>TARA_R110002033_G_scaffold1002_1_pt1 | contig 15194 bp, 12 predicted proteins | sample TARA_R110002033 | Tara Oceans TARA_R110002033 (sample SAMEA4397051) | marine metagenome | biome: Polar Biome; feature: [SRF] surface water layer (ENVO:00010504); material: water (ENVO:00002006), including particulate matter (ENVO:01000060) such as... | depth 5 m
TTCCATAATGAATATTGCTTATCTAATATTCTGCGATTATATAGGCCAGTAAGTGAGTCTTTTTCTGATAAGTTGCGCAGTTTCTTAGATAGCTGTTCTGCTTTATTTCTTTCTAATTTGAATCTAGTGGATAAGCTTTCCATCATAACGATCAAAAAAAGACCAATAATGATAAAGGTAATTGTTAGATCAATCTGCTTCTGTGTTTCTGTAGCATATTGAAAAATAATATCGGGGTATTCCTTTTCAAATAAAATTAATGGGATAGGAATGATGATGCAAAAAAATTGCCCGAGGCGACGATAAATCCCTAGGTCTTTGAATGAGACAGAGATGTAAATAAGTAAACCAAGATCGACAAAATAGGTAGGGCCATTTGATCCTCCGTTGCCAATCCAATTTGCAGGTATTGATACCAATATAATGATAGTAATAAATGCAATTCTCATTTTTTTGAATTGGTTTCGCCAGCGAGATAGATACCAAATGACAAAAATTAAAAGGGCTAAAACAAGCTGGAAGTAGATGCTGTATATGCCTGCTAGTTCAAGGTAGTAGTTCGCTATAGCTGCGTAGATGTATAGAACCGTGCCTACTAGCAATATAGCGTGATGTGTGTACTCAAATGGATTGTCTTTATTCCCAAGTAACCATTCTAATACTTTCTTCAAATAGCATTTGTACATTTTACTTTCTCAAAACATAGTATGTTTATTGTAAATAAAATATAGGTGGCGTTCGATAGAAGAATTGAAACGAAAGGTGTCTGTTCGTGACTTTTGTACTAAAACGGTTACATGAGCGTTTAATAGTTTGACGTTTTAACTATTTAGAAAGTGTATGTGTGTTTATAGGGCTAAATGTCAAAATCAATAAACCGAAAAAAGCAATAGCAGCACCTACCCAAATGGTTATTGTTAGCTGGTAGCCGAACGATAACGCTATTCCAGCAGTAAAGCTGCCAAACATGATACCTAAAGTTATCATTGACGCATGTAGCGTGTTGATAAATGCACGACCGCCTTGAGGCAATTCCATTAATCGACTGACCATGGCAGGGTTTAGGCTTACGCCACATAACCCGAGCAGTAAAGTACAGGTTATTGCTAGCCAATGATAATCATTAAAAAGGGCAAATATACACAGATTGACAATTAGAAAACTGATGCCTATTACGAGCGTTCTTTTTGTATTTTTCGCTGCCATTTTAGCAACCAAATTGTTTCCGATGAGCATAATGCCACCGTATGCAAAGAGAATTAATGTGATGCTGTTTTGAGATATTCCAGATGTTTCATTGAGAATAGGGACTATATAGCTAAACGGAGCGTATACGGCACCAATGATACAGAAACTGGTACAAAACACCCACCAAAGCCGAGTATCAAAAATAGCGCCTAATTCTTTTCTAAGGGGGTGTGGTGGTTCGGGCGAAAGATCGGGTAGGGTCAAGTGTGTCAATAAAGCACTGATACTTGCCAGACCTACAACAAGGAAAAAACTGGTTTGCCAGTTGCTGTATTCAGACACTACTTTAGCCAGCGGCAAGCCTATGATGGTGCCAAGCATAATACCTGCTAATACCGTTGATATGGCTTTAAGTTTGCTATCTGAATTGACAAGTCGAGCTGATAAGCCAATAGAAACACCAAAAAATGCACCTGAAACCATGCCTGTTATAGATCGAGCGATGACTAGTTGGCTAAAAGTATTCGAAAAACCGCCAAGTAGTTCACCTAAAATAAAGATGATGTAGAGCATCATCAAGGTTTTTTTAACGGCTAGTCTAGAAACTAATATCGCCAATATGGGGCCACCAATGGCCATACTAGCAGCAAAAATAGAAACTAAATATCCTGCCTGAGCGATGCTGATCGTCAACGCTGCTGCTAATTGTTCCATCATGCCTAATACTTGTAGTTCGCAACTGATCATAATGAAAATGCCAAAACTCAGCATATAAACACTAATGGGTAGTGGTGTTCGCATTTCTCTCTCCAACATAGTTTTAAGTTGTGAGATTATCTTTAATGATTTAAGTTTGATAAATGCAATTAAATCATTTGAGTAATGAATAAAATCATGGAATACGATCTTAATGCTGTAAGGCAATTTATTAAAGTGGCTGAAAATCTGAGTTTTACTGTTGCCGCTCAACAATTAGATGTGACTCAATCTGGTATCTCTAGAGCAGTCAATCGATTGGAATCCCAGTTAGGTCTTCGCCTATTGCACCGTAATACGCGTAATTTAAAGTTAACAGTAGATGGCGAGTTATTTTTAAAACGTGTTAAGCCGTTAGTTGGCGGCCTTGAAGAGGCGCATCAAGAGTTACTGGAATATGGGCTTGAACCTAAAGGCAGTTTGAAGATTAGCGCACCATCAGCATTTGGCCGGGTTGTTGTTATGCCTATTGTCGCTAAATTATTGGATGAGTACCCACAGCTCACCATAGAGTTGGTATTAACTGATCGAGTGGTTGATCTGGTAGGCGAAGGGTTTGATGCTGTCATTCGTAGCGGAAATATTCAGGATAGCCGAGTGATTGCGCGGCCTCTTAAGGCAGCTGATTGGGTGACGGTTGCATCACCAAAATATCTTGAATCTTATGGCTCCCCAAAGGCGTTAGAGGAATTGCCTGCACATAATTGCATGCAAGTTAGAAATCCAGCTACTGGGCAATTATTTCCTTGGACATTTCGGAATAATGAGAAGGATGCTGACTTTCCCATTAGAGGAAGCTTAGTTGTTGATCATGGAGATCCTTTAGTAGAAGCCGCGTTATTGAGTATTGGTATGGCACAATTGATGACTTTTTTCGTAGAGGATTATTTGAAAGACGGGTTGCTGACGCCAGTTTTAAATGAACATGCTCGATCATCGACGCCTTTAACACTTCTCTATCCATCCGCTCGACATCGATCAGTCAAGTTAATGATGTTTCGTGATGCGCTGCTTGAGCACTGGGGTGGTCGTGAGTGTGAGTAAATAAAAATGAATTTATATGATAAATATGATCATTAAAATGAGATATTTATCTTTTAGTTTGAAGTTCCCCTTATTTGTTTTTGATGCTGTTTTATGCGGAACTAAAAAAGGCGAATCATTGCTGATTCGCCTTTTTCGTTTCTAGTGCTTTTTATGGGCTTCGAAGATTAGCCTTCGTAGCTGTCTATTGGTGGGCATTCGCAGAATAGGTTTCGGTCACCGTAGACGTTGTCGATACGGCCAACTGGTGGCCAGTATTTGCGTGCTTTGATCCAAGTAAGTGGATAAGCGGCTTCTTTGCGTGAGTACGCATGCGTCCATTCCATATCTAGAAGACTGTCTGCTGTGTGTGGTGCATTAACTAGCGGGTTATCTTCTATTGGCCATTCGCCAGCTTGTACCTTGCTGATCTCTTTGCGAATCTGAATCATGGAATCGCAGAAGCGATCTAGCTCTTCAAGATTTTCCGATTCTGTTGGTTCGATCATTAACGTACCAGCAACAGGGAAGGACATGGTTGGTGCGTGGAAACCAAAGTCCATCAAGCGTTTAGCGATGTCTTCTTCACTGATGCCTGACTCTGCTTTTAGTGGACGAATGTCGATAATACACTCGTGTGCCACAGTACCGTTTTTGCCAGTGTAAAGAACAGGGTAATGCTCGCCTAAGCGTTTAGCGATGTAGTTAGCATTCAAAATGGCGTTGAAGGTTGCATCACGCAAGCCTTTGTCCCCCATCATTTTAATGTACATCCAAGTGATCACAAGGATGCTTGCACTGCCGTACGGTGCTGCAGATACTGCGCCGTGTTGCTCAAGCATACCCATAACTGGCGCAACAGCGTGACCCGGTAGGAAAGGTGCAAGGTGAGATTTAACACCAATTGGACCCATGCCAGGACCGCCACCACCATGTGGGATGCAGAATGTTTTGTGTAGGTTAAGGTGAGAAACATCACCACCGAATGTGCCCGGAGGCGCGACGCCCACAAGTGCGTTTAAGTTCGCGCCATCAATGTACACTTGGCCGCCGAATTTATGAACGATGTCACAGACTTCACGAATGTGTTCTTCGAATACACCGTGAGTAGATGGATAAGTCGCCATGATGCAGCTAAGTTGTGCTGCATGCTTCTCTGCTTTTTCAGCAAGATCTACCAAATCAATGTTGCCGTTTTCGTCACATTTAACAATCACAACTTTCATGCCGGCAAGAGCAGCAGAAGCTGGGTTTGTTCCATGTGCAGAGCTTGGAATCAAACATACATCGCGGTCATGATCGCCACGAGATTTGTGGTATTTATCGATAGCGATAAGGCCAGCGTATTCACCTTGTGCACCAGAGTTTGGTTGCAAAGACACTGTGTCGTAGCCTGTTGCTTTAGATAGCATCTCGACAAGCTCTTGCAATAATGCGTGATAGCCAGCAACTTGATTGCTTGGTGCAAACGGATGAATACGACCGAATTCAGCCCAAGTAACAGGAATCATTTCAGAGGCAGCGTTTAGCTTCATTGTACAAGAGCCAAGAGGAATCATGCTTTGGTTTAGTGCGATATCTTTCACTTCCAATTGGTGCATGTAGCGCATCAATTCGGTTTCGCTGTGATGGCTGTTAAATACTGGGTGAGTCAGGATGGCATCTTGACGTAGCATCGAAGCATCAAAACCGTATGCTGTTTCAGTGTTAGCAATGTCTTCTAACGATAGTTCTGCACCGAAACATTCAGCCAAATCGATAAGATCATTTGGCGTGATGGTTTCGTTTAGTGCGACAGATATTTGGCCTTCAGACACTTTGTAGAAGTTCATTAACTTCGCAGCGCCTTTTGCCATGATACTGTCTGTTTGATCGCCAGTGTTGACGATAACGGTATCAAAGTAGCTTGTGTTCGTTGTGAAGCCTTGCTTTTTAATAGCGTTAGCAAAGCAGCTTGTCAACGCAGCAATGCGATTAGCGATTTTCTTAAGGCCAGCAGGGCCGTGATAAACTGCATAAAAGCCAGCCATCATGGCAAGCAATGCTTGAGCGGTACAAATGTTTGAAGTCGCTTTTTCACGGCGAATGTGTTGCTCGCGGGTCTGCATTGCCATGCGAAGTGCTGGTTTTCCATGACTGTCTTTAGATACGCCGATAACGCGACCTGGCATAGAACGTTTAAATGCGTCTTTCGTTGCCAGGAAAGCAGCGTGAGGTCCACCAAAGCCCATCGGCACACCAAAGCGTTGTGCAGAACCGAATACAATGTCAGCGCCCATTTCACCAGGAGATTTCAATAGAACAAGAGAAAGTAGATCTACAGCGATACTGACAAGAGCATCTTGTTCATGTGCATGTGCAATAACAGAACTCAAATCAGTAACAGTGCCGTCAATTCCTGGGTATTGGAAGATGGCGCCAAAGACATCGTGTTGTGCAAAGTTAGCGATATCATCAACGATGACTTCTATGTCTAGTAGCTCGGCACGGGTTTTAACAACGTCAATTGTTTGTGGCAAGCAGTGACTCGCAACGAATAGCTTGTCACTTTTCTTGCGGTTTGAGCGTTTCATTAGTGTCATGGCTTCGGCAGCAGCCGTTGCTTCATCTAACAAAGAAGCGTTAGATATTTCCATGCCAGTTAGGTCGATGATGACTTGTTGAAAGTTTAATAGCGCTTCCAAACGACCTTGAGAAATCTCTGGTTGGTAAGGTGTGTACGCGGTATACCAACCTGGATTTTCGAGTAAGTTACGCAAAATAGGGGATGGCACATGTGTGTCGTGATAACCCATGCCGATAAAAGAACGCGCCACTTTGTTTTGATTGGCGATGGCTTTTAACTGCACAAGTGCTTCGCTTTCGCTAACAGGTTTAGCTGAAAGGTCTAGATTTGCTTGACGAATGGCTTCTGGAACCGTTTTTTCGATTAGTTCTGGAAGGCTATTTATGCCGATTGTTGCTAGCATTTTGGCTTGTTCTGTTTCATCAGGGCCAATGTGGCGAGCAATAAATTCATCGTTATTTAACAAATCGCGGATGCACGAGGTCATGGTTTAATCACCTATTAAGATAAAATCTGGGAGATTAGGCTCTCAATACAGAATAGAGGGAGAGCCTATAGTTGAGACTATTCGATAGTGGCTGAATAGCCTGCAGCATCAAGTAGTTTATCAAGATCAGCTGTGTTGCTTAGCTTGATTTTAGCAATCCAAGCGCCTTCATATGGTGCTTCGTTGATTAGCTCTGGCGCATCGTTAAGTGCATCATTCACTTCAATCACTTCGCCATTAACAGGTGCATAAATGTCAGAAGCGGCTTTTACAGACTCTACAAGAGAGAACTGTTCTGTAGCGGTTACTTCTGCGCCTACTTCTGGTAGCTCAACGTAAACAACGTCGCCTAGTAGATCTTGTGCATGATCGGTAATACCAACAGTTACTGTACCGTCACCGTTGTCTAAAACCCACTCATGAGAGTCTGCGTATTTTAGGTTATCTGGAATAGTGCTCATAGTATTTATGCCTCTTTAAAAAAATACCCAAGGAGGTTAAGCCTTGGGTATGTGATTTTAGCGGTAAAGTGGGAAGCGTTTACAAAGCTCTTTTACTTCTGCAAGCACTCGAGCTTCAACTTCAGGGTTGCCTTCTGGCATATCAACTAAACCGTCAAGTACGTCACTGATAAGATGACCCACTTTTTCGAACTCTTCAATACCAAAGCCGCGAGATGTTGCCGCTGGCGTTCCTACACGGATACCAGAGGTGATCATTGGTTTTTCAGTATCAAACGGGATACCGTTTTTATTGCAAGTAATGCCGGCGCGCTCTAGTGCTTTATCGACTATGTTACCTTTTAAGCCTTTAGGGCGAAGGTCAACTAGCATAAGATGAGTATCTGTTCCACCGGTAACAATATCACAACCGCGTTCGATCAAAACAGCAGCCAAGGCTTTAGCGTTAGCAACTACTTGGTCGATGTAAACTTTGAATTCTGGTTTAAGTGCTTCACCGAATGCAACTGCTTTACCAGCAATAACGTGCATTAGTGGACCACCTTGGTAGCCTGGGAATACTGCAGAGTTGATTTTTTTACCAAGTTCAAGATCGTTGGAAAGAATCATACCGCCACGTGGTCCACGCAGTGTTTTGTGCGTTGTTGTTGTAACAACATGGGCATGTGGTAGTGGAGACGGGTGAGCGCCTGTTGCAACAAGACCTGCGATGTGAGCCATGTCTACGAATAGGTAAGCGCCAACTTTGTCAGCAATTTCACGGAAACGTTTGAAATCAATAACGCGAGGAATAGCTGAACCACCCGCGATAATCATTTTAGGCTTGCATTCTATTGCTTGTGCTTCGATTGCATCGTAATCGATCAATAGTGTGTCAGGATTTACTTGGTATTGAATGGCATTGAACCATTTGCCAGACTGAGCTGGTGGCGCGCCGTGAGTCAAGTGACCGCCAGCATCCAAAGACATACCTAGGATTGTGTCGCCTGGTTGAAGTAGAGCAAGCATCACCGCGCCATTAGCTTGGGCGCCAGAGTGAGGCTGTACGTTTGCGAATTCACAGCTAAACAATTGCTTAGCACGATCTATAGCAAGTTGTTCAGTAACATCAACCGCTTCACAGCCACCGTAGTAACGACGATTCGGATAACCTTCTGCGTATTTGTTAGTTAGAACAGAACCTTGAGCTTCTAGAACTGCTTTTGAAGTGATGTTTTCAGATGCAATCAATTCAATACCAGTTTCTTGGCGTTCTTGCTCTTCAACGATTGTTGCAAAAAGCTCTGGATCTCGTTCAGCTAGAGTTTGGCTGAAAAAGGCTTCGGTGTTGGCCATGGGGTAATTCCTCTTAAATAAACATGTATGCCCAAAAGACAATGAGTCGTGCGTATAATAACACTAAGGCAGTCTAAGATGATGAAAAAAGATCATCTTTCTAAGAGCGTCAGTCATTGTTCGGTTTACGTCAATTTTGCTTATCATAATCAAAAAGTTTCCAATTGGAAACAACAAAGGTGAGTCAATTATAAAGTTTGTTTGCCATTAAAGTTGACCGATCATTTAGATTTTTTATTGATATCTATTGGTTTTGATTGTAGATATTACCGAATAAATGTCGCTTAGTGCTTGTCAAAACAAGTTGCTTTTAGATACTCTGTTTCCAATTGGAAACAGACACTATCACAATTTTAATTAAGGTTTTCGTTATGAAACGTACTGCTCTATGTGATCTACATATCGCTTCTGGCGCTAGAATGGTTGAATTTGCTGGCTATGAGATGCCGGTTCAATATCCGTTAGGTGTAATGAAAGAGCATTTGTGGGCTCGTGAAAACGTGGGCTTGTTTGATGTATCGCACATGGGGCAGGTGATGCTGCGAGGCGAAAATGTAAAAACTGCACTTGAGGGTATTTTGCCTGTTGATGTACTTGGTTTGGCAGAAGGTACGCAGCGCTACGGCATGTTTACTACCGAAAAAGGCGGTATTACAGATGATTTAATGTTTGCCAATTGGGGTGATGACGTTTTCATGGTAGTAAATGCGGGCTGTAAAGAGCAAGATTTTGCTTATTTGAAAGCGTCTTTGGTTGATTGTGATGTTGATGTTATTGACGATCGATCTTTGCTTGCCATTCAGGGTCCAAAAGCACGTGAAGTGTTTGCTCGTATAGTTCCTGATGCTTCCACGATGACGTTTATGCAAAGTCTAAAACTTGAATGGCAAGGAATTGAGCTTTGGATTAGCTGCTCTGGTTACACTGGCGAAGATGGTTATGAGGTTTCCGTTCCAAACGATCATGCTGAAGCTTTCGCTAATGCTTTGTTGGCCTTTGATGAAGTTGAATGGATTGGCCTTGGTGCTCGTGACTCTTTACGTCTTGAAGCTGGCTTATGCTTGTATGGCCATGACATTGATACGACGACGACGCCAGTAGAGGCATCTCTTAATTGGGCAATACAAAAAGTCCGTCGTTTAGAGGGTGATCGTGCTGGTGGTTTCCCAGGTGCAGATATTATATTGCCACAGTTTACGAATAAGCCAGCAAGAAAGCGTGTTGGTTTCTTGGTTGATGGGCGTGCGCCAGTCCGTGAAGGAGTTGAGATCACAGATGCTTCTGGAGAAGTAAAAGGTACAGTAACGAGTGGTGGTTTCTCGCCAACTCTTGCTCAGCCTATTGTCATGGCTTATGTATCGACTCAAGCTCTAGATGTTGACGAACCGTTGTTCGCTAATGTGAGAGGAAAAAGTATTCCACTGAAGCAAGCTGCGATGCCTTTTGTACCTTCTCGCTATTATCGCGGATAATTAGGTTAAGGTATTATTGAGCTTAGGACTAAATTAAGCTCAATTTAAATTTCAAATAAAATGCGTTACGCGAAGCTTAGTTCTTTGCGTGGCGCGTTTCTGTTTCTTATGTGATAATTCTTTACTTTTGGAGTCTACAGTTGGCAAGTGCGACGCAGCTTGTGGAAGCCTTCAGTGCCTGTTTCCTTTCAAGTTTTAATACCCGCCTTATTGGTGGAGCAGATGAACCTCTTTATTTGCCTGCTGAATTAAATGATTCGGCTGCTATATATTTTCGTTTTGATTATCCTTCAAGCGCGCTGCACGAAGTGAGTCATTGGTGTATTGCTGGTCACGAAAGACGATTGCTAGAGGATTATGGTTATTGGTACGAGTCAGATTCACGTAACCTTCAAACGCAAAAAGAGTTTGAGAAAGTGGAGGTGAAGCCTCAGGCAGTCGAATGTATTTTACATTGGTCGGCGGGGCTGCCTTTTCGCGTCAGCGTTGATAACTTGTCTATGCCCGAATATGACTCGAAAGGTTTTGAGCAGGCAGTTATGTCTCAGGTTGGCAAGTATATCGTTTCTGGTTTACCTGAAAGGGCTAAGACCTTTTCCAAGTATTTATTGGCGCAACGCCTTCCTGATCAAATATTTAATGAGTTTTTAAAGCGACAGTATGAAAATTATTGCAGATGAGAATATGCCAAATGCGAAAGCCTTGTTTTCGCATTTAGGTAATGTTGAGTTGGTAAATGGTCGAACATTAACGCACGAACAAGTAAAAGATGTGGATGTTCTTTTAGTGCGTTCGGTGACAAAAGTGACACAGGAGCTGCTTGAGGGGAGTTCAGTTCGTTTTGTCGGTAGTGCCACAATAGGTGTAGATCATATTGACTTGGATTATCTTGTTAAAGCAAATATTGCCTTTAGCAGTGCACCGGGATGCAATGCAGAAGCCGTGGCTGATTATGTCTTTAGTGGCTTAAGTCATCTTTATATGACGAAGCAATTCAGCTGGTTAAGTAAAAAAATTGGCGTCATTGGTTATGGTAATGTTGGAAAAACAGTTTATGACCGTTTTTCTCGTATGGGCTGCCAGGTGTGCGTTTATGATCCGCTTAAAGAAGAAGGTGATAGCTCGGCTAATTTTGTTTCTTTAGATGAAATTCTGTTATGTAATGTAATTTCTTTGCATGCTCCTTTAACTAGTTTGGGTGTATATCCGACAAAAGGAATGATTGGCAGTAAAGAGCTTGCCCAATTATCTGCTGGGACTGCTATTATTTCTGCTGGTCGAGGCGGTGTTATTGATGAGGTGGCGCTACTTAAACGACATAGTCAGCTGAATGGAGATCTTCATCTAATATTGGATGTATGGGATGGTGAGCCTTCTATTAATCAAAAGCTGGTTTCTATTGCTGATATCGCAACTCCCCATATTGCCGGTTATAGCAAGCAAGGTCGTGAAAAAGGCACATGGATGGTATATCAGGAATTGTGCCGTCATTTGGAGTTAAGCTCCGATGTTATTAGTAAAAATGATGCTATCAGTACTGGGTGGTTTTCGTCTATTGATATTGATTCGGCAGTATTGCTAGAAGAAATGCTCGCTCGAAGTATTCAAGCAATCTATGATGTTGCTAGAGATGATGTTAGATTGCGATATAAGTATCGAGAAAATAAAGAAAAAAATGTCTTTGACTGGTTGCGAAAGCATTACGTAGAAAGAGATGAATTAAATACTTGTTTGATTCGTGCTAATAATAATGATGCGTGCAATCTTATGGGTGCCGCTGGTTTTTCAGTAGACAATAAATCATGACTAAGGTAGTTGCATGGCTGGAGTAATGCAGGTCGATCTAGGAGATCTTGATGTACCAATAGGGACTAATGTGCAAATTGAGTTTATTTCTCCTCCGGGGCGTTACATGGTTAAGGTTCTTGGTAACATCCCAAAAAGCTCATTGATTGTGTCTTGCCCAAAATTAAATGGAAAAAATATATTGGTGAGAGATAGTCAGGTGGTTAATGTTCGCTTGATGTTGAGCACTCATGTTTGTGCGTTTTCAAGCAAGATTGCCAAAAGTTATATGGAGCCCGCAGCTCACCTCCATATTGCTTATCCAAGTTATGTAGAAACGTCCGAAGTCAGACAGGCCGCTCGTGTTGAGGCTCGTCTTATATCTAACATAGAGCCAAATACTTTATCAACGTCAATTAGCGAATCTTCTTCTGCTATTATCATTGATTTGAGTTTGGGGGGTGCTAAGTTAATATCTAAAGAAGATTTTGGTTCTGTTAACCAGACAATGCGTCTGGCCTGTAATGTTAAGATAGGATCTTATAACCACATTCTTAAATTGGATTGTGAGATTAGATCGCAAGAAATTCAGATGCTTGAGCAGGTTCAGGCTACACTAGTTGATAATGATTTCTTGAGTCGTATGGGGGTGGAGTATTTCTATGTCTATGGCGTTCGTTTTGTGGATGTCTCAAAAGAAGTAGGTATTCCGCTAATCGCTTTTATTCTAGAGTCCTTACGTAACAAAACAAAATAACCCCCTGCTTTCTTTATCTTTATTTAACCAACAAAAACGCCAGCATACGCTGGCGTTTTTGTATTGTAGTGCTTTGATATTAAAGTGCTTGAAGCGCTTTAATGCGGTCTTCAATCGGTGGGTGGCTTGAAAACAATTCCCCCATCGTAGGTTTTTTTCCACGACGAATGCCGAAGGCAAGCATAGAATCTGGCATACGGCTTTCTTCGTGCTCTTGTTGTAATCTCGCAAGGGCTGCAATCATTGCGCCTTTGCCTGCCAATCTAGCACCGGCTTCGTCCGCTCTGAATTCGCGAAAGCGAGAGAACCACATAACTATCATAGAGGCTAGGATGCCGAAGATGATTTCAAATACAAATGTCGCGATGTAGTAGCCCCAGCCAACGGAACCTTCATTGTCGTCTTTGCGTAGAAATTGATCGACAGCATAAGCTGCAATACGAGCAAAAAACATAACGAACGTGTTAACGACGCCTTGGATAAGAGAGAGTGTAATCATATCGCCATTTGCCACATGACCAATTTCATGACCAAGAACCGCTTTGATTTCATCGGGAGAGAAACGATCTAGCATTCCACTTGAAACCGCAACTAGGGCTGCATTTTTGTTCCAGCCTGTCGCGAACGCATTAGCTTCGTGTGCAGGGAAGATTGCCACTTCTGGCATTTTAATCCCCGCTTTTTGTGAAAGCTCTTTGACAGTATCGAGTAGCCATACTTCTTTGTGATTACGAGGCTGTTCAATAACAACTGCGCCTGATCCACGCTTTGCCATCCACTTTGAAAGAAGAAGAGAGATCAAGCTGCCCGTAAAGCCAAATACACCGCAGAAAATAAGCAGTGATGTGAAGTCTAGGCCATTGCTGGTCATGTAACCGTTGACGCCTAAAAGACTTAAGACAATACCCGCTACCACCATGACAGCTAAGTTTGTCAGTAAAAACAGAATAATACGCATCACTATGCTCCTTAAAAGACTGTTAAGGAGCATAGTAGGGCTTTATTGGATTATTTCAAGAGAGGATTAACGCTTTCTCAATCGACCAAGAAACGCAGCAAACCTATCCATGGCGGGTGTTAGTTCTTCAATATGAGGAAGGAAGACAAAGCGGACATGGTCTGGTGTTGGCCAGTTGAATCCCGTGCCTTGAACTATAAGTACTTTCTCTTCTCGCAAGAATTGTAAAACAAGATCCATGTCATTTTTGATTTTGTACATTTTGGAATCGAGTCTTGGGAATAAGTACAGGGCGCCTTCGGGTTTATGGCAGTGAACGCCCGGGATAGAGTCGAGTGCTTCCCATGCCACTTTGCGTTGTTCATAGAAACGACCTCCAGGGACAATTAACTCATTTATGCTCTGGTATCCGCCTAATGCAGTTTGTACGGCGTGTTGGGCTGGTACGTTGGCGCACAAGCGCATAGAGCTAAGTATATCCAGTCCTTCTATATAGTCACTTATTCCACTACGATCTCCGGTAATCACCATCCAGCCTGAACGGAAGCCCGCTGTACGATACACTTTCGATAACCCGCCGAAGGTGATGCAGGGGGCTCTTCCTTCTGTCAGTGTGGCAGTAGGTATGTGCTGAGCTTCGTCATAGAGGATTTTGTCGTATATTTCATCTGAAAAGATCAGTAGGTTGTGTTCTTCTGCAAGGTTAACAATAGACTCAAGGATGCCTTTTTCATAAACAGCACCCGTTGGGTTGTTTGGGTTAATAATGACAATGGCTTTTGTTTTGTTGGAGATTTTTGAGCGGATATCGTTTATATCTGGCTGCCAACCTGAACCCTCGTCACACAAGTAGTGTTTCACGTAACCGCCAGCTAATGTCGCTGCTGCAGTCCAAAGAGGGTAGTCGGGCGCTGGTATTAATATTTCGTCGCCATCGTTTAATAGGCCTTGCATAGCCATAACGATAAGTTCACTGACGCCGTTCCCCATCCATACGTAATTTACGTCAGCAGTTTTGATGCCCATGGCTTGGTACTTTTGCATTACCGCTTTTCGGGCTGAAAAAAGACCTTTTGATTCACAGTAGCCTTGAGAAGTTGGTAAGTTACGAATCACATCAACAAGGATTTCATCAGGCGCTTCAAATCCAAATGGGGCAGGGTTGCCTATATTTAATTTGAGTATACGTTGACCTTCTTCTTCCATTCGTACAGCTTCTTTTAAGACTGGACCACGGATTTCATAACATATATTGGCTAGTTTGTTTGATTTACGAATTTGCACCACTTTATCCTTACTGCAGCTGGGCGGAGAAAATACTAACTTTACTCTTTACTTGAGCGCATTCAAGGTGAGTGCTTGATATATAGCTAAAAAAATAGTCTAGATGTGCTTATGTTCTAGATGTGCTGAGTGAGGTGTGGATATTCATAGCAATTAAAAGGCCAAACTGATGCGTCATCAGTTTGGCCTTTAGGTTTTTATTTATCTTGGCCTGAAATAGTGCCCCGTCATGGAGTGGGTTTTATTTAAGTAGGGCGATAATATTTGGATCACTTAAGAGGCGATTAACTGTTTGGCTGGCAAGTGCGTTCATGTCATCTTGGATTGCTTGTTGGTAAGGCATAGTGCCGTACTCTCTAACTTTTTGAGATCCATAGTTGGCTTTATAGGTTTGACCTTTGGCTGCTAACGTTGCCTTTAACTCAAACTCTAAAGTGGCGACTGTCTTTAATGTTTCTACTTTAGTTGTGTAACTCATCTTAGTAATTTCGATTTGCAGATCTGCAGCTGGCATTAGTCCTTGGTCTGGAGTGAAGCCCATTTTACGCAAGCCACTTAGTACACTCTCCTTAACGCTTTGTTTTACATCATTTGTTGTGAAAATGTCAGCTCGTTCATTAATGCCGGTTTTAATAGAACCAACGGCATTGGTCAGTTTTGTGCTGGTGGTCACGTCTATAACTCTTTCGTTAGAGAGGGTTGCAGTTTTAACGTTTTCTTGTGGAGTGATGCTTATATAGTGCGTTGTAGAGCAGCCAGCTAATAAAAGCGTTGAAAGGGATAGGGTTAAAAATAGTTGTTTGTTTAGCATAATAGCTCCGATCAGATTGATTTCTAAAGCGACTTTTTTTCTAAGTAGCTTAAATTAATGAAAAAAACTGTTGATTTTCAGATTGGTAACAGTAATATACGCACCCGCTCACACAGCAAGATTAAAACGTTGTCCCATTCGTCTAGAGGCCTAGGACACCGCCCTTTCACGGCGGTAACAGGGGTTCGAACCCCCTATGGGACGCCATCCTTTCACACGGTTGGCTGTATAGTCTACATAAAATTAGTGCTGGATGAGAAGTTTTTTGCGGGAATAGCTCAGTGGTAGAGCACAACCTTGCCAAGGTTGGG
>TARA_R110002033_G_scaffold1004_4_pt1 | contig 15191 bp, 15 predicted proteins | sample TARA_R110002033 | Tara Oceans TARA_R110002033 (sample SAMEA4397051) | marine metagenome | biome: Polar Biome; feature: [SRF] surface water layer (ENVO:00010504); material: water (ENVO:00002006), including particulate matter (ENVO:01000060) such as... | depth 5 m
ATGATAGCTGTATCCATCGTATTATCTTGCATTTTCATGATTTTCTCCAATGTTTTTTGCTGTTCAGATTCTGATTGACTATCAAATTTTAGCATCTCTTTAAACATATCCGTATTCGAAAGGCTATCTTGCATTTTTTTAGCTTTCTCGATCATTTTTAGTTGCTCTGAAGTTTGCGAAAATCCCATAAGAGAGATGATTAGCATAAGAGAAACAATAATTTTACGATTCTTTTTCATAGTTAGATATTTATTGATTTTTAAAAGTCAGATATAATAAGCATATCTTTAATGGTTTTATCACCGCCTTTTAAGACATGCTTATTTTATTATACATCGTAATTATAATCCAATGCTTATTCGTGTATCAATTGGTAATGACACACTTTTTAAAGGTGTATATGTGAATTTTAAATTTAACGGACTAGAAATTTCCTTCTCTGGTATCTCAAAATTTAATTTACCTTCTTCCATATAGAGATACCCCAAATTTTTAATAATGTTTCCAGAGTTGTCCACCATATCTATTTCTTTTACAGCAACCCCTATGTCTGAGTTTTGTAATGAATACCCAATATTTCTTTCATCATTTTCATCATAAGAACTTGCTCCATTTTTAACCACAGTAATAGACTTGCCTTGCCAGTCGGCAACTTCGTTCTGCGGTGTAAAATTTTTAATAATTGTGCTTTGTACTGGGGCTGATGCATCTTCGGCGAAGTATGCGATAACTGCTTTTAAATGTAACTCTTTAGCTTTTTCAACAGGTAATACTGAGCTAGAAAGCAGTAATTTAAAACCAATAGCATCATTTAAAGCCCGCGTGTTTTCAAGATCAATGATATTTTTGTTATTTACATGAAAGTCGAGATAACCATTTTCTTTTTGTTGTTTTTCATATTCAGCAATGGCCTTTTGATGTGCTTTTAAAATATTAGTTCCTAAATCATCTTCCAACACGAGCATTTTAGTTTTAGTCGTATCAAGACTAATAAATTTGTTTTGCTCTGCAATCCAAAATTCTAATTTAAGACCTTTATTAGCAAAGGTTTCTCCGGGGATTTCTTTTTCTATTTCTAGTTTTACAGGAATTACATTTTGAGCAGTAGTAAAATGCCCAAAGCAATAAAATACTAGTAAAAAAATTATTTTTGTGGTCTTTTTCATTTTATAAAGTTTTATTAATTAGTGTTTTTATGGGTTTAGCTTTTTATGAATTTGATGGTTTGTGTATTTCCGTTTTTTGAAGTGACTTTTAAAATGTAAATACCTGATGAGAGCTGTGACATGTTTAATTGTAGATAATTTTGAAATTTTTTATTTGATTGTAATTCTTGGCCCATTAAATTGTAGATGTTTACATGAAATTGTACGTCTTCTTTTGCTTTAACATGAATCATATCATTTACCGGATTGGGCCATAAAATCACGTCTGCTTTACTTTGAATAAACTCCTCATTACCTAAATTAGATACTTCAATTTCTATAAGACTACCCTTAGGGTTTGAACCATTAGAAGAATCGAAGTCCAATTTTTTACTAAAGGTATTTGTTGAAATATTATATTCAAAAATAGTTCCGTCATTATTAGTCCCACCATAAAAGGTTAAACCGTATAAGTTACCATTACTAGCTTCTAATAAATTACCAGTAGGAGAGAATCCGGTTTCAGAACTAAAATCAAGTCTCTTATTGAAAGATTCCAATAATATATTATACTCATAAAATACACCATAATTATTGGCACCACCATTTCTGGTAAAACCATATAGTTTTCCGTTAGATGCTTTTATAAGACTCAAATATGGGGAAGAACCACTACTAGAATCTTCAAAATCAAATTTCTTAGTAAAAGTATTTGTTGTAATATTATATTCAAAAATGGTACCACTACCATTTGTGCCACCACCACTAGCAGTTCCATAAAGAATATTATTTTCAACTTCAAGAAGGATTTGTGGTAATCGCCCAATTGTTGTATCGTCAAAGTCAATTAATTTGCTGTACATTTCTGTTGTGTAGTTGTATTCATATAAAACGCCCCAATCATAAATACCACCCCTGTTTGTCACACCATAAAGGTTACCATTTGTAGCTTCTATAACATTACCATATATATTTTCACCCATATTAGTGCCATCAAAATCCAACTTTTTAGTAAGCGTATTGGTGGCAATATTATATTCAAACAAAGTTCCAAAATCATTTGTACCACCATATAAGGTTGTGCCATAAAGCTTTCCATCTGATGCTATAATAACATTTGAATAGGGATTTCTTCCTGAATTTAGGCCATCAAAATCATGTAGCTTGGTATATGTTTCTGTATTTGGATTATATGAAAAAAGTACCCCCATATTATTTGAACCACCTTTTCCTGTTGTTCCATATAATAGGCCATTTGCATAACAAAGTTTACCATTGTCTGGACGGCTCCCATCTGATCCGCTAAAATTATAAACTACTGTTAAGTTGTCCCCATTGGCATCTGTTTTAAAAATAACACCAAGGTTATTTGTGCCCCCAGAATTTGTCATGCCATAAAACATTTTAGTTTGTGCTTTGGTAAAGCTAAAAATCAAAAGAGCTAGCAGTATAAAATGTAATTTTAGTTTCATAGTTCTAATTTTTAATGAATTTGATGGTTTGTTTTTCACCATTTTCAGAAGTGATATTTAAAAAATATAGCCCTTTGGATAGATTTGAAACATCTAACGATGTTGCGGATACATCGCTTGTTTGTTGTAAAACTTGCTGTCCTAGTTGGTTAATGAGTTGTAGTTGATGTTTTGAAGAAAAGGGTGTTTCAAAAAATAATGTATTGGCAACAGGGTTTGGGTAAATCATAAAATTATTGGCGTCAACATGGTCAAATCCAAGCGTTGTGCAATTTACGATGTCATAAGTACTTCGGTTTGTATTTGTTCCATCGCCTAATCGGCCATTTGCATTATTACCCGAAGTGTATAAGGTTTCATCTGTTTTTAATGCAGAAGAAAAGTTAAAGCCCGCACTAATTGAAGCCCAATTAGAGTCTGTTCCAATTAGTTTTGGCGTAATGCTAATTGAAGTGGTGCCATCGCCAAACGCTCCAGAATTACTGCCCCACGCCCAAAGGGTATTATCCGTTTTTAAAGCGGTGGTATTGTCCTTTCCACCCGAAACAACTAACCATGAAGTTTCGTTACCCACCTGAATAGGGATATTGCTAGCATTACCACTGTTCGGACCAAGCCCCAATTTTCCTCTTAAATTACTTCCCCAAGCCCATAGGCTACCGTTGGTTTTTATTGCAAAACTATAATTGTATCCAGTAGCAGTGAATTTCCAATCTGTATCTGTTCCTATTTGAACAGGGTAATTCTTTGCAACAAAACTGGCATCACCCAACTGCCCATAATCATTCCATCCCCAGCTCCAGAGGGTACCATTAGTTTTTAAAGCAACGCTATGTTTTTCTCCTACTGAAACAGCCTGCCAATCAGTGTCCGAGCCAATTTGTGTTGGCACATTTTTATCAAGTGTTGTGCCATCACCTAATCGGCTATTGGAATTCCATCCCCAAGTCCAAAGTGTTCCGTTGGTTTTTATAGCGACACTAAAGTAACTTCCTGCGGCAATAAATTGCCAATCCGAATCGGTACCTATTTGAACTGGTGCATTTCTCTGGATATTAGTTCCATCTCCTATCGTACCGTAGTAATTATCTCCCCATGCCCATAGCGTTCCATCCGTTTTAATTGCCATACTATGGTCACTTCCTGCAGATATAGATTGCCAATCGGTATCAACTCCGATTTGTACTGGATAATATTTATCGACTGTCGTACCATCACCCAACATTCCAAACTGATTGTATCCCCAGGCCCATAATGTACCATCATCCTTTATAGCTAATGTATGGTCGAATTCGGCGCTAATCTTTTGCCAGCACTGTGTAAACGCCGAAAGTGGAAGAAAAATAAGAACGGTAATGATTAATAGTAATTGTTTTTTCATAATCATCATTTTTAGTTAAATAATTGAAATAGTTTTTCTGTGATTTCTGTATGAAGCTCTTGGTTAAAAAAAGCGATGTAGCCATACATAAAACTTAGGGCCGATATTACAACTGCTAAGACAACTCCATCTTTTCGTCCTGGTTCTAAAACTGCTATTTTTGGATTATTTGGATTGTAAAAAACCTCAACTTGTTGGCCTTGTGAATACTTTCTTCTAAACTCTCTAATATGTTTTAACCTATACTGTTTTGAGTTTGAAAAAAATATGCGTTGGTTTTTATAAACAATATCTTGTACTTGGTATCCGTATTCAAAAATCATCCTTTTTGCATTATTATAACTTTTAATACTTTCTACAGTTCCTTTTACTTTGGGCCATAGTTTAGATTGATTTGCCAAATGCCACATGTATATTGAGTTAATTAAAATCGATATTATAACCACCAATAAAATGAGGCCTAATATTTCTCGTTGATCAAGTTCTGAAATGAATGTTGTCATTTTTTTTATAAATTTTGTTTAATAATTAACTACAACTTGTTCCAGGTAATCCATTTCCACCCATTAATGATATCAACAAGTCAAGCCCCCCCATAACTTCCCCAATTTTCCCTAAAGCAAAAAACATGATTTCTTTTTGCACATTGCAAGCAAGCTCTTTTAATGCATCACGGATTTTGTCGTCCACACCAGTGTTATCCATAACAATTATTACTTCTGTTACAATGGCATAAAGCTTTATAAGCGTTTTGCTATAAGCAGCCACAATACTAAGTGCTAAATTGGTAACCCCCATTGCTGAAAATATAGCCATATATAAGTCCATAACCAGATAGAGTTTTTTTAGCTGCTGTTCTATATTTTCACCTCCTCCTGTTCCATCTTTTAAAACACCATATAATTCGCCTTGAGCATTAATTTGCCAAAAAGCTTTACTTGCACCTGCTGAATCAAAAAGTTTATAGTTACCATCGCCACGATATATCCGCTCGTACCAATAATAGTGGTCTAAATTGTTACGATCTAAATTGCTAAACCAGTTATCCGTGATAGCCTTCGTTCTCTCAATAAGTACTTTATCGTTTAAATTACTAAGCGTGCTATTATTAAAAAGATATGCTTCACGAATAGCTAGTTGTGCTGTTTTCTTTAGGTTCGTTTTAAAAGCATTCTCATCGTTATTAGTAAAACTTACATAATTAGACGTTGGTAAAAAATCGAAAGACTGGCTGTTTGTTTTGTCTTCTATATGAATTTGTTGTTTGCAAACACCTATTCGTATTCCAGATGCAAATGTGAAGGTGCTATTGGTCACACCATCTTCAATAGGCGCCATTAATGGTGCTATGTTTGAATGATATTGAAACCCTCCTTTTTCAAATTCGGTTTTTGCTTTCGTTATATCATTTTCTAAAAGCGCTTCTCCCCAACCGCGTGTAGATAGTTTAAACTTTAACAAATCAACTAATGAGGTTGCCAGCGTAGACCCTTCACCTTCAAAATAAAAAGTTGTGCCACCAAGAATAAGGCTTTTTACATCTAAAAAATGGGCTTTAGTAGGTTTCTGGTTAATTTGCGTCACCGGATCCCAGCCAGCCAAGACACGCTTTGTGTGTGTATTCCCAACTTTTAAATCGAGATACATTCCAATAACTCCTTGGTTTAAGTCTTCTTTATTTAGGGTATTAAATTCAAAAATAGCACTAGCATGAAGCCTTTCCTTATCCATTGTTAATACCAATTCATGCTGCGTTTCATCATTTGCATAATAAGTAAATGTATATGGTGGAATATCCATGGCATTCAAATATTCGATAACCTTTTCTATTACTATATTTTGGTCTTTGGCATTGAGGACCATGCCATTTGTAATGGCTGCCATTTTATCAAAGGTTTTTTTGTAATGAGCCGAATCGCTGTTATAAACATTAAGGATAAGGGTAGGTGGACCATTTTGATAAGCAGGTAAATCTTTTTCGTTGTAAACGTCATTATTATCTCCATCGGTTGCAAACAAAATCAAATCATAACTGGTTTTTGAAGCTCTAAGTAACCAACTGAACAATTCAGATGGGGTAGCCCATTTATCAACTATAGCTGCAGGAAAGTTTGATTGGATATTTTCTTTAAGTGATGCCACAAACATATCCATATTTTCTTTGGAATACTCCGTTGGCATACTACCAGATACATCATATAAAATCAAAATTTTAGGAGTGCGCCTATTAGACTCCATTAAGGCTGAAATGGACTGTTTATTATCTGTAAACTTAAAATCGCTAACCTGTAAACCTTCAACTATTTTTCCTTCAGAATCTGTTGGTGTTACTTGAAGTTTTACCAGAGGTTCGTTTATTGGGATTGCTTTTATTACAAGTTTATTTACAGTCTTAAGCAATTCTGAATTAGTGGGGTTTAAAACAATGGGGGCATGTGGGTTTTCATTGTTGGTTGCTAGTATTAATTTTTCGCCTTCCAACGTAATAGGGTCTGCAATAAATGACTGTTTCTCCATGGTTTCAAGATTCGCATCAAAATCTTGAAATGCCAATGTTGGAGTGAATATGCGCAAATTACTAATAGGCGTCACGGCACTCTGCTCTAAATCTAAACCATTAAGACATGCAAAATGAATCTGATTTCCAATTAAATCTCTTGATTTCCATGCTCCTGAAACAAGTTTAATCTCTTTATTAGGTTGAATGGCTTCTCTATAAGAAATATTGATTTCAACTTTTTCATCATTTAATTGAAATGCTTCTGCCTTTGAAATACTTCCGTTATTTTTTAAAGCCCCAAAAGGAATAGAAACATCAAATAAATGGGCATATTTAGTAACACCATCTATTTGAAACTCTACCGTTGGTGTGCGATAATTATCCCATCTAAAATCAAAACCATATCTGTTTAAGGTTTCTTTGTTAGGTATTAATTCCCATAATTGTTCTGCTAAAGCATTTGTTTTTTTTAAATCTGGGTCTATAACAGGAATTTTATAATCAATCTCATCCTCAATTTGTAATTCTCTTTTCCATTGATTCCATTGCTTTTTGGAAACTTCTAAATTGAATTTTCGCTGTATTGGTCTTAAAAAAAATGTCTTTGCTTCATCAGGTTGAATATTGGTACGTTCAAAAACCACGTCAGAAGTAATTCCAGCTTCTGTGAACATTTGATGCAATAATTCTGCCTTTTCTCGTGGTGTTGCTAGTCCATAACGCAGTGCCCCCTTAATACCCCATTTAAATTGTGTGCCAACATACCCAATGGCATTATTATTCGCAGGCATCAAATAAATCTCATCCCTTACAAAATTAAACATGGCTTCTGCATCTTTAGACGCTACTAATGATTTCATGCGACCTTCTAAATAATCAGGGCAGGTTTGTAGAGCCATGAGCATTTCTTCCCAAATTTTATAAGGTACTTTCCCCGAACCTACAAACATATTGTCATCAGACTGACATCCTAAAAATGATAGAGGAAGGTTTGCTGCCATATAGCACAAGGCTATTTGCTGCATAAATTCTCTTCGAGAATTAGAACTTGTTGTATGCGCTTGCTTTTTGGTTGGTTCCATTTACAAAGTGTTATTTAAAATTTTTCAATTCATTCATATCAAAAGCTTGCCATAATTCATCAGGAGTCATTTCTCCTAACAAATGAATGAGGAATCTATTTTTATATAAAAAATCGAGTTCTGTAAAACCTTCGGTATATTGTTTTGCAAAAGTTGAGATTCCACTACGTTCCTTTTTTATATATTTGGTTTCTGGGGTGTCCTCAAAATTTTTATTGTTTAGTATATTCAAAAAATAGACAGCTCTTTTATGACTTTCTCCAGTAGCATCGGTTACTTCCAATGAAATTTTTCGACCACCAAAATGACCTAATATAGATTGACCTGTAATGACAGGTTCTTTATCCAATTTTAAATCATACAGTTGTTCAGGGAAAGCAACCCTTAATTGCTCATTAGACAATGGTTTTAATTTTTGAAGTTCTGTTATGATAGTTAATTTACTAGTTGTTTGAGGGCTTTTAGTGACTTCAGTACTAGCTTCTTTATTATTATTGTTCTTGCATGTAAATAAAAGAGCGACAAAAAAAACGACATGGATTATTTTTTTCATACTGGTTTACTTTTTAAAATTTTTCAAGTCATTGATATCAAAAGCCTTCCAAAGCTCATCAGGATTCATACTTTTACCGCTTATAACAACATACCATCTGTTATGGTATAAGAAAATAATATCACTACGGTTTGCATCAGTTCTATAAGTTGACTTTGTTTTAATGCCATTACGTTCTTTATTTAAATATTGAGTTTCATCATCATCTTGTGTTTTTATATTATATACCGTATTAAATAAACTGGCCATTCCGCTCTTAGAACCAGCGCAATCATAAATTTTTAGAGTTATTTCATCATTACCATAGACTCCTAAACCTTGTTGATTTGTAACCTTAACGGTTCCATCTAATGGAAAGCCATTAATGGATTTTGGAAAGGCTTCCTTAATTTCGGCTTCAGTAAAAGGAGTTTTTTTAGATAACAGCTCTTTTAAATCCTCTGAATCAATAGACAACTCCTTTTCGTGTACTTGGTTGTCGCTACCCGCAGAGCCTTCGGTTTTTTTTGAATCATTTCCGCAAGACGCGCTGAACAAGACTAAAATTAATATTGGAATAATATGCTTCATGATTTTACTGATTATATATTTTTAAACCATTCTATATATTTCTTTCCTAAAATGGGTACAGGTTTTTCGTTTTCATTAACAGCGTTTACCAATCCCATGATCCACATATATAGCAGTACAAAAAGACCAAAGAAATCTATAATCCATCCCAGTATGGGAACCATGCCTATAACTCCTAACGCCAATCCTGTTAAACCCAATCCAAGAGACTGCCTAATGTGATAACTAGCAAAGGCATTTTTCTTATCGTTGTTCATTACAAAGGCAATGATTAAACCTATAATGGTTATATATGAAATTATAGCTGTCATTTTACCGTCTTTTACAATTGCCTCGTTAGATACTTTTACGGTGTTGTTTTCTGTTGTTTCCATAGTTGTTTTTAATTATTAATTAGTGTTATATTATTCGATTTTTATCTAACAATAACCCATTGAAGATCATCAGGAGGGCTGTCTATTCTGCTTATTTCGGTTTTAGAGGGTGTTATTTTTCCGTTTACATCGGTAAAAACTTCAGTAATATCATATTTGATAATGTTCCATCCCTTTTGTAATTCTAAATTTAATATGGTGACATTATTGTAATTTTCATTGTCGTTTCCGGTATAGGTTGGCATAGTACATTCTGCCTTGGCAGAAGCTTCTTCTTCTACAAAAAACCATTGCAAATAATACCCTTTGGCGCTATTTTTTTGTCCGTAAGAATACAACCAATTGGCAATGTCTGGATTGTTTACGGCATACAGCATGGCATACACGCTTTCTCCCGCTAGGTTTGTAATTTCTGGAGTAGGAATTCCCGCAACTATTGCTTCTCCATTTTCAAATTGAGTGTCGCCACCTGGGCATTCAAACGTTGAGGCTACGGTATTAAATTTCATTTCCCAACCCTCTGGCGCTTTTGCTTTAGCACTTTCAGCTTTTTCTTTGATAGTTGTTAAATAATTTTCATCTAAAGGAATATTAAAATTACCATCGTCATAAATAGTCCCCAGTTGTTCTGTATTTCTTGAAATCATGTCGTACGAAACAATTAACTTCTCATCTGGGTTATGATTTGAAATGGTTCCTGAAATATCCTCTTGTGCATAACTTGTGATGCCTAATAAGATGCTTGTAACCATCACGATGGCTTTCTTCATTTGTGTTTTCATATGAATTAGTTTAGTTGTATTGATCTAGTTTTTTAAGGTTTTCAAAGTCTATGTATGACCACAACACATCTGCGGAATCTGGGCCTTCCAAAGTGATTCTGAATCTATTATTGTAAACAAATCGAATATCATTACGTTTAATGTTTGGTTGTAAAAAGGCAATAGTTTTATAACCAGCTCTTTCTACATAAACGTACTCGGTTTGTGGTGGTCCATGGGATTTTATTTTATAGCTATCAAAAAAATTGCGAATAATAGCACTTGAACCTACGCCATCTTGGATAAAAAAATTATAGCCCTTTTTTCCAATAGGTTTATACATACCTGATGCTAATTGACTACTAACCTGAAGCGCATAATCACCAATTGGTTTATTGCCATGAATTTCTTTAGGTAAGATTGCAAACAATTGATCGTTGGTTAATGGTGTTTTCTTTTTTAAAGCTTTATAAATGTCTTTTTCACTTTTGGTAATTTGTAAAGGATTAGTCAATACCTCTTCTTGTGCTTTTTTAATGGCAGTAGAAATTGTTGTGTTTTTTTCTTCTTTTTGATTTTCCTTACATGAAACTAGAAGTAACAAAAGGCTTAATAAGTACAAGTAATTCTTCATTTTTAATTATTATTAAATTTCTTATATGTTTTAGTTGGCAATAATCATCAATTCTTTAATTGACTTTTTGTTATGTGATACTGGTTTTTTAGGAAATTGGATTCCATTTCCCTTCAGTCCAAGCTTTAAGTGCTTCTATGTGCAATTTCAGTTTTTGTTCCGTTTCTAAGGGGAATCCAATATTTTTCCAATGGCAATACTTCATTATAATAGGGTTGGGGTCTAATACCCAATCGGTATAACTAAGTTTTGGTGCTCTATTATTGTTTTCCTTATTTTTTGATATTGTTGCAGATTCACTCAAAGAGGCTTTAGCCATTTTTTTTATTAATTTCATATAAATATTTTCGGCATTTAAGTAGGGTTTTACGGCTTGCTCTTTTAAATAACTGTTCACAGTAGATGTAGTTCCGTATATACCAGCTGAATCTGGATGTGGCGCGAGTTCTGTAAAAAACTCTTTGCCATCTGCCATACGTAGTCTGCCTAATGGATACAACCTGCAAACCAGCGGACGGTCTTTATGAACGGTGCAGCCATTTTCACCTAAAAATATGCATGCATCAGAATGCTGTTTATGTTTCAACAATTGCCCATTCAGGTAGTTGTGCCTGAATTCGGTAGTTGTTATTCCCAGATGACTTGATAAACGCATAGTTTCATAAGGATTTACCTGAATTCCTTTTCCATGACAGCACTTATTACAAGCATGGCACTGGTAAGAAAAAACAGAATCATGGGTTCTTGCGGTATCTTTTAAAGTTATTGCCATCTCTAAGCTTTTCTTGCTATTTCTATTAGTTGTTTCATGAAATTTCTATCTGTAATGCTCGTTTCAATAGTCTTCCATCGACGTTGGTCAAAACTAATTTCTACTTTTGCAGCTAGAGATTCCATTTTACCGCGCTTCAATTTTTCCAAATCGGTTTCCGAAAATTGAAAAATGCCGTTTTTGCTTTCAGAATTACCTTCAACAGAACTAATTTTAAGGAACAATTTACCATTGCCTTGTTCGGTTTCTACAGGAAAGCCAAAGGCACTGTTTAGTGTTAGTGCTGCCGCAGCCACTGATAAGTTTACCAAAAAGTCTCGTCTATTCGGCTTTACTTTTTCTGTGATATTTTTTGCTTTCATTTTTTATTAGAATTGGGTTTTATTGAACAGAAAATTTAATAGTAGCAGGCGCAATTCCTGCTTTTACTGGTTGTTTTGGTGAGGGCACCATTTCTAAAATAATCTCATAAGTGCCTTTTGGTAAAAAGGTTATAGTTGGGGTAGCTCTGGCATACAATTTTTCTATAGCAGGGATAAAATCAAAACCCTCAGCACTAATTGAGGTGTCGCCAGGTAAAAGTGGCCAGCCAGCTCTTGTTGTTTGAGAAATTGTACGACCATTATATTTTACGGTTGTTTTCATATCAAACAGAACAATATTTCTGTCATTAATGCCATTGGCCTTAAAATTAAAATTGATACTGTATTTACCTTCCTTGAAATCTTTAAAAAGGTCGACGGGTTTTATTTCTTTAAACGTAGTTGTTCTTAAAAAGCCTTTGACTCCTAATCTGCCTTCAAGGCTTGGTTTTGTTATTTGAGGGGGATACTGACCGCCCGCTGATATAGTATTTTTTTGGGCATAGCTGCTAAAACTTAGCATTAGAAATAACGCAAAACATTTATAAATTGTTGATTTCATAATGTTATTTTATATTAATTAATTTAAAATGATTGATTATTCTACAAGTTCAAATTGTACCCAAACAGCGGCTTTTTCTCCAGGTTTACCTACTCTAATTGGACCTTCTAAAATAATATTACTGGTATTTTGAATTTGAGCCAAAGGCAGGTTGCCTCCACCAAACTCATGAAATTTAACTCCGTTAGCTATTGAGGTGTCAAAAAAAGTACTGTTGGCTTTTAAATCTCTTAGACCCGTTAAAATTTCAAGGACATCTTTAATTTTAATTGGTGTTATAATATTGTCTGCTAAAACTTTATCATTATTATTACCTAATGTTGTAGAGCTATATTCTTTTAACCAAGTATATATTTTAAAAGTGGCATTTGGGTCTTTATATTCTGCATCACTAATATCAAATACTAATGAATTATTTATCATTGACCTATTACGCTGTGATACTTTATTATTTTCTCTAACGGCTATTTGATTATTGCTGTTGCCACAGATTATTGGATTTAGTAAATTGACACTAGGTTCCGTACATTTTGTAATCATATTTGGAAATTTATTTATATCTCTGGAAGCATATCTTTTCTGTTTGTTTAGCACTTTATAGGCAATACATTGTTGAATGGCATAGTCATCGGGATTACTACTACCGTCTCTTCCATTAATATTTTGAATATCAGTAAGGGTGACTTTTAGTTTATAATTTTCGATAATTGGATGACATTTTCTTTGCTTTTGCGTGAAAATGGTTTCTACACCGCAAATATTTTGGTCTGTTAAATATCTAAGGGTATACCCGATAGGTAGTGGGTTTCCTGTTCCTGAGCCTTGAAAGGATCCTTTAATAAATTTTCGAAATCCTACCTCTAGCTCATTAATAGGAACAGCAACTGCATTAGTGGCCTGCTCAGCATTACCACCATAAATTACAATCTTTGCTGAAGATGAATTTCTTATTTTCTTATATTTAATATCCGTGTTTAATCCACCACTTTGTGCAATACCTTTCGCAGATATGCTAAAGGCTGCCATCATTTCTTCTTTTGAGTATTCAGATTCTAATAATAATAATGCTCTTCGGCCATACTTTACTTGCGAGATATAAACCAATTTTGCTAAGTTTAAATTACTTGGTACTGATTTGAAAGCATTATCGGCATTAATTTGATCAGAATTAATTGAAAAATAAGTTTGAGTAAAATCTATTAGTAAATAATTTTTTGTATTCTGATCGTTAAAAGAGACATTTAGTTTTGCTTTAATTCCAGACAAACTATTATTATAATAGCCGCTAACTTTTACTGCTAAATCTTCTTCCGAATAAATTTGTTTGGCAGTATAAGTAATATCAGCAGCATCCGTAAAGGATGGTCTTGTTTTTAATTTATTTAAAGCGTTTTGTAATTCTCCTAATGAACCAGGATTATTGACAGTTTCATAAGTATTACCTTGCTTTATTGTAGCAGTAGTTGATATAACAGCAGGATATCTAGGTATAGTTATATTGACTGTATTATAACTTCCATTTAAAAAGGATTCTGTATCCAAAATATTAGAGGGCATCAACCAACCATCATTAATAGCACCAAGACTAATAAAATCAAAGGCAGAGGTAGCGCTAGTTACCCGATAATTAGCCACAGCACAATTTTTGATTTGAGATTCGTTTCCTATTATTTTTTCAGAGGTTTTGGAGGTATTATCCGCCATTGAAGTAGCCTTTACAATAACCGAATTCGTATTGCTTCTAGCTGCAAGGACTTTTGAAACATCAATATGTGGTGTTTTATATATTGGCTTAACACTATTTTTATTTAACTTTTTTATAGTACGAGTTTGTGGATCGTCTAACGGTTTAAGCGGACGGATTTGCGCATAGAAAGAATGTGACGCTGCCAGAAAAAGCAATATTAAAACGTTGGATATATATATATATTTTGTAAATAATTTTAATGTTTTCATAATTAATGTGTTTTTTAAATAGTGAATTAAATTTTTATCCTAAAAAGGGAGTTTCTTTCTTTTTCATTTTGGCATTTATAAAGCCTACTGAATTATTCTTTTAAGACGTTATACTGCAAGCACCTTTGTGTTTATTTTTTTCTGTGTTCTCTGTAATTAGTTTTTTGGTTCCATAGTATTATAATCTGCTTTGTATATGGCTTTTTCAACTTCTTCAAGGCCAATACATTCCATGGTGGCACTCATTTTATCCTTCTTTAAATCGGTCATTTGCATTTCTAACATCAACACATAATCATCTTCACCGAAATAATTTTTTAGCCCTGCAGGAATATTTTTATTTTGCTTTTTGTAGATATCACTAAAGCTTACAGGCGCATCCGCTGTGAAATACATACTAATTTCATAACGATCGTTAGTGGCTTTTACTCCAGTACATGTATATCCCATAATTTCCTTATCAGGTAGTGATTCATAACCAAAAGCTTCAGATTCATCTGCACTTTCTTCTAAATCCAGATCATCGGGCATTGTATTTGCCATCATTACTGAGTTTTTATCAGATGTCATATACATTATGGTCATTTTATTACCATTGTCCATAACAGTGAACATGTTTTCCATAACTGGAGATGTGAAACCAAAATAAGGTTGTCCTGGTTGTAAAAAGTAGTCTAATACCATATCTCCTTCTTTAGTCTTCATGTTTAAGGAGTATTTCCAACTAAATTCATAGGAGTCTGGAACGAGAGTTGGATCTACTTTTCCTTTTCCCATATTAAAAGGATTAAATTCAAACGCTTTATCCATAGAATTTGAGGCTTTTTCAGCTACCTTATCAGATGCTTTTTCTAAGACCACATATTCAGTCTTTTCTTTAATCCTGTCTTTTAATTTTTTTAAGAATTGCGCTTGTAATTGATGCACATTGCCTATAATAGCCAATAGAAAAATTGTACTGATGATTATTTTTTCATGTTTACTTGTTTTTATTCATTTATCTTTAGTGGGTATTTAAATTTTAATGTTAACATTTCAATTAAAAAAACTTTTATTACATACATTTA
>TARA_R110002033_G_scaffold1089_1_pt1 | contig 15180 bp, 13 predicted proteins | sample TARA_R110002033 | Tara Oceans TARA_R110002033 (sample SAMEA4397051) | marine metagenome | biome: Polar Biome; feature: [SRF] surface water layer (ENVO:00010504); material: water (ENVO:00002006), including particulate matter (ENVO:01000060) such as... | depth 5 m
AGTTGACGCCTACCGGATTGTATTTAAAAGAGGAACTATCAAAAAACTTAAAAAACTTAGACGCTATATTAAATCATGCCAAATTACTTGAAGATGGGAAAGATGGCAAGCTTAACTTTGGGTATGTGGGTTCAGCAATGCAAAAAATTATTCCAGAATTACTATTAAAATTCACAGAAGATCATCCTAATATTTTGTTTAGCTTAAAAGAAATGGATAACAACAAACAAATTGAAGGGTTACTGTCTCAAGATATCGATATTGGGTTTGTAAGATTAGACAGAATTCCGAGAGGTTTAGAAAGTCATCCTATTTTAAAAGAGCCATTTTGTTTGGTCTTACCTAAAAATCATGTCATTGATGCTTCTAACTTTAAAAGTTTATCACAATTTAAAGAGGAACACTTTATCTTATTTGATCCAGAATATAGTGCTTCCTATTATGAAAAAGTTATGGAAATTTTTGATGATAGCGGTTTTAGCCCAATTGTTTCACACAATACCATTCACGCTGGTTCTATATATAAATTAGTGGAAAACAATTTTGGAATTTCTATTGTTCCAAAGTCTTTAATAAACGAAACTAATTCAAAAACAAAATTCATTGTACTACACAAAATAAAACAAAGAACCATACTATCGGCCATTTGGAATAAAGACAACAGAAATCCTATTCTAAATAATATTTTGTCACTAATTCATAAGGAAATGATAATATAAGTTCTAATGAAAAATAAAAGACTATATTTGCCGCTTGAAATCCGATAACGGATTTAAATTCCTCAGAGTGAGGATGTGTTGCTAGAAGTTTAGGTTTAAGTATGTCGATTCCCTTCTTATGTAACACCACATAATATAATCGAATACTTATACAAAGAATGAACACATTCCAAGATTTAGGTCTTAATGAAGACTTATTGAAAGCCATTACCGATTTAGGCTTTACTAAACCAAGTGAAGTACAAGACAAAGCCATTCCTATTTTATTAAACAATGAAACCGATTTGGTCGCTTTAGCCCAAACAGGAACAGGGAAAACAGCTGCTTTTGGTTTTCCTATGCTTCAAAAAATTGATATTGATAGCAGAACCACGCAAGGTTTAATTTTATCTCCAACCAGAGAACTTTGTTTGCAGATTACCAACGAAATGAAATTGTATGGTAAATACTGTAAAGGACTTAATGTCGTGGCTGTTTACGGTGGATCTAGTATTACAGACCAAGCAAGAGATATTAAAAAAGGAGCTCAAATTATTGTGGCAACGCCAGGTCGTATAAAAGATATGATTAGCAGACGTTTAGTTGATATTTCTAAAATTGAATATGCGGTTTTAGATGAAGCTGATGAGATGCTAAACATGGGTTTTTATGAAGATATTACTGATATTTTATCAAATACACCCGAAGACAAATGTACGTGGTTATTTAGTGCAACGATGCCAAAAGAGGTATCGGTTATTGCTAAAAAATTCATGGAAAATCCACACGAAATTACTGTTGGAAATAAAAACGAAAGTACAAGTCAGGTTTCTCACGAATATTATTTAGTAAACGCAAGAGACCGATACAACGCTTTAAAACGTTTAGCAGATGCAAATCCTGATATATTTTCAGTCGTATTTTGTAGAACAAAACGCGATACCCAAAAAGTAGCCGAACAACTTATTGAAGATGGTTATAATGCTGGTGCGTTACACGGAGATTTAAGTCAGAACCAACGTGATTTGGTGATGGGTTCTTTCAGAAAAAAACAAATTCAAATGCTGGTAGCCACGGATGTTGCTGCACGTGGAATTGATGTTGACGATATTACACATGTAATTAACTATCAATTGCCAGACGAACCTGAAATTTACACGCACCGCTCTGGAAGAACAGGGAGAGCAGGTAAAACGGGAATCTCAATGGTTATTGTGTCTAAAAGTGAGGTACGTAAAATAAAAAGTATTGAACGTATCATTAAAAAAGAATTCGTTAAAAAAGAAATTCCAGATGGTATGGAAATTTGCGAAGTTCAATTAATGTCGCTGGCTAACAAAATTAATGATACAGAGATTAATCACGAAATTGACAAATATCTTACTAATATTAATGAGTTGTTTGAAAACACTACGAAAGATGAACTAATTAAAAAATTCTTTTCAGTAGAGTTTACGCGTTTTTATAATTATTACCAAAAATCTAAAAACCTAAATATTTCCGAAAATTTCAGTGATAGAGACGATTCTGGACGCGATTATAGAGGTGGAAAATCTGATTCTACTCGTTACTTTATAAATGTTGGCAGTAAAGATGGTTTCGATTGGATGAAATTAAAAGACTTTTTAAAAGAGCAGTTAGAACTTGGTAGAGACGATGTTTTTAAAGTTGAAACCAAAGAAAGTTTCTCGTTTTTTAATACTGAAAACGAACTGAAAGAAAAAGTATTAGCCCATTTTACCGATTTTAAACATGAAGGTCGCTTTGTAAATGTTGAAGTATCTGAAAACCGAGGTGGTGGAAGACGAAACGACAGAAAAGGCGGTGAAAGACGATCATCTAAACCCAGAGGCGACAAAAGAGGTGCTGGAGCAAATTCAGAAAACCGAAGTAGCAGAAGACGCTCTGAAGGCAACTCAAAACCGAGACGTTCAAGTAATTCAGATTCTAAATCGTCCAAACCAAGCTTTGACAGACTAAGACGTTCAAGACGATAGATAATATTTAAACCTCTTTGCTTATATCAAAGAGGTTTGTTAATTTTAAGTCAAAAATATTGCATAGACCTAAAATTTGGTAGTTTGTTTACTATTTTTACGTTTAATAAAAAGTCTCAATGAAAAAGTATTTACTTCTCCTTACCTTTATATTAACAACAATGTTTTCTGTTGCACAAGAAAAAACAACCGTAAAAGGAGTTGTTATAAACAGTTCAGATGATAAGCCGCTTGAAAGTGTTAATATCGTTAACCTAAATCAAGTTGTAGGGACTTCGACGAATGACAAAGGGGAGTTTGAAATTTATGCAAAACCAGATGATACATTACATTTTTCTTATCTAGGATTTAAATCTATTGAAGTAAGAGTCACTAACGACTGGCTGAAATTTGGTAGTTCAAAAATTGAATTAACAGAATCAGCGTTGGCTCTTGAGACAGTTGTTGTAAATCAATTAAAACTTACAGGCTATTTAGAAGTTGATATTAAGCAAGTTCCTATCAATAATAATAATTATCGTTATAGCATATCTGGTTTGCCAAGTACGGGTTACGAAGCTAGTTCTCCTGGTGCTATAACCAAAATAATAGGATCCATTTTTAATCCAGCCGATTTTTTAAATAGAATGTTCGGAAAAAAATCAAATGAACTAAGGAAACTCAAAAAAATGAAGCAGGATGATGAAATTCGGAATCTTCTTGCCTCTAGATTTGATCGGGAAATGCTCATGGCTTTATTACAGGTAGATCGTATTGATTTAGACGAAATTGTTAGTCAATGTAATTACTCAAAAGGGTTTATTCAAACAGCTAATGATTTACAAATACTTGATGCTATTAACGAATGCTATGAAGAGTATAAGTTATTAAGCAGAGGAAGAACTAATAAACTATAATAAATTAGATTAGCCCTTCTCTAAAAGTTTTTTCAAATTAGCTAACCCTTCTTCAAAATCCTTTCCAATGGTCTGATCCAAATTATAAAAAAGCATCAAAATATTCGTTGGGAATTTATTTTCTCCTGAAAAACTCCAAGTAACTTTTGTTTGCATTTTACCCAAATCTTCTACTTTAGTAACGGCATTTGATATAGACTTCCATGGCCTATAAAATCGTAATTCGGTCTCAATTATTTTATTTTCAACAATATTTATAATTTCTTGTTCTCCTAAACCAACGTCACTATTCCCTTGCCATTTTGCTATAAAACCAACGGTTCCATCATCTCCTATAAACTCTTGTTTCATATTAACATCTTTCTTTCTCCATGGCGACCAATGGTCTTCATTTTTTAAAAATTTCAAATAACTAAAAACACCCGTGTATGGTCTGTCAATAATAATACTTCTGGTAAGCTCATAACGTTTAGGAGCCCATAATGAAAGTGCTGTAATAATTCCTATAACAATAAGAATACCTATCAAAATAAGTAGCATTAAAATATGATTAGTTGGTTAATTGTGTTAAAAATAGAAAAAAAAATCAATCCGTATTAATTAAAGAGTTTTTAGCCTAAATAAAAGACATAACTTCATGGTATTTTTTATACGACAACAAAAAATAGTACTTTTAATTTATGAAACACATGGTAATACTTACAGGAGCTGGTATGAGTGCTGAAAGTGGACTTAAAACTTTTAGAGATACTGATGGATTATGGGAAGGGCATGATGTTATGGAAGTTGCTACGCCAGAAGGTTTCGCCGCCAACCCAGAACTTGTCTTGGAATTTTATAATCAACGCCGAAGACAATTATTAGAGGTTACACCCAATTCTGGTCATATGGACTTAGCCCAACTTGAAACCGATTTTAAAGTGACAATCATCACACAAAACGTTGATGATTTACATGAACGGGCTGGAAGCACCGAAGTTGTTCATCTGCATGGAGAATTATTAAAAGCTAGAAATATAGTTGATGAATTTTCAATTATTGATTGGAAAACAGATATTAAATTGGGAGACACTTGCTCTAACGGACATCAATTACGACCACATATAGTTTGGTTTGGAGAAGCTGTTCCCATGATTGACCAAGCTATTAACATATGTATGACAGCTGATATTTTGGTTATAATTGGAACCTCAATGCAAGTATATCCCGCAGCTAGTTTGATGCAATATACGCCTCAAGGGATTCCTATTTATTTCATAGACCCAAAACCCGCTTTAAAGACTCAAAATAATTTAACTGTTATTGCTGAGCCAGCAACTGTTGGAATAAAGCAGCTTAAAGAACTCCTAAAAACCCGATAATGCATTTTTAAATATGGAGCATGGTCTATAAGTAATAAATCAATCCTAACGTTTGGTTTTTTTTTAAAGATACTATTTCCTGTGGAGTCAAAAAAGTTAATTTTATTATTAAAAATTCAATAAAGCGACACTCAATTTTCATTATTTGTTATAATACCATATAAAGCAATTAAATAGCTTAAATAACATTGTTATATCTTCTCAATCATTTAATTTAATAGCATAGAAAGCCTAATTTCTTTTTAAAAACAAAAAAATATGTGGTTACGCGTTGGTTGTGAATTAACATTCGATATTGAAGTACCAACTCCTTTTATCTTAATGTTGCGTCCTCGCAGTGGTGCTCAACAATGGGTAGAGCGCGATGAATATAAAATTATTCCCAATGTCTCTATTTTTGAGTATGCAGATGATTATGGAAACCTTTCCCAACGACTTGTAGCACCACCAGGACGTTTTTCAATACATACTACAGCCGATGTAAAAATTGATGACTATGTTACCGTAAATCCAGGTGCTCCATTTATAGAAATACAACATTTGCCAAACACCGTTTTAAGTTACCTATTACCCAGTAGATATTGTGAATCAGACCGTTTTAATGATATGGCAAACAATATTACCGCCAATCAGCTACCAGGTTATGACCAAGTAGCTGCTATTGAAAATTGGCTTCGAAATACGATTAGTTTTATTCCAGGAAGTAGCGATTTCCCCATTTCTGCTATAGAAGTTAATAACAAACAAACGGGAGTTTGTAGAGATTTAGCCCATTTAGGCATTGCCCTATGCCGAAGTTTAAGTATTCCCGCACGCATGGTTGTTGGCTATTTATATAATTTAAACCCAATGGATATGCATGCTTGGTTCGAAGCTTATGTTGGCGGAAGTTGGTATACTTTTGATGCTACCCAAACCGACCCAAAAGGAGGTTATGTTGCTATTGGTTATGGGCATGATGCCGCTGATGTGGCAGTTTTTAACCAATTTGGCCCTGCGGTTCATCCTATCAATCAAATAGTACGCGTAGAACGGATTGAGGGTTGAGTTTTTTGAAATTATAGATTCTACTTCTTTAAATCTATCTGTTTTAAATTTTCTATACGATTTCTCACCAAGAAATCATCAATCGTTTCAAAATGCTCGATAACACGTTGGTCTTTAAATTCAAATACTTTTTGCGAGAGGCCTTGAAGAAAATCGCGGTCATGCGATACTAAAATTAAGGTTCCGTCAAAAGATAGTAACGCTTCTTTCAGTACATCTTTTGATTTTAAATCTAAGTGATTGGTAGGTTCATCCAGAATTAACAAATTTACGGGTTCTAAAAGTAGTTTCACCATGGCTAAACGAGTTTTTTCTCCACCAGACAACACACTTACTTTTTTATCAATATCATCGCCTTTAAACATAAAACGACCCAAAATATTCTTGATTTGCGTGCGAATATCACCTTCTGCAACCTCATCAACAGTTTGAAAAATAGTCAGACTTTCATCTAATAACGATGCTTGATTTTGTGCAAAATAACCCACTTTTACATTGTGCCCCAAATGACAGGTGCCTTCAACATCAATCTCTCCCATAATCGCTTTAATCATAGTTGATTTTCCTTCGCCATTTCTACCAACAAACGATACCTTCTCACCTCGTGAAATAGACATATTTGCATGTTTAAAAACTACATGGTCATCGTATAATTTTGATAAATCTTTCACCGTTACTGGATAATCTCCTGAACGTTGTGCTGGCGGAAACCGCAATTTTAAAGCAGATGTATCAACCTCATCTATCTCAATAATTTCAAGCTTTTCAAGCATACGTTCTCTAGAATTAACCTGATTCGTTTTAGAATATGTTCCTTTAAACCGCTCAATAAACGCCACATTATCTGCAATAAATTTTTGCTGCTCGTTATAAGCTTTCACTTGATGTGCTCGACGTTCTTCGCGTAACTGTAAATAGTGTGAATAGTTGGCTTTATAATCGTAAATACGCCCCATAGTTACCTCAATGGTTCTATTGGTAATGTTATCAATAAACGCTTTATCATGAGAAATAACAACAACCGCTTTGGCTTTGTTTATTAAAAAATCTTCGAGCCAAATAACAGATTCTATATCAATATGGTTAGTAGGCTCATCTAATAAAATTAAATCTGGTTTTTGCAGTAATATTTTAGCCAATTCAATTCGCATACGGTAACCTCCACTAAATTCACTTGTTAATCTAGTAAAATCGTTACGCTTGAATCCTAAACCTCGCAACGCTTTTTCTACTTCGGCATCGTAATTAATATCTTCAAGTGCATAATATTTTTCACCTAAATCGGATACTTTTTCAATAACAGACATATATGAATCTGATTCATAATCTGTTCTGGTTTCTAGCTCTTTATTCAGGCGCTCCATCTCGTCACGCATCTCAAAAATATGAATAAAGGCTTTTGATGCTTCTTCAAAAACGGTACAGTTATCTTCAGTCAATAAATGTTGTGGCAAGTAGGCTATAACAGCATCTTTTGGATATCGAACTTGTCCGCGAGTTGCTTTTTGCTCACCTGCAATAATTTTCATCATGGTAGATTTTCCTGCACCATTTTTCCCCATGAGTGCTATTTTATCATTCTCATTGATAGTGAAAGACACATCACTAAATAAGGTTTGACCACTAAATTCTACGGCTAAAGCATCAACTGAAATCATTGTATTTTTTTTAAGCCGCAAATCTATAAAAAAGCACGATGTAAAAAGAAATAATCTATTTATAAAAACAGTTCACATTCAATACATTAAAAAGAGTATCTTCGCGCCTTGTAAAAAAACAACCCTATGAAGCGTATCAACGAATACAAGAAACTCTTTAATGTTGAAAAAGAGATTAACTTGAAAGACCTAAAAACTACCTACAGAAATTTAGTCAAAGAATGGCATCCTGATAAATTTCAACACGGTGACGCTTTAGCGATTGAAGCCGAACTTAAAAGTAGACAAATTATTGATGGCTATCATTTTCTTGTGAGTATTGCACCAGAAACCATAGCGGCAAATTTAGACGAGTTCAACGAAACCATTAATAGCCCAATTATCGATTGGCATCATAAAGGCATGCTTCTAGAAGTAACCTTTTTGGATGGCAATACTTACGAGGTTTTTGGTGTGAATAAAGCATTGTATATTAAACTTTGTCAGTCTGACAAGATAAATCGCTTTGCTAAACGAAATATTTTCAATTCGTATACCTATAGAAAAATTAAAAAAAGTGAAGTTGCAGCGTAACTAGTCGTTTTTAATTCGTTGTAAGTCCAAATCATGAAAATCAAAACTGAAATCTATATTTGGAGAGATTCCTTTCATTTTAATGCTTTGTGCTAAACCATTTTCATCTAATGAAAACATGGCAAACGCATCACAATTCATGTCTTGGTATTCCCATTTAATAGCAAAAGTATTGGCGTTATAAAAATACATTGGTCCGTTAAGTTTAGGCGAACGATGTGATTTTATCCATAATTGATTTCCGTTTTTAAAAACTTCCATAGTTCCAAACCAACTATCCTTGTATAAACCAATATATTTTGTTTCATCAACTTTTATGTTTTTGTTAGCCTTAACCGTTTCCCATGCATTTTTGCTTACCTCATCCCCTTTTTCTCCTCTTGATTTTAACACTTTAGCCCATTTATCAGTCCATTGAAAATCATCCAATCCTAAATAACTGTCTTCAATTGTTGATGTAACTGCAGAAAATAATCCGGCACCACCAGGCTCTGTATTTGTCAAGACAACAACTCCTAAATTCAAGTCGGGAATTAAGAGCGTTTTACTTAACATACCAGGTAATCCACCAGTATGCGATACTTCCATATTACCTAGTTTATCTGTTAAAAACCAACCTAAGCCATATCCTGCAAAATGTGAGGTATATCGAGGACTTTTACTAGCCTCTTGAGTCGTGTGTATTTTCCACATTTCACGCTGACTTTTCTCTGTAAATAACTGATTTTCTAAATTCTCTCCGTATTTACCTTTATTTAATTGGAGAAGCATCCATTGACTAATATCATCTACGTTAGAGCAAATACCTCCTGCTGCACCATTAATTTGATGTTCAAAATCTGGCAATACTTTGAGGACTCCAGAATCACCATTATGTGGAGAGGCTAAATTGTTTTTATTTTCAATTTCATCAGATGACGCATATGAATTATCCATTTTTAATGGTTCAAAAATTCTTGTTTTTATGAATTCTTCCCAAGTCATCCCGCTCGCTCTTTTTATTAATTCTCCAGCAACTATGTACAGTAAATTATCATAATCCCATTTTGTTCTAAACGCAGACATTGGTTTAAAATGTTGAAAACTCGCCAATAAATCATCTATGGTAAAATCTGAACCATCAGGAAAAAACATTAAATCTCCCATTCCAAGACCTAAACCACTTCGATGGGTTAATAAATCTTGAATGTTAAAATTCTGTTTTACATAAGCATTATACATGGTAAATTCAGGAATATGATCAACAACTCTATCGGTCCATTTTAGTTTGCCTTCTTCTACTAACATGGCCAAAGCTGCTGTTGTAAAAGCTTTGCTGTTTGATGCAATAGCAAAATTGGTATGCTCATTTACAGGTTCATTTGTTAGTTTCGACTTTACTCCAAATCCTTTTTCATAAATTACCTTTCCATCTTTTACAATGGCTACTGCAGAACCTGCCACATTAAAGGTTTCCATAGCATTATTTACTAAAGAATCAATTTGTGTGTTTGAAAGTTGAGCAAATAAGGTGGCATTATAAATTACTAGAAAAAGGGTGGTAATAACAACTCGCTTTAATTTCATATGAATAATTCAATTAGGTTTTTATAAAAGTAAGATATTTATCTTTTAAGAGTAGATTATCATGATTTTATTTAAGTAAGAAAAATACGCAACCTTTTCTTTTTTCTGTCATCTATTAAGAAATAACTAACCCATGAAAAACAAACTTTTTTCCCAATTATTACTTGTTTCTTTATTAATAGTTAACGTTAGTTGTGATACTGATGATGCTTCAAACTCCCAAAACATCAAAGCATACAACACTAGTTTAGAAACTTGGAAACATTTAAAACTAATTAGTGGAGCGTCATACGTATATGAAATTAGTACAACTTCTTTTTCTGGGTATGAAAGTACAACTCAAATAACAGTTCAAAATAATATAGTGATTTCTAGAACTTATGAATCCTATTCAATTTATGATGAGAACAATACCTACCTAGGTTATGAAAATAGATTAATCACAAGTTCATACACTGAAAGCTCAGAGACTCTTGGAACTAACACTGATGGTGCTTCTCCACTTACTATTGATGAATTATATGATACTTGTTTAAGTGACTATTTATCAGTAGATCCAGACACAAATACTATCACTTTTAACGTGAATGATTTTAATATTATCAGCGACTGTTACTATATCCCTGATGGATGTCAAGACGATTGTATATTTGGAATTACGATTACAAACTTTCAATGGTTAGACAGTAACTAATTATTTTTATTTTTCTCTTCAATCCATTTACTCATAAATTTAGTACTTTGCGTCGTATGATGTTGAAGCATTTGACCTGTGAAGTTATCTAACCTATGAACTTTTAAATTATTTTGAATAGCATTTATTTTATAAATAAAATCTGAAACAAAAAGTTGTTTATCAAAACGAGCATTCATTACTAAAAATCCATTTTTTTGTTTTCCATTCCAGAAAATTTTGTCGGTATATAGTTCTACAGCTTTATTGGCAAATTCCTGAACCTCATCCGCTATAAATCCATTAGGCTCAAAACCACCGAACATACCTTCAGTAGCAATTGATGTCATAACACAAGGTGTGCCATTAGTCATAGCATCAATAAGTTTACCTTTTAGTCCGGCTCCAAAACGCAACGGCGCTAAACATACTTTAGCGTTCTGCATTACAAAATTTACATCATCTGTAAATCCTTTAATTAAAAAACCTTCTTTTTCATTATGGAGTTGATTGACCTTTTCTGAAGCATAAGCACCATAGATATGTATTTCTGCTTTTGGAAGTTTTTCTCTAATTAATGGCCATATCTTACTTTTTAAAAATAAAACAGCATCATAGTTTGGTGGATGCAAAAAATTACCAATAGAAATAAAATGTTCTCGTTCTTTAATCTTAGATAGTTTTCTTTTAGCTTCAGAGGAAAGTGGCTCTGTTAAAAAAGGCAAATAGTATAATAAATGATTACTTACTTTAAACTGATTTTTTAATATCTCAATTTCTTCTTCTGAAATAATAAGACTTACATCACATCTATAAATACTAGCAATTTCGCGTTTTGAAACCTCATTAAACAAATAGGACTTATTAAAAACAGATTGGTCTTTGAGTGCCTGTTCTCTTCCTTTTCTTAAACAATGTAAATCTTCGGTATCTAAAATTCGTAATGCATCTGGACATTGTTCTGCAACACGCCAACCAAATTGTTCTTCAACCATAAAACGGTCAAAAACAACAATCTCTGGATTTAATTCTTTTATAAACTCATCAAAACTTGAATTATTTAATTCAATACTAACTTGCTGAATTTCAAGACTACTTAAATCAAATGCATTATCTTTTTTAGCACAAGTGCTTGCAAAGGTTATGTTATAATCATTGGAACGAAATACATCTATTAATTGCATCATCCGGCTTCCAGCGGCAGAACTTTTAGGTTCAGGCCAAACAAAACCAATAATTAATAGAAGTTTAGTCATTAAATTTCTAGAAGCATGAAAATGTTATACAGATATTGAACTATTGTGGTTTTGGTTCTAAACCATATGCTACTCTAACTTTTTTTGCCCAATCGACAACTTCTTTTATTTGAGAGTCTGATAATTTTGCATCAGTATGTATCCAGGTATATGAGTCCATTGGCATCCATTTGTTTTCAACCATTTTAATGAATTCCTCCATCTTATGATCTTTTCTCTTTGTAGAATTTCCTACCCAATTTGAAAAATTAAGATGCTTTTTTCCATCTTTAATATGGTCTGCCAACCAGTAATTTACAGGCGTAATATGGTTATACCATGGATATCGAGTAAAATCACTGTGACAATCATAACAACTTACTTTTAAAATGGCTTTCACATTTTCTGGCGGATTGGTTTCATCTAAAAAAGGTTGTACCGAGGCTAAATCACCTTGGTTTTTTGCGGGCCCAAAAAACTGAGCAATTACAAATAAGACTAATAAGACTAAAAGGATTTTTTTTATTGTTTTCATTTTGGGTATTTTTAAAAAAATAAAATTAAGGAATTATTTAATGACTTTGGAAAAATTATATAAAGAGTTAAACTATGTATCTGCCTTACGCGAAAACAGACAAAAATATGCCAATATTGTTTTAAATGATTTGAATTTACTACCAAACTTAATAAACATTTTGTTTATGGTAGATGACAAAGTTTCTTTTAAAGCCGCTTGGATTTTTGAATATGTTTGTGCTGAAAACATTGATGTTATTGTTCCCTATCTAGATGAATTTACAAGTAATTTGAATAAAATCCGTTTGGATTCTGCAGTTAGACCCGTCGCCAAAGTATGTGAATTTTTAGCAAAAGCAAACTATTCCAAAGAACCCAACCAAGTAAAAAACAATCTTTTACCAAAACATAAAGAGCGTATTGTAGAATCCTGTTTTGATTGGATGATACGTGATGAAAAAGTGGCCGTAAAAGCATATGCCATGAGCACCTTATATCTTTTTGGAAAAGATTATAAATGGATACACCCTGAACTTGCTCAAATATTAGAACAAGATTATCCTCACCAAAGTGCAGCGTTTAAAGCAAGAGCTCGACATATTTTAAAAAAAATTAAAACTAAAAAGAAGTAAACTTATAGAGCCATCACCTTTTCTAATTCTTCTTTTGAAATAATCAACAGTTTGTTTTTAACGATTCTAGATGTTAATATTTTCCAATTATTGTCCTGTTTAAATATGTCTTTAAGAATAGGATGTGCCTTTTCAAATTCTTTATTATTCAACAAATTAATAGCATACCAGTATTTCATTTCTAAATTATCTGGAAACATTTTTTGCGCACTTAGGTATAATTCTTCTGCTTTTTTAGTATCACCAGCTTCCATAGCTAAGTCTCCATTATTCATAAAATCATAGGCTTTTTGAACTTTTACCAATCGTTCCAATTCGGCTACAGGATGAGGATTGTCTTCTACTCTTAAATTCATAACAGTATCTTCCCATGAATTTCCAGTAGCTTCACCTTTAACAATTAAAATAACGGCTGATTGACTTCCTCGAATATCACCTTTTTCGTCTTGGGCTGCTTTAAGTGCTGCTATAATTCGGTCACTAAAATCACCTTTGGTAGTTTCAAAAGCATTTGCCATAGCATCCCAAACCGTATTATTAAGCATCATATTTGCTTGCACAGAGAAGTTCTTTCCTTGTCTATGACCTGCCGCTTCAATACAAGAACTACCAGTATGTGTAGCAACGTCTCCTTTAGCATTTAAAAAAGCAACTTGTCTAAACATTTCGCCTTCATCATTAGCCAATAATGCATCTAACGCTTGTTGTGGTGATAATCCTTGTTCCATTAAGGCTAACCCCTTCGGTCCATAACTTGGATTCACAAAAGATTGAGTCGCCACTACTCCTACTCCTGCTTTGGCATAGGCTACTACGCTTCCTACACTAAACCAATGCGATTGCACGGCTACCCCAATATTGCCCGTAACAGAGTCTCTGGCAACAATCGAGAACGTATGTGCTAATGGCTCAGAAGATTTATAGACTTGAGAAAATGATAATTGAAAAAAGAATACAACTAAAATGAATTGAAAATATTTCATGACTATATATTTTATGACTAATATAGCTAATTAGAATAAGAAATTAATGAACAAAAAATCATAAATAGTAATTCGGTATTCGCTTTGTAAATAACTATCTTTGCCAATTCTTTAAAAAACTAATAGTAAATGTCATTATCAGAACTTAATGCCATCTCACCAATCGATGGGAGATACAGAAGTAAAGTAAACGAGTTAGCACCTTATTTCTCTGAAGAAGCACTAATAAAGTATCGCGTTTTAGTTGAAATTGAATATTTTATTGCCCTTTGTGAAATTCCACTGCCTCAACTTACAGGCGTTTCAAAAGATGTTTTCGAAGAGTTAAGAGGTATTTATCAGAACTTCTCTACCGAAGATGCTTTAATTATTAAAAAAATTGAAAGTATAACTAATCATGATGTTAAAGCTGTTGAATACTTTATTAAAGAAAAATTTGATGCATTAGGTTTATCTGAATTTAAAGAGTTTATTCATTTTGGATTAACGTCTCAAGATATTAATAATACGGCCATTCCATTGAGTATTAAAGAAGCCGTTGAAAATGTTTACATCCCAGAATACCATGTGATTTTTAAGAAATTAAAAGAATTATCTAAAGATTGGGCAAACGTTTCTATGCTTGCAAGAACTCATGGTCAGCCAGCATCTCCAACGCGCTTAGGAAAAGAAATTGAGGTTTTTGTGGTTCGTCTTGAACAACAATTTGCAACCTTAAAAAATATCCCTAATGCTGCAAAATTTGGTGGTGCTACTGGTAATTATAATGCGCATCATGTAGCTTACCCAAACATTGATTGGAAAGCATTTGGTTCTAAGTTTTTGAAAGAAACATTAGGATTACATCATTCATATCCTACAACTCAAATAGAGCATTACGATCATATGGCGGCTTTATTTGACAATTTAAAGCGCATTAACACCATACTAATTGATTTGAATCGTGACATCTGGACGTATGTGTCTATGGACTACTTTAAACAAAGCATAAAAGCTGGGGAGGTAGGAAGTTCTGCGATGCCACATAAAGTAAATCCTATTGATTTTGAAAATAGCGAAGGAAATTTAGGAATCGCTAATGCCCTTTTTGAGCATTTGTCTGCAAAACTTCCTATTAGCAGATTACAGCGAGATTTAACGGATAGCACCGTGTTGAGAAATGTAGGAGTTCCTTTTGGACATACTTTAATTGGATTTAAATCCACCTTTAAAGGATTAAATAAATTATTGTTGAATGAAGCTAAGTTTGAAGCTGACTTAGAGCAAAACTGGGCTGTCGTTGCTGAGGCGATTCAAACTATTTTAAGACGAGAAGGATATCCAAACCCTTATGAAGCCTTAAAAG
>TARA_R110002033_G_scaffold88872_5_pt1 | contig 15178 bp, 14 predicted proteins | sample TARA_R110002033 | Tara Oceans TARA_R110002033 (sample SAMEA4397051) | marine metagenome | biome: Polar Biome; feature: [SRF] surface water layer (ENVO:00010504); material: water (ENVO:00002006), including particulate matter (ENVO:01000060) such as... | depth 5 m
GCAGCAGATCACGACGAACGCCAACGTCGTCATGCGCTTTGCGGGTATGCCACGGACTTATGGTGCCTCCCTCACATACCGGTTCTAGAACCGAAAAGTGTTTCCTCCCCTTGTGCACCGCGGCCGCGATCCTTCTGGATTGCGGCCGTTTTTTAGGGCAGGGAAGGGGTCAGTTACGCTCCCACCATGGATAGCCTTCCGGCATATCGGTGGAGACCTTACCGGGAAAATTAGGTGCGCGCTTTTCGAGGAACGAGCCGACGCCTTCCTTCACATCCGGCGACGCGCCGAGCGTCAGCGCGAACTGGCCATCGACCTTAAGTAGCTCGAACGGGTCGCCCGTCGGCCCGAACCGCCAGAGCAGCTGGCGCACCAGCGCGACAGAGACCGGCGCTGTGTTGCGGGCAATCTCGTCCACGATCCGCTTGGCCGCAGGCAGCAATTCCTCCGGCGGATGGATCTCGCTGATCAGGCCGCCCGCCAGCGCTTCTTCCGCATCGAACACGCGTCCTGTCATGCACCAGCGTAGCGCCTGTGGCAGGCCGACGAGCTGCGGCAGGAACCATGCGCTGCCCGCTTCCGGCGGCAGGCCCCGCTGCGCGAACACGAAGCCGAACTTCGCTTTCTCCGAGGCTATCTTGATATCGGTCGGCAAGGCCAGCGTCAGGCCAACGCCGACAGCTGCGCCATTGAACGCGGCGATCACGGGCTTGCGGCAATTATAGAGTGCACCAATGAAGCCCGCACCATCGCGTTTCCTGCCGGGCTCTGAGGTGCCGAAATTCTTCGCGCCCGTGCCGCTCTTCGTGTCGAACGCATCGGCGCCATCGGATATGTCGGCGCCTGCACAGAAATGGCGGCCTGCACCGGTCAGAATGATGCCGCGTACGTCATCATCGGCGTCGCACGCATTCACCGCATCGGCCAGTTCCTGGCCTAGTTGGGCGGTGAATGCGTTCAGCTTTTCCGGACGGTTGAGGGTGATGATGGCCGCCGGGCCATCCTTTTCCAGAAGGATCTGCTCGTAGGCCATCACATATGCTCCTGAGGTTTATCTCGTGGTCGCTGCTAGACGCGAATTGATAATCGCGTTGGCGTCCGCGATGATGCTGTCGATCAGCTCTTTCACGGTCGGGATATCGTCGATCAGGCCCTGCACCATGCCGGCCGACCAGATGCCGCCATCCGCGTCGCCGTCGGCCATCGCCTTGCGGCCGCGCGCGCCGGCCACGAGGTGTACAACGTCCTCGAACTTGGCGCCGCCCTTGCGCTCGATCTCGACCACTTCGTCGCTCACCGCATTCTTCATTACGCGCGCCGTGTTGTGCAGCGTGCGGAAAATCAGGTTCGTGTCGCGCTCATTATTGGCCACCATCTGGGCCTTGAAGCTGTCATGAATCGGCGCTTCCTTGGTCACGCAGAAACGCGTGCCCATGTTGATGCCGTCTGCGCCGAGGGCCAGCGCAGCGACGAGGCCGCGTCCGTCGGCAAAACCACCCGAGGCGAGCATCGGCACTTTCACCTTGTTGGCCGCTGCCGGGATCAGGATCAGGCCCGGAATGTCATCCTCGCCCGGGTGACCTGCGCACTCGAAGCCGTCAATCGAGATGGCATCGGCGCCCATGCGTTCAGCCGACAGCGCATGGCGCACGGCGGTGCACTTGTGGATCACCTTGATGCCGTGCTGCTTGAAGTGATCGATATGTTCCTGCGGCTTGTAGCCTGCCGTCTCGACAATCTTGATGCCGCCTTCAATGATCGCCTGACGGTACTCGGCATAGGGCGGCGGCGTGATCGCCGGCAGAATGGTCAGGTTCACACCGAACGGCTTGTCGGTCATGTCCTTTGTGCGCTGGATTTCCTTGGCGAGGTCTTCCGGTGTCGGTTGTGTCAGCGCGGTCAGAAAGCCGAGCGCGCCGGCTTCTGCCACAGGCGCAACCATTTCGGCATAACCAACCCATTGCATGCCGCCCTGAACGATCGGGTGCTCAATACCGAACATTTCGGTGAAACGTGTCTTGATATGCATTTGTCTTGTCTCCCTTTGCCGCGTCGGGCGGTCCGTGTTGTGTGTCTCAGGTATCCCAGTGATCGGTGAAGCGGATGGTCTGCTTTTCGAGACCGTCCCGTACAATGTCCATGCCGCCGGACTTGATCATCCATTCCAGCCTGTGATCGCGGTACTGGCGCTTGAACAGGCCGGATTCGACTGCGGCGCTGACCATCTGCATGCCGGTTATCGACGCGCGTGATTCCGCGTCTGTCTGGCTGACGCTGTCGCGCGCATTGGCGCGGGCGATCCAGGCCGCCAGCGACGAGTCAGCTGCAGGCTTGTAGCCAAAGCCGTCAGCGGCATTGAGATAGGGAATAACGCTGAGGTCGCCCCGGCCGAATTCATGCCCGCTGAACCAGTCATGCTGGCCCAGTTCGCTTTCCAGCCAGGCCATGAAGCTCGCAATCTGGCGGCTCGCTTGCGCTTCAATTGCCTTGCGTAAGGTCTCATTTCCGCGCTTGAAGAAATGCAACTCGCCCAGGCCCCATGTGATCGCCTCGAAATGCGTGTCCATCACGTCCTCGATCTGGCGCATGCGAGCGCGCTCTTCCGGCGCATTCGGCATGAGCGAGGGTTCGGGCCATTTGTCGTCAATGTATTCGAGGATCACCGTGGAATCGAACAGGGCGACATCGTCATCAATCAGTGCAGGCACTTCGCGGCGTGGGTTGGCGTCGGCGAATTCGCCCTTCGTGTGCCCCGCGCCAATGCCTTCCGGCATGCGCACTTCGAATTCGAGCCCCTTTTCCCGAAGCGCGATCTTGACCTTCTGCGCATAGGGCGAGAGCGGATGTTCATAGAGGACGAGCATTGGTGGGATTGCTCCGTTATGTGATCAAAGCCCGAGTTGGGCCTTGGCAAGGATGTTGCGCTGGATTTCATTCGAACCGGCATAGATCGAGCCCGCCCGGTCGTTGAGATATTTGGCTGATACGGTCACAGCGCTCTCCGGCCCGAGCAGCGCTGCCGAGTTCGATGGTGCGTTGACCACGTCGCCGCCAGGATTGGTGTGATGCGGCTGGAACGGCTCCACCCAGTTGCCGGCGATTTCGAGCGCAAGCTCCGTTAGGCGCTGGCTGAGTTCCGTGCCCTTGATCTTCATCATCGAGGCCTTGAGGCCCGGTGTGCCGCCTCCGGAAAGTTCCGACATCATCATCAGTTCGGCCGCTTCCAGCGCCGACGCATCAGCTTCGGCTTGCGAGAGCTTGGCGGCCATGTCCGGTCCCGTGCCTGCAGCTGCCGCATGCTTGCGCAGCGATGCAACACGCGCCTTTAGGCGCGGCCCATAGCTCGATCCACCGCGCTCGAACTCGAGCAGGTATTTCGCCACCGTCCAGCCTTCATTGACCTTGCCGATCACATTGGCCTTCGGCACACACACGTCATCGAAGAAGATCGCATTCTGGATATGCTCGCCGGAAGTCATGATGATGGGGTCAACGCGAATGCCCGGCGTCGTCATGTCGATCAGCAGGAAAGTGATGCCCTGTTGCGGCTTGCCGCTGGCATCTGTGCGCACGAGGCAGAAACACATGTTGGCTTCATGGGCATGCGTCGTCCAGATTTTCGAGCCATTGCAGATGAAGGCGTCGCCGCCATCCTTCGCCGACATGGTTAGCGAAGCGAGGTCAGACCCTGCATGCGGCTCGGAATAGCCCTGGCACCAGAAATCCTCGCCCGAAAGGATGCGCGGCAGGTAATAATCCTTCTGTTCCTTCGTGCCATGCCCGATCAACGCGGGGCCGCACATTGCGATGCCCATCGGCGACAGGGGAGGCGCTCCCGCGCGGGCCATCTCCACGTCGAAGATGTATTTCTGCGCCACGGTCCAGTCGCACCCGCCATATTCCACCGGCCAGCCGGGCGCGGCCCAGCCCTGTTTTACGAGTATGGCCTGCCAGGCGAGGGCGGTTTCCTTGTCGGAATAGACGCTCGTCATCCGTGCTGCATAGGCGCGCAGCTCTGCGGTCAGTTCCCGATCAAGGAATGCCCGCACCTCATCACGAAAGGCTTCTTCTTCGGGAAGGAATTCCAGGTTCACTTTTGCCGCTCCTCCGGGGATCAGTGCGCCAGTGAAGCCGTCCGTCCCTCTTGTATTGTTTGGCGTATACTTGCCTGTTTCTCAGGGCTCTTCCATAGGAAAGTGGCAGGAAGACCCAGCCTGACGCAAGCTTGACCCGCGGGACTCGTGGGCAAAGGCATACGTTCCGCAAGGGCACCCATGGCCTTCACCGTCGCAACGCCCTTGGGGCGCAGGTCATAGGCCGCCCCAAGCTCCAGCCGCTCGCGCACCTCCGGCGGAAGGATTGAGACCGCCGCATTCACAACCGCGCTTTGCAGGCCTTTCGGCACGCCTTTGGCGGCGCGGCCGGACTTCATGATATCGAGGAATTCGGTATTGATAGGATGCGGCTCGAAACGCGGCATCAGTTTGGCGAGCATCGCGTGGAAATCGGCCTCACTGCGCAGCGGGTTCTGCACACCATAGAGGCGGGCCACGGCTTCGCCCTCTTCATAGAAGCGCGTTTTGTCAGCTTCGGAGAGCGGCGCCACGAACCGGTCATAGGCCGTCAGGAAGCCATAGGTCGCCGTCGCGCTGACCCAGTCCAGCAGCTCGACATCCAGCGCCGAATAGGCCTCGCCAGACGGCGTTTCGCCGTTCACCTGCCGGTGCATGTTCGTTACGCCCTGGATAACCCGGCGCGCCGCGCTCTGCGGTCCGTAAACGCCCACCATGGCGGCCATGCCGGTGCGTTTTGATCGCCCCACAGGGTCTGTCTTGAACGTGGAATGGTCCCACACGCCAGACCGTATCCGCGCATCGGCAAATTCCAGCAGCACAGCCGCAATGCCACCTACGCCCAGCGCAATCGTGTTCTTGAACACGCGCCACGACACGGAGTCCGGCCCCGCATAGGCGGGCTCGCCTGGAGGCTGCAGGAAGTCCACCTTCCAACCGAGATATGTTTTCATGCCCAGCATCGTAGGCTGTCCTTCCCGCGTCCGGTACCTGTTCAATCTAACAGGGGGAGGGGGCTCCACCAAGCGCTCACGCCAACACGTTTATCCATTGGTGCCGCCGCCCTCGGGCGCTAAGCTGCGCGCGCAAGCCGGGGGACTGACTGCATGAACCGCGAAGTGATCATTCATCAGGGCCCCGGCATCGCCGCGCTGGCCAAACGCCTCGCCGGTCTCCGGTCCAGCGCTGACGCCCGCATTGTCGGCCTCACAGGCTCGGTCGCAGCCGGCAAGACGACGCTCTCCCGCGATGTGGCCGACGCGCTCAACCCGCCGCTCAGCGTCGAGACCGTCTCGACCGACGGCTTTCTCTTCCCGAATGCCGTGCTGGAGCCGCAGGGCCTGCTCATGCGCAAGGGTTTCCCTGAAACCTATGACCGCGACGGCTTTAACCGCGCCCTTGTCGGCATCCGGCAGGGCGAGGCCGACTTTCCCGCCCACAGCCACGACATCTACGACATCGACCCGGCCCTGACGCGCACAGTTCAGCTGCCCGACATGCTCATCCTCGAAGGCCTCGGCTTCCAGCCGCCGACCCGCCCTGAGCGCCCGGACGGCGAACCTGACGTGCTGGTCTATCTCGATGCCTCCGAGGCCGATCTTGAATACTGGTATGTCGAACGCTTCGTCGGCTTCTGGAATGCCGCGCGCACTGACGCGTCCTCATTCTATGCCCAATGGCTGCACATGAGCGAGACCGAGCTGCGCGCCTTCGCAAAGACCGTATGGGACGGCGTCAACCTGCCGAACCTGCGCGACCATATCCACCCGCTCAAAGCCCATGCCGATATCGTCGTGCACAAGGCGCGCGATCACACAGTCGAAATCGCGGAAGACCGGATCAGCTGAACGTTCGGATCGGGTTCGTACCGTCCCAGCCTTCGGCCTGCTTGCGGATATAGGCAAAGGTCTTGCCCTTGGCACCACTGATATCGGAAATCTCGACCACGGTGCCCGGATGCGCCTCCGTATCGAAATAGGCAAACCGGCCTTTTTCGCCGCCGATCTGCCCCTCGTGGCCCACCTTATAGCCAAGCCCCAAGGCCTTGTCGTAGAGACCCTGATAATCCTCGGTCCAGTAGGACATGTGCTGCAGGCCCTCGCGGCCCGCATCCAGAAAGTCCTTGTACATCGACGGCGTATCATTGCGCTGCTGGATCAGCTCGATCTGAAGGTCGCCGGAATTGGCGAGCGCGATGCTCATTTTCACGTCAGAGGCCACGCCCCGATAGGTGAACCAGTCGGTCTTCACGTCCTCGATATAAAACCAGGGGCCAACGCCCATCACCTCGATCCAGTGTTTCATCGCCGCTTCGATGTCGCGCACGACATAACCATTCTGGCAGACTTTCCCGAAAATACGGCTCATGGCCTCCCCCATTTTGTTGCTGCCGCAATTGGTACAGGTCTCTCGCCTGCATGCAATGTCAGGCTGAGCGGTCTGGTGTCGGCATGGACTCGCCCCCTGCGATCTGGCTCTGCCTGTTTGATGGCCATGAGAAATATTCATTCCATTTTCATCGCCTACCCGCTTGACGTGTTCGCACTCTTTATTTGATATAATAATATATCAATTAATGCGGATGGGTTTGCCAAGCCGTCAGCAGGGGAGTGCCACATGGACGTTTCGGCAAGCGAGTACATCACGGTTGGCGTCAGCGACATGGAGCGCTCCCTCGGGCTGTTCCGCGATCTCATGCAGCTTGAAGTCGAGCGCGACTACAGGGCGTCACCGTCCCTGAAGGCCGCCTGGAACCTCTCTGCCGAGACCGAGGCGCACGTGGTGGAGCTGTCGTGCAAAGGGTATCCGATGGGTCGGCTACGCCTTGTCGCCTATTCGCCAACACCAAAGGAAAAAGTCCGTATACATTCCGGTCCCGGGCCCCATGACGGGGCGGCAGATGTCGGCTGCAAGGCCATAGACTTCTATGTCGCCGACCCCATCCAGCCAATCTATGAGGCAATCAAGGCGGCAGGCTATGAAACGCGGTCTGCGCCCATCCTGCACGAGCTTGGCGAGGTTGTCAGTGAGGAGTTCATCTTCTGGGGACCTGACGGCGTGCCATTGCTGCTAATGGTCGGCCATGTCCATCCCGACAACCAGCTGAGGCCGGGTTCACCTGACGGCCCCTTCAGCGAGATAGCGACCGTGTCCATTGTCGGTGAAAGTCTCAAGGGCACCCGGGCCTTCTATGAAGGTGCCCTTGGCATGGTGCCGGTCGTCGAAGGTGAAACGCCGGAAGCCTTTGTCGACAAGGTCAACGAGTTGACCGGCACGCCGAGAGGCACGGCCATTCGCTGGCTTGTCTATGCCGCGCCGGGGGAGGCGAGCGGCAAGATTCTCGTGATCCACTTTATCGGCGCCAGCACACGTCGGCTCACCGGGCGGATGCGCCCCGGCCGGCTCGGCTTCTCGCTCCTGACGCACCGGACAAGCGACATCAGGGCGCTCGAGGCGCGCCTTGATGCTGGCGGATATCGTATCCAGACCCGTCCCCGCGCGGTCGATGTCGCCGGTGAGACTTGCCAGATCATGCTGGCGGTCGGGCCGAATGAGGAAATGTTCGAATTCGTCGAACGGAGCCCGGCTTGACCGCGTCGTTTGAAGGCAAGGTTGCGCTCGTCATCGGCGCCAGCCGAGGCATGGGGCGCGATACGGCAAGACAGCTCGCGGCGCGCGGCGCCCATACGGTCGTAAGTTCGCGCGATATCGGCGCCTGCGGGGACGTCGCTGACGCCATCGCGGCCGCAGGGGGCGCGGCAACCGCCCTGCCGGTCGACATACAGTCGGCCGATTCGCTTGCAGCCCTGATGACGTCCATCGAGGCTGCGTTCGGTCGTCTCGACATGGCCTTCAACAATGCCGGCAAGATCCTCGGCTTCGGCGCGCTCGAAGCCGCCGACCCGGAGGGTTTCGATGACGCCATGCGGTTGAATGCCGGGGGCGTGTACCGGGCATTGAGCGCGCAGATCCCGCTGATGAAAAAATCAGGCGGCGGCGCCATTGTCATCAATGCTGCCCTCGCAGGCATGAGGGGCATTCCGGGCATTGGCGCCTACAGCGCCGCCAAGTCCGCCGCCATCATGCTGGCCCGGATTGCCGCTGTTGAGGCTGGCCCCGCCAATATCCGCGTCAACGCCATCGCGCCCGGCTATATTGCGACAGAGGCCTGGATGGCCAAGCTCGGCGGCGAGGCCGAAACGCTGGCGGCACGCGTTCCCCTCGGCCGCATAGGTCAGGGCGCGGAAGTCGCAGACGCCGTCTGCTGGCTGCTCAGCGCTCAGGCGAGCTATATCAATGGCGTTGTGCTGCCCATTGATGGTGGGCTCGACGCCGTGTTTTGAACCGCGCCTGCCTCAGGTATTACCAGTGCGGCGGGGGCGGTTCGTCGCCCTGCGTGGGCCGCTCGGCTTGTCCCATATTGGCAAACTGCTCGGCCAGCCGCGCCATCTGCCGTGTCAGCCGGTCGATCTCTTTCCACTGGGCTATCACCGTCTTATTCAGGTCGTCGATCACCTCGTCCTGATGGGCGATGCGGATTTCAAGCGTGTCGATGCGGGCAGTATCTGTCATCCTCTGCTCATAGCCTGCCCGATGCCGCGCCTGCAAATACATTGATCACGGCAAAGACGCTGGACGCGCCCCCATCCCCCGCACTAAACGGGGCCGCATGACCGACTATCGCTTCTCCGTGGCCCCAATGATGGACCGGAAGAAAAAGGTATATATAACAAATACTTACAGGCTTTCGTGTGCGCTCCGTGTGCAGTGAAATTCTGTGAAATATCCATTCAGCTGCAATGCGCTACCAAGATGTAGAGAAGGTGCGTTTGGCCCATCCAGGTGATTTGGCTGCCTCATTGCGTGCTCATTGTGTCATTGGATTCGTGTGGCGTGAAACATGGGCCATGATCGTACGCAGATGTTTTTGGTGGCCACAGCGCTGCCCAGTCTCAAGTTCTTTTCCAGCACCGCTCCCGCGAATGCTGTCGGAAGGCATCGCCCGGAAAACTTGCACCAGCTCAGGCGCCGAATGTGATCTACGTACAAGCGAATATGAGCGTCAATGCGACACCGCAGACGGCCGAGCCGATAATGAGGGTCAGCACTCCCGTTTGGAATCGAAAAACTGCAACACACGCGCTGACACAAAGCAGGGCTGCCTTCCAATCCAATGTCTGTGGGTCGGGAAGCGGTAGCTCGCCTTTTCCCGGAAGCTCCAATGTTTGAATCGTTCGAAACATCAGGTGCATCGCGAACCACAGCGCCAGATTTGCAATGACGCCCAGCACAGCGGCAGTGACTGCCTTGAGGGCTGCGTTGGCCGCCGGAAGGCGTCTCAACCGCTCGGCCAATGGAGCGCCTGCGAATATCCAGACAAAAGAGGGAGCAAACGTGCACCAGGCTGCCATCAGCGCGCAGAGGGAAGCAAGCCAGAATCCGCCGCTCGACCAGCCTGCAACGAAGCCGACATATTCATTTACGAGCACGAGCGGACCAGGCGTCGTCTCTGCCAGGCCGAGTCCATCAAGCATCTGGTTGGTTGTGAGCCAGCCTTCCACCTCGACGGCTTGCTGTTTCAGGTAGGCAAGCGTCGCGTAGGCGCCGCCGAATGTAACGACTGCGAGTGTCGAAAACAGCCGGCCCACACGCGCCAAGGGATGATCCGGACCAAGAGCGACGAATGCACCGATGACAGGTGCGAACCATGCTGTTCCCCAAATCGCTGCAGTTGCGAGGGTCTTTGCAAGAGATGGTGATTGAGCCGCGTCAGCCACCTCTTGAGTAACGGGGCTTGGACCAAATTTGTTTAGCACAACTCCAATCAGCCCAGCGACAAGAATCACGAGCGGGAAGGGCGCACTCCAGAAAAAGAGTGCTACGAACGATAAGATAGCGATCAGCACTGCGTGATGCCCTTTCAGAGCCCGCTTTCCAATGCGGATCATCGCTTCTGCCACCAGAGCGAAGACAGCGGCCTTCACGCCAAAGAAGGCGGCGGACACAAGTGGGAGGTGTCCGGCGGCCATGTAAATCCAGGACAACAGGAACACCACCAATGCGCCCGGCACGATAAAGAGCGTGCCTGCGATAATGCCGCCTCGAACGCCGTGGAGCAGCCAACCGACATAAGTGGCGAGCTGTTGAGCTTCAGGGCCGGGCAACAGCATGCAGTAATTTAGGGCGTGCGCATATCTGTCCTCATCGACCCATTTCTTTTCGTCGACGAATATGCGGTGCATGAGCGCAATTTGACCTGCAGGTCCGCCGAAGCCGAGGCATCCAACCCGAAAGCTCGCTGAGGTAAGTTCCTTTAGCGTTGGCTTCGGAAGAGAAGGGGAGTTATTTTCATCAATGTCCTGCACAACGGACTCCGCATTCGCCGCACGAGCGGCGACTTAACGAAGCAGGACTTGGACGGGAAAGCCGTCTCCTACGGGCGCCCGCGTTGGCCCGCCTCCCCGATTTGGCACGGCGTGTGGAAAACGGCAATCAGATTGCACCGGTCGGTTTAAGTGAACCTGCTGAAACCCGCGTCGGCATTCGTCCAGTCGATGGCATTCATGAATGCATCGACATAGGAACCAGCCTTTGCACCATAGTCCATGTGATAGGCGTGCTCATACATGTCGAGTGCGAGTAAGCCGACGCCATCCGCCAGGGTCATGGAGTGATCTGCTGCCCATTGATTCACGAGTCGTCCTGCTCGCGGAGACCACATCAGAAGTACCCAACCGGCCCCCCCGCCCAGTGCTTTTCCCATGCCGGCGAATTCTGTGCGCCACTTTTTGGTCTGCCGTGGGAAAACCAGTCCGGTAATTGAGTGAGAGTCGGCTTCGATTGGTGCTGACCCGGATTTTGGTCCGACCGTCATGCGCCTTTTCGGGCTGGTTCAAGATGCACAACGCACTTGCACCCCAGTGGAGCGATTGATACTCATTTGCAGAGAGTTGGGGCAATTGCCAATGTTGATGCCTTTTCGGCTTGTCGCGGTCATGCTTACCTGCGCTGCCGCAATGTTTTGCGCTGTGAGCCATGCGGAGCCGGAGCCCCCGTCTGGAGAAGTCGCCTGGAGGCTTCTTGATTATCTTGCGGTCGACTATCCGAGCGCGGTCGTGGACGGTGCAGTGGTAGACCCTGCAGAGTACGCCGAGATGCAGGAATTTTCGGTGTCTGTCAGGACCCTTCTGACGGAACTGCCTCCCACACCCGGGCAAACGGATCTGATCGTGCAGGCTGACGGGTTGATTGAGGCGATCGACCGCAAGGCGCTTGCAACAGAGGTCGCGGGCCGGGCCCATCAACTGGCAACCGATCTGCTGGCTGCTTATCCGGTGCCGCTTGCTCCGACGCGTCCGCCAGATTTAGCGCTCGGCGCTTCGCTCTATGCCGAGAATTGCGCAGCTTGCCACGGTGCAACCGGACTTGGTGACGGTCCGGGGTCTCAGGGCCTGGATCCGGCTCCGATCGCCTTTGCAGACATGGCGCGTGCCCGCCAGCGTAGCCTGTTTGGTCTCTATCAGGTGATCGGCCAGGGGCTCGATGGAACATCCATGGGGAGTTACGCCCATCTGTCGTCGGATGATCGCTGGGCGCTTGCTTTCTATGTCGGAGGTTTTGCGTTCGATACCACCGCTGCAGAACAAGGCGAGCGGCTATGGAGTGACCGGCAAGACGTCCGGTCGATGATCCCGCGTCTGGAGGACCTTGTTCAAACTACCCCGGACGCGCTGACGGCCCGAATTGGCGAGGAAGATGCAACGCGGCTGGTTGCCTATCTCCGACGCCATCCCGAGGCGGTTATTCAAAGTCGCATGACACTCAGTATCGCGCGGGAAAAACTGGCCCAGAGCCTCGCCAGATATGAGGCTGGTGACCTGAATGGCGCAAGGGATCTTGCTCTCGCCGCCTATCTTGACGGTGTGGAACCTGTCGAGCCGATCCTAGCCACACGCGACCGGGCCTTGCTGGCGCGAATTGAGGAAGCCATGGGCGGGTTGCGGGCCAGCATCGCTGCGCGCGAACCGGTGTCAGAAGTCCGCGCACAGGCGGACCGCATCGGTCTGCTGTTTGATGCCGCCGAGCGCATATTGACGCCGCAGCAAGGCAGTCGGGTTTCAAGTTTCGCCGGCGCGTTCATGATTCTCTTGCGGGAAGGGCTGGAGGCGTTGCTCATCGTCGTCGCGATGATTGCCTTCCTGCGTAAGGCGGACCGGCCGGATGTTCTCCCTTACGTTCATGGTGGGTGGATCTCGGCCCTCGCGGCTGGTGTCCTGACCTGGGCAGCTGCGACGAGCCTGATTACTGTCAGTGGTGCAAGTCGCGAGGTGACAGAGGGGATCGGATCGCTGCTTGCTGCTATCGTCCTGATCTCGGTGGGAATCTGGATGCATGGGAAGGGGCAGTCGCAGGCCTGGCAGGCTTACATACACGAGAAACTGTCTTCCGCGCTGTCCAAACGCTCCGCCTGGTTCCTGTTTTCGCTGGCGTTTGTTGTCGTATATCGGGAAGTGTTCGAAACAATTCTCTTTTATGTTGCGTTGTGGAGCCAGGGGGCGCACATGGCAATTCTTACCGGCGCCGCTGCAGCCATTCTCACTTTGTCGCTGATCGGTTGGGCATTGTTGAATTATAGCAAGCGCCTGCCGCTCTCACAGTTCTTTTCCTATAGTGCGATCCTGATCGCAGGGCTTGCCGTGGTTCTTGCGGGCAAGGGGGTTGCGGCATTGCAAGAAGCAGGCCTCCTGAACATTCACCCGGTATCTGGTGTGCCGCGGATCGAGCTTCTCGGGCTGTATGGCAGCTGGGAGGGCCTTATCGCACAGACCCTGACGCTTGCAGTGATCGTGATAGGGTTCCTGATGAACAGCAGACGCGCGGTGTCCAGGCACGGCGGCGCATGATGCAGTCACCGCGGGGTTGCCGATGTTTAGGTGATGCCCAGAGCTATTCCCGCACCTAAGCCATCAGTCATCTGATGAATGCCGGACCTGGCGGAATAATTCAAAATTCCGGGTGGGCGCCTGTATGTCAATTCAATCGTCTGGCTGTGGATTGCTCTGGGGCGCCGGGCTGAGGCGGTTGGCCTCAGGTCGGTAGGCTGGAACCATCGCGGGTCCGCTGCAGGGCGCGCGCCGCTGACAAGCGGCCAATCCCCTTGTCGACGGTGTGTGCGCGAAATTGCCCATGGATTTGCTGACCGGTTCTTTGGGAGCCGGCAGCAATTATCCCATCACTTCAGGATTCCCGGCAACCGCAGGCCGTTCTTACGGGCGCATTGCAGTGCATCCTCATAACCGGCGTCTGCATGGCGCATGACCCCGGAAGCGGGATCGTTCCAGAGAACGCGCTCAATGCGACGTGCCGCGTCTTCGGTTCCATCCGCGACAATGACCATTCCGGCATGCTGGGAATAACCCATACCGACCCCGCCACCATGATGCAGGCTGACCCAGGTTGCTCCGGACGCGGTGTTCAGCAGCGCGTTGAGCAGCGGCCAGTCAGACACGGCACTTGAGCCATCCTTCATCGCTTCAGTTTCGCGGTTCGGGCTTGCCACTGAGCCGCTGTCGAGATGATCGCGCCCGATCACAACGGGTGCAGACAGCTCGCCTGTTGCGACCATTTCGTTGAAAGCAAGTCCGAGGCGATGGCGGTCGCCCAGACCAACCCAGCAGATGCGCGCCGGAAGCCCCTGAAAGGAAATCCGCTCGCGCGCCATATCGAGCCAGCGGTGCAGGTGATCATCATCAGGGAGGAGTTCCTTCACCTTCTGGTCAGTTTTGTAGATGTCCTCCGGATCACCTGAGAGAGCAACCCAGCGGAACGGGCCGATACCTCTGCAAAACAGCGGGCGGATATATGCCGGTACGAAGCCTGGGAAATCGAAGGCCTTCTCAAGGCCTCCATTGTAGGCAACCTGCCGGATGTTATTTCCATAGTCGAGTGTCGGAATTCCTGCATTCCAGAAGTCGAGCATCGCCTGAACCTGAATCTTCATCGAGGCGCACGCGGCTTTTTCGACAGCTTTCGGGTCGGACGCCCGCTTTTGCTTCCACTCTGAAAGCGTCCATCCGATCGGGAGGTATCCATTGATCGGGTCATGTGCGGAGGTCTGGTCCGTAACCAGGTCCGGCCGGACACCCCGTCGCACGAGCTCCGGAAATATCTCGGCGGCATTTCCGCAAAGCCCTACGGACTTTGCCTCACCTGCCTTTGTCCACTTTTCAATCAGGGCCAGGGCTTCGTCGAGGCTATCGGTGCGCTCGTCCAGATATTTGGTCCGCAAACGAAAATCGATACTTTCCGGATTGCATTCGACAGCAAGGCAGCACGCGCCGGCCATCACCGCTGCAAGAGGCTGCGCGCCTCCCATCCCGCCAAGCCCACCGGTCAGGATCCATTTTCCTTTGAGGTTGCCGCCATAGTGCTGCCGGCCCGCCTCGACAAATGTTTCGTATGTGCCCTGAACGATGCCCTGAGTGCCGATATAGATCCATGAGCCGGCCGTCATTTGACCGTACATCATGAGACCCTTCTTATCGAGCTCATTGAAGTGCTCCCAGTTGGCCCAATGCGGAACCAGATTGGAGTTTGCGATCAGAACGCGCGGTGCGTCGGGATGCGTCCGGAAAATACCGACGGGCTTTCCGGACTGGACCAGAAGGGTCTCACTTTCAGTGAGAGTCTTCAGCGAAGCGGCGATCTGATCGAAATCACTCCAGGTCCGCGCGGCACGTCCAATTCCACCGTAGACGACGAGTTCATCAGGGTTCTCTGCGACCTCCCGGTCGAGATTGTTGTGGAGCATTCTGAAGGGTGCTTCCGTGGTCCACGACAGGCAGTTGAGGTCAGGGCCGATCGGGCTTTTGATGTCGCGTCGGTTCTTTAGGCTCGTCGTCAATTTCTCGTCTCCGGTATGAGATTGTAGGCAGCGGTTTCGCCAACAGCCGCCAGGATGTCCCTGAGCAGAGTGCGAAGCGGTGCTGCGCGGGATTCTGAATATTCAAACGGGGGGATTTCGGCGGCCAGGTAGGTCCGCTGGGCCAGTTCCATCTGGATCGCATGGACGCCTTCGTGCGGCCGGCCATAGTGGCGGGTCGTCC
>TARA_R110002033_G_scaffold104909_1_pt1 | contig 15169 bp, 14 predicted proteins | sample TARA_R110002033 | Tara Oceans TARA_R110002033 (sample SAMEA4397051) | marine metagenome | biome: Polar Biome; feature: [SRF] surface water layer (ENVO:00010504); material: water (ENVO:00002006), including particulate matter (ENVO:01000060) such as... | depth 5 m
ATACGACGGCGCTACCGTGGCCTAATTTTGCACCGCCGTTCTCACATCGATGGCCTGCCACAGCCAGTGTTTCACGCCGTTGATCGGGACGACGACCTCATCCATATGCCATTTGTCGTGCGGCCGGGGTCGATCACGCCCGATACAAGCCGCGAACCGGGGACCGAACCGGTTCACCCAGAGACGGATGGCCTCGCGGCTGACGACGACACCGCGCTCTGCGAGCAAGTCCTCGTCATCGGCCGTGCTCAGCCCAAACCGATGGTAGGCCCAGACGGCATAGGAGATGATCTCGCGGGGGAAACGAAAGCCCTTCAGGCGTGGCATCGAGGTGGGTATCGTCACGCTGCCTCGCTATCCGAGAAGCGGAGCGCGATCAACTTGGCAGTGCCGATCAAAGGCTGGGTCATGCATGTCGATTGCGCTGATGCCGACATAACGACAACCGACGGCAAGTTTACGTGACAATATTCCGTATCGGCCTGCCCATCTGCTCGTTATCGACGGCGCTCGAGAATCCAGAAAAACACCACCGTGATGCTCAATACCACCAGCAAAAGCAGGAAAGCAGCGGCGTTGCCTTCGTTGATGGCAAGTCCCTGAAAGGCGCGCTTGTATGCAAAGAACGATAGCAATTCGGTGGAAATGCCGGGGCCGCCCTTGGTCATCACATAGACCAGATCGTAGGTGCGGAATTCGTTGATCAGCTGGATCACGATGGCGATAGCCGCCACGGGACGCAGCATCGGCAGGGTGATGTACCAGAATTGCGCGATGGGGCCCGCGCCATCCACCTCGGCCGCTTCGTAGGGGTCGCGGGGCAGGGATGCGAGCCCCGCAGACAGCAGCAGAACCACGAATGAGGTCTGCTGCCAGATTTCGACAAAGATCAGCGTGGACAGCGCCAGATCCGGATTGCCCAGCCAGTCGACGACAGGCAAGCCCAAACCGACCAGCGTGCTGTTCACGATGCCAAGGTTGGGCTGCAACAGCATTTTCCAGATCAGCGCCACGGCCACGGGCGACATCGCCATGGGCAGTGTCAGGATGGCGAAATAAAGCGCGCGCATCCGCACCACCTTGGTCAGCAGCAACGCGATAGCCAACCCGACCACAAATTCCCCGATTACCGAGGCGGCGGAAAACCGCAGCGTTACCCCGAGAGAGGACCAAAACATCGGGTTGCCGAGGATCTCGATGTAATTTTCCAGACCCTGAAATGGGATGAGGTCGGGATGGATCAGCGTCATGTTCGATAGTGAAATCACCAGCGCGTAGCCCAACGGCAGACCCATGGTGATGGCCAGGAGCAACAGTCCCGGCGCCGCAAACAAGAGGCCCAGGCGTTTGCGGTCGCGAGTGATGCTTTGATCGGACATGTGATGCCTCACTGATAAAGTGTGCCCCGCCGTGATCGGCAGGGCACGGGGACTTATTTGGACATCAGATCAGCTAGACCTTCGGCCGCTTCGGCAATGGCATCGGCAGGGGATGCATCGCCACTGGAAGCAAGCGAAATCTGCGTGCCCAGGACGTCTTCGTACTGCGCGGTATAGGTGAAGATCGGGAAGGATTTGCCCGCCTCTACGACCTTCAGACCTTGGGCGTAGTAGGGATGCGCCTCAAGCACCTCGGGGGCGGAGAAGACATCGGACTGCACCGGCGAATGGCCCTCTACAGCGCGTTTGATCGCGATCTCCTTGCTTTGCACCCAGGAGATGAACTGCCAGGCAGCGTCTTTTTCCGCAGCCGCGACGTTGGACGGGATGCCCCATCCCCAGCCGCCGGATTCACCCGCTCCGCCCGGCATCACCGACAGCGCGAGCTTGCCCGCGACGGCGGGACAGCTTTCGGCATTGTCGAGCTGCGGCAGCATCCACCAGTAAGTGACCATGGAAAACGCTTCTCCCGAGCACATGAGGCGCATGGTATCGTCCAGCGTTGCCGAAAGTGCGCCGGTCTGCGCCGCGTTCTGGATCGCATCGGCGTAAAGCGTCAGTGCGGTCACCGCCGCATCGCTGTCCAGCGCGACCTGGCCCGCGTCGTCCAGATAGGTGCCGCCTGCCGAATAGAGGTAGTTGGAAAATTCCATGGCGTTGGGGTCACCTTTCTGCCCCTGCATTGCGGCGCCGACCACCTCGCCATCCGCCGAAACGGCCTTGGCCAGCTCGACATAGCCTTCCAGCGTGTCGGGAAGTGCCTCGCCGCTCGCTTCGAGCAGATCGGTGCGATAGATCATGCCCATGGAATAGTTATACATCGGAATGATAGGCAGGCTTTCATCGGTCGCACCCAGCAGATCCAGCATCGAGGGGATGAAGCCCGACATGTCAAAACCGCTGTCGTCCACATAGGGGGTCAGATCGCTTAGCCAGCCGGCTTCGGGAAACTCGCCGGCCCAGAGGAAATCGACTGAAAGCAGATTGTAGTAGGATTGGCCGCCGACCAGTTGCGCCACCAGCTTGTCATGCATATCGCCATAGCCGACCTTTTCGAATTCCACCGCGATGCCGGTTTCTTCGGTGAACTCGGGCAGCAGGGCTTCAATGATCCGGGTTTCGGGAACATCCTCCATCAGCGCGCGCACGGTGATGTCCTGCGCGAGGGAGGGGGAGGCGGTCAAACCGGCCAGAAGTGCAAGCGCTGAAACGCGGCTCAGGGTGTGTGTCATCGGAATAGCCTTCCTATTGATGTTAGTTTCAGTATGTGGGGCCGGTTGGTGCGGCCTTGGTCTTGGCCCACGGTTGCCCGCAGACCGGGAGTGCCTTAACCGACGCCGCCAAAGGACAGGCCACGGACAAGGTATTTCTGGATAAAGCGTGACACGATCATCAACGGCACGATGGCCAGGGCGACACCTGCCGCGACCTTGCCAATTTCGACTCCGTTCGAGGTCTGCAAGGCCGCTAGCGCCACCGGCACGGTTGCGGTCGATGGGCCGCTGAGGATCAGCGCAAAAAGAAATTCGTTCCAGGCGAGAATGAACCCCAGTACCAGCGCGGCGGCAATTCCGGGGCGCGCCACGGGTAGCACAACAAGCAGGAACGCCTGCCAGTTGGTGGCACCATCGGTAATCGCGGCCTCTTCCAGATCGCTGGGAATGCCTTCGAAGAATCCCATGAGAATCCAGATGAGGAACGGCAGGTTCACCACCGCATAGGCGATGACCAGACCGCTCACGGAATTGGTCAACCCTACCTGCCGGTAGATCATGAAGGTCGGCAGGGCGAGAGCAACGGGCGGCAGCATCTGCGTGGCAAGAACCGCAAAGCGTGCGGCCTTTCCGCCGGTGCGAAACCGCGCAAAGGCATAGCCAGTGAGCGCGGCAAATGGCGTGGCGATCAGCACCGAGCCGCAAGCGACGATCAGCGAATTGAGATAGTTGTGACCAAAGCCATTGTCGGCAAACAGCCCACGGTAGTTTTCGGTGCTGAGGGCGGGCCAGAGTCGCGCGTCGTAAGATAATTCCGGCGGCACGAGGCTGGTGCGCAGCAGCCAGAAGATCGGGAGAGCGACGCACAGGCAGAAGAAGATCAGCGCGACATGGCGCAGGAGCGAGCCGATCCTCATGTGCGCACCGTGTCGGGATCTGGGCGGGCATAGGCCTGTTCGCTGGCGGCTTCGAACAAGTGGATCGCGGCGGTATCAAGGTAAATTGTGATCTGGTCGCCCACCTCCGGTAGCATCCGGCGATCGACGCGGGCGGCGATCTCATGCCCTGCAATGGCTGCGAACAAGATGTTCTCCGCCCCCAGTGCCTCGATCGCGCGCAGTTCAGCGGTGATCGGCACGCGCCCCGGGCCGGGTGCGGCGTGCAGATCCTCGGCCCGTAGCCCCAGTTTCAGCGCTTGGCCCTGGGCCTGAGCATAGGCACTGACCTGACCGGGGCTCAACGCAAATTCCGCCAGCGGGCAGGTGATACGCCCGTTGCTCAGGGTCGCGTCCAAGATGTTCATCGGGGGAGAGGACAGGAACCGTGCCACAAAGATGTTCTGCGGGTTGTCGTACACCTCAAGCGGGCGGCCCACCTGCATGATCTGGCCATCCTTGAGGATGCAGATCCGGTCCCCCATGGTCATCGCCTCGACCTGGTCATGGGTGACAAAGACCGTGGTCTTGCCCAACTCTCGATGCAGCCGGACCAGTTCCAGCCGCATTTGTGCACGCAGCGTTGCATCAAGGTTGGACAGCGGTTCATCCATCAGGAAGACATCCGGTTCACGTACGATCGCGCGACCCAGCGCCACCCGCTGGCGCTGTCCGCCGGACAGATCCGCCGGCCGCCGGTCAAGGTACTGCGCCAGCCCCAGCTTGGCGGCAGCAGCTTCGACCCGGGCGTTGCGCGCAGCCTTGTCCACGCCGCGCATCTTCATGCCAAAGGCGATATTGTCGCGCACGCTCATGTGCGGATAAAGAGCATAGCTCTGGAACACCACTGCAACATTGCGATCGCGCGGGCGGGTGTGGGTCATGTCCTTGCCGCCGATGGACAGGGCGCCCGACGTGATATCTTCAAGCCCCGCGATCATCCGCAGAGTGGTGGATTTTCCACAGCCCGAGGGCCCGAGGAAGCACATGAATTCGCCGTCGCGAATCTCAAGATCCACGTCCTTCACGCCGTAGATGTCGCTGCCGTAATTCCGGGACACACCGTTGAGCGTGATGCTGGCCATTGCGATTTGGTTCCTTTTTGTCGGACTTTTTAACGATCTTAGAAGTCATCTCGAGTGCGGCACCCTGTCGGGCGCCAGGGTAAGGGGGGGGTCAGGTCATGTAGACGCCACCGGTCACGTTGATTGCCTGCCCGGTCATGAAACGCGCTGCTTCCGAACACAGGAAGATCACCACGTTGGCCACATCCTCAGGAGTTTCCAGCCGCCCAAGCGGGGTCTGATCGATGTAATCCTGTACGACCTCGGGGCCGGTCATGCCGCGCAGGCTGGCTTCCCATTCGACCTCGCGGTCCTGCATCCCGGTCTTGACGAAGCCGGGGCAAACAGCATTTACGCGGATGTCCTTCGGCGCCAGTTCACGGGCAAGGGCCTGGGTCCAGCCGACCACGGCGAATTTTGACGCGCTGTAATGGGCCAGCATCGGTGCACCAACCTTGGCGGCAAGCGAGGCGGTGTTGACGATGACGCCGCTGCCGGTCGCGCTAAATTGGCGTGCCGCCGCTTGGTTGGTCAGGAACACGCCGCGCGCGTTCACGTTCATGTTGAAATCCCAATCCTCATCCGTTAGGTCGACCGCTGGGCGCATTGAGGACACACCAGCATTGGCGACGCAGATGTCGATCCCGCCAAGCGCTTCCGCCGCGTCGGCAAAGCTCGCCTCGACTGAAGCGCGCTCGCGAACGTCCACCGCAAGTCCAACATGACCTTCGCCAAGTGCGGTGGCGGCGGATTTGGCTGCGTCCTCGTCCAGATCAGCGATGGCAACCTTGACCCCCTGCGCGGCAAGCGCGCGGGCGATGGCATTGCCTATGCCGGTGGCGCCACCTGTCAAAAAAGCACGTTTCATGTTTAAATCCGGGTGGATCTGTTCGGAAAGACTGTTTTGAGGCATTAGGTAAGGGCTCCTTTCCGCGAAAAGAAACAAAATCAAACGCAAAATGCAAGAGGGTTTGTTATTAATGTTGATTCGGTGGTAAAAAACGAACATGTATGGAGGTATGACGTTGAATATGGACACCAAGTTGAGAACTCCGGCGCGGACCCGCATGAACGCGATCCTCAAGCGCCTCTATGACGGCGGCTCGGTCGTGGTGGCGGATCTAGCCCGGGATTTCGACGTCTCCGACATGACGGTGCGCCGCGATCTTGCAGAGCTTGAGCGGGAAGGCCTTCTTGAGCGCGTGCACGGCGGTGCCCGGCGTCGGGCTTCTGGCCCGCTGAAAGTCATCGATAATATCGAACCGGACTTTGATCTGCGGGCCGCGCAAAATGCTCTCGCCAAACGCCTGATTGCTGCCGAAGCCGCTGAATTTATTCAAGATTTCCGCTCTGTTGCGATCGACGTGGGCAGCACCTGCCTGTTTGCTGCCGAAGCGCTTGCGCGGCGAGGTGGGAATCGCCACGTCTTCACAAACAGTCTGCGCGTTGCCACGTCACTGGGCGCCTTGGGTACCGAGGTATACCTACCCGAAGGGCGCACCCGCCCCAATGAATTGTCAATCACTGGACCCAGCGCCATCGAGAGCTTTTCCAAGCTACATTTCGAGGTGGCGGTGATCGGAATTTCGGGCCTGTCTGACGAAGGGTTCTACGATTATTCCATAGAGGACAGTGAGCTGAAAAAGATCTATCTGGAGCGCTCGGACCAGCGGATCTTTTTGTGCGATTCAACAAAATTCCGACGCCTTTCGACCATTCGCGTTGCGGCGTTGTCCGAAGCCTCGGTGCTGATTACCGATGCGCCGCCCCCCTCTGACCTGGCATCGGCGCTTGCGGGTGCGGGAGTTGAAATTCGGGTGGCCGAGGAAACCTGACCGACCAAGCCCCTAACAGGAGTATTCGAATGTCCTACGAGATTTTGTGCGGCACCTGCCGCGCCACCCCGCGAAAGCCGCGCATATGACGCTTGTTCTGGGCGTTGATATAGGCACCACATCGACCATTGGCCTGTTGCTGGAACTGCCGGACCGTATCCTTGCAGTGGCCTCGCGACCGGTCACACTCAGTTCGCCGCGCGCGGGCTGGGCTGAAGAGGATCCTGCCGAGTGGTGGGGAAATGTCTGCGCCATCGTGCCCGAGCTTTTGGAAAAAAGCGGGCGCGATGCTTCTGACATTGCGGCCATCGGCACCTCGGGGATGTTGCCCGCCGTGGTCTTGCTGGACGGCGACGGTGCGCTGTTGCGTCCTTCAATCCAGCAAAGCGACGGGCGTTGCGGTGCCGAAGTCACCGAGATGCGTGCCGTGATTGACGAGGATGCCTTTCTTGCCCGTGCGGGCAACGGGGTGAACCAGCAGCTTGTGGGCGCGAAACTGCGTTGGCTTGCGCGGCACGAACCCGATGTGCATTCAAGGATCGCCACGGTGTTCGGATCGTATGATTACATCAACTGGCGCCTGACTGGCAACAGAACGGTGGAGCAGAATTGGGCGCTTGAGGCGGGTGTGACTGAGGTTGCCACCGGCACCCTGTCGCGCGACCTGGCCGATATGACTGGTGTGCCCTGGGACGCGCTGCCGCCCCGCATCGAAAGCATTGCTGTGCAGGGCCGTGTGACCGAGGCAGCGGCAAAGGCCACCGGGCTGGCCGCCGGTACGCCGGTCACGGGAGGGGCTGCGGATATGATCGCCTCGGCGCTGGGTGCAGGGGTGACGCAGGCGGGGGATGTCTTGCTGAAATTCGGCGGTGCGGTTGATGTGATGACCGCCACCGATCAGCCGGTACCCGATGCGCGGCTCTACCTAGATTATCACCTTATCCCGGGGCTGTTCATGCCCAACGGCTGCATGTCTACCGGGGGATCCGTGCTCAACTGGTTCGTGCGCACCTTTTGCGAAGGCCGCGATCTTGGCGCCTCTCCCCATGCGGGACTGGACCTCTTGGCAGATGTGGTGCCTGCGGGTGCCGAGGATCTGACCGTGCTGCCCTATTTTCTGGGCGAAAAGACTCCGATTCACGATCCGTCGGCGCGAGGGTTGATCGAAGGGCTGACCCTGTCGCACGGACTCGGCCATCTGTGGCGTGCACTGCTGGAAAGCTATGGCTATGCGCTGCGCCATCACGTCGATGTGCTGCGCGACATGGGCCATGAACCGCGGCGTTTTCTGGTCTCCGATGGCGGCTCTGCCAGCAGGGTCTGGATGCAGATCGTCGCCGATATCCTTGGCGCACCGGTGCAGCGGCTGGGCAGCCATCCGGGCTCTTGCCTCGGGGCGGCCTGGACCGCGGCCGTGGGCTGCGATCTGGCCGGGTGGGACGGGATTTCGGCCTTTGTGTCCAATGCAGAGCTGATCAAGCCACGCGTTGGGAACCGTGCGGTCTACGATGCGGGCTATGCGCGCTATCGCGATCTTTATACCAGGCTGAAGGGGATGCGCTGATGACCCTGCGCGGCGTGGCTTGGGATATCGACGGCACACTCGTGGACAGCGAGCCGCTGCACCACCGCGTACTGCTCGAGGTTTGCCTGTCGCATGGTCTGGATCTGCGCCGCGATCCGGTGGATCGGTTTCTAGGCGTACATATGAGGGATGTCTGGACAGCCCTTGCCCCCGATCTTCCCAAAGGTCTGTCTGAGGAGGCCTGGATAGACGAAATCCAGCAAAATTATGTGCGTCGTGCGGGAGAGGTCGCGCATCTCCCCGATGCGGTGGCAGTGATCCGGGCACTGGCCGAGGCCGGGATACCGCAGGTTGCGGTTTCCAATTCCGGGCGGCGGGTGGTGGATGCCAACCTCGATGCGCTTGGCGTGAGCGATCTGCTGGTCACCTCGTATTCGCTTGACGATGTAAGCCAAGGCAAACCTGACCCCGAACCCTATCTGAAGGGGGCGCTTGCCCTAGGTCTACCGCCTGTGCAGGTGCTGGCTGTCGAGGACAGCGACACCGGGGCGGCCTCGGCTCTTGCGGCCGGGTTGGCGGTGGCCTTCGTCGGCGAGCCGCCGATCGGCGTGCGGAGAATTTTGCGGCTGAGCGACGTCCCCCCGATGTTCGGGATCTGAGCAGGGGCTGCTTCGTGGCAGTTGTGTCGCGGAGCGGGCATGAACAGAGCGGGTCTTGTCAGACAGCCTTGGCACTATTTTGGCAGGTTTTCTTGCTGAGACGGACAATCTCCGGATTCATGGGAGGCGTTTGGGGTGATTCTGAGGGAGACTGGTGGTTCATGGGGAGCTGGCCGGGGGTGATCCCTGCGCTCAGCGCAGGGACTTCACCTTGTCCATGAAGGCGGTGACCCGGTCGGGATCAACGAGGTTGTCGAACTTGCCGTCGATCTTCAAGGTCGAACCGACCACGGCGCCATCGGCCACTGAAAGCTGACGCTCCACATTGTCGATGCGGCAGCCAGTGTTGCACAGGACTATGGTCTCGGGGACCGCTTCCTTGACGCTGGCCAGGACTTGGGTGTCGGTCTCGACCCCGGCGGTCAGACCAGACACGCAAAGCGCATCGGGGTGGTTGTTGAACACGGTCGAACGGGCGATATCGACGATATTGCGCGACCCCATGTATGAGGCCGCCTCGGGGACGATGTTGAAAAGCACCCTGAGATCAGGCGCGAGGCGCATCTTGTGGCGGATCGTTTCACCCACATTGGTGTTCCAGAGACCAAAATCGCTGGCATAGACCCCGGTAATGATCTCGCGGATGAAGACCGCGCCGGTGGCGGCGGCAAGGTCGATCGAGGCAATGGGATCCCACAGCACATTGACGCCGAAGGGCACGGTGATGTCGGGCATAAGTTCACCGATGATCCGCGCCATGGCAGCGGTGGTTTCGGGCTTGACCGTCGTCAGGTAGGGCAGGCTGTACTCGTTCGAAAACATGATCGAATCGACGCCGCCCTTTTGCAGGTTGAGCAGATCCTGCCGCGCCAGATCCACGACATTTTGCATCCCGCCCACCGCGTCATAGGCAGGGTCGCCCGGCAGTGCCTGAAGATGGCACATGGCGATGATCGGTTTCCTGGTTCCAAAACTTTCTTCAAGCCAAGTCATAATTTTTCCTTACGTCCTTAGGGGGCCCAGGCGACACCTGCCCTTTGCAGGGCTGATCAGGACAGGCCCTCTCGGCCCAGGGCCATGGAGGGTTGTGCATGTCATGGGGCGCGTCTGGTTATGCGATCGTCTGTTTGTTTGGTTTAGGTTCATTTTGTTTTGTAATGAACTCTGATCGAACAAACAAGTGTTCGCCAACAGGAAATTGTTGGAAATGGGTGGGAGTGGGCAAAACCTGGGGGTGTTTGTGTATGCGTGTGGTTCATTGATAGGGGAACTGCCATGGACGTGCGGATTATTGTCGAGACGACCTTCGAGAACGGAACCACAAAGAGGCATCGTCTCGGCCGTTTGTCCCGCCCGTGTCGACGCACGCAGCCTGAGAGTGATCAGCCCCACCAGAGTGGTCCATTTTGAGTGTTAGTGCATGACCGGCCTTGGGTCCATCGGGACGACGGTTTCAGGGGCCGGTGGGCGGTAGCCCAGAGCACTGTGGGGTCGTTTGGTATTGTAGTGTTTCCTCCATTGTTCGATCAGGATCTGCGCCTCACGCAGGCTGTAGAAGACCTCGCCGTTGAGCAGTTCATCGCGGAACCTGGTGTTGAAGCTCTCGCAGTATCCGTTTTCCCAAGGGGACCCAGGCTCGATGTAAGCAGTCTTGGCGCCGACGGCCTTGATCCACTCCTGGACAGCCTGAGCAACAAATTCCGGGCCGTTGTCTGACCTGATGCAAGCCGGCACTCCATGAACTTTGCCAGCTACAAGGACCGCAGGGCGGTGGCGACAGCCCTGAAGGCGGTCTACACGGCCGTGGATGCCGAGGCCGCAGAGGCTGCGTTGGCCGAGTTCGAGCAGAGCGATCTGGCCGCCCGCTATCCGGCTATCGCGCCGAGTTGGCGTCGGGCTTGGAATGAGGTGGTCCCGTTCCTGGACTACCCGCCTGAGGTCCGCAGGTTGATTTACACCACCAACGCCATGGAGGCGCTGAACTCGAAAATCCGGCGCGCCGTGCGTACCCGCGGCCATTTCCCCAGCGACGAGGCGGCGGCAAAATTGATTTATCTCGCGCTCAATCCTACTTCAACGGAGTGGAAGCGCTCGGTGCGCGAATGGCATGCAGTCAAAAGCCAGTTCGCAATCAGGTTCGAAGAACGCTTCCCAATGGCGTAACAAAATGCGACAGGGCACAAAATTCCGCACAGTCTCTGACGTCGGCGTGAATGCAATCCACGGTCTGGGCAAATGCCGTTAGGCGCCAAGATGCCAAATACAATCCAACCGCCGGTTTCACTTCGCTCAACGTGTTGAACGGCAATATCGCTCCCGGGCGACCAGCGCTTCTTCGAACTCACAACTATCCCTCCTGAAATTTGCAGTCTCAGGATAGTTCCGCCACACAAAGTGAGGCAGAGCCGATTTAAGGGCAACGCGACACCTCCAAAATTGGTTCCTATAGAACTGTCATGGCACAATAGACGCCGCTGGTGGGGCCATCCACCGCATCAGTTCAATGGCAGATCAACGGGTCAGTGCATCGGAGCGCTCAAAAGTGCGACGCCTTCGGAATCCTCTATCTGCTCTGCTAACGCCAGAGCAGATGTACGCAGGGCGTCGATCGTCTCCGTCTGTGCCTCATAATGCTTGTAGCGGTCAAACCCGGGGTCCGGCCGGGGGACGTCAAAGATATTGAGTTCTTCTTCGGGGTCAGCGTTGAGGTTGTAAAGTTCGTGCGCGCCGGTGTTGGAGACGATCAGTTTCCAGCCGTCTTGCACCCATGCACGTTGTGCGATTGCGCTGATATGGGTGATGTTCTGGACGTAGTGTCCCTGTCGCCAGTCCGGAACGAAAGCACCTTTGATCATTGGCAACAGGCTTGCACCGTGGCAAGGCCCTTCCGTTTGGAGCCCCGCCGCGGCCAGCATTGTCGGCGCGAGGTCCTGCAAGCCGACGATCTGGGATCGGACAGCGCCGGCCGGTGCGGTGCCCGGCCAGGAGGCGATCATCGGGACGCGGATGGATTCCTCGTGGCAGACAAACTTGTGCTCGCCCTCAGCCCGGTAAAGGAACGTCTCGCCGTGGTCGGAATAATAAATCACCAGGGTGTCGCGGCGTAATCTGGTGCGGTCCAGCGTGTCGAGGATGCGCCCGATCTCATGATCAAGGGCACTGACGGCGGCGTAGTACCCGGCAAAGGGCACCCCGCGGTGCCGATATGGCTCATAAAACCGGGCTGGTGCGGTGAAGGGGTCGTGTGGCGGGTAATAGCTTTGCACCATTACGAAAGGCTGATTGTTGCCAGCCGAAGCTTCCGCTTCGAGGAACTGGATGGACGCGTCGGTCTGCACCGTTGGGCGATAAACGCCATCAAGCTTGCCGTCGATCCAATGGCCGCAACGGGAGTTGAAGCTTTCCTCCCACACGTCAAAGAATGGCGGCTGCGCCTCTCCCAGATGCCACTTGCCGAAATGGGCCGTCTTGTAGCCGCCAGCCTTGAGTTGGTCGAATACCGTGGTCTTGACTTCGCCCACCGAGGCGAATGCGTTGTCGATCCCGTAGACGTTGTCGATGATCTTGTGGGTGCTGGGGTAGACGCCGGTCCACATGCTGGCGCGGGCAGGTGTGCAAACAGGCCAAGGCGTATAGGCCCGGTCAAAGCGGACGCCCTCTGCGGCCAGCCGGTCAAGGTTCGGGGTCTGAACGAAAGCACTTCCGGCACAGCCCAATGCATCCGCGCGATGCTGGTCTGAAAAGATCAGTACGATGTTAGGTTGCTTTTGCATTACGAGCTCCGCATTTGAGGGGCGGTTTCAGGGTCGAGCAGGTGGCAACTTGCCGTGTGCGAGGCGCCAAGAGGGATCGGCTTTGGCTGAACCCGGCGGCAAATTTCACCTGCGTGCGGGCACCGGGTATGAAACCGGCAGCCAGAGGGCGGGTCGATCGGGCTTGGAATGTCCCCCAGCACAGCCGGTTCCGGTCGTACACCAGGTTCGGAGCGCGGCACCGAGGCAAGAAGCGCCTGGGTGTAGGGATGCGCAGGAGCGTTGAAAATAGCCTTTTTCGGCCCGGTTTCAATGATATGACCCAGTGTCGCGTAGCCCTTAATTGTGAGATGAGAAATCCAACGAAATCAACGGCCACCCTTTGCCCTTAAATATGAGATTTTGTCTTTAATTCCGATATTTTTGCCCTTAAACCTGAGACAGGGTTCACAGGTTTTTGCGGCAAATGTCGATGGAAAATGATGACGAAGAGTCAGTTGCCCTTGGTGCTGAAGAGGCGCGCAGGGCGGCCGTTCTGCGTCCGCTTGTTCAGGCATATCTCAAAGGAACTGGCAGTCTGGAAAGTGGCATCAATGACGCTGTTTGGGAGCTTGGTGTCAGCAGGGCGACGGTCTGGCGCTGGATAAAGCGGCTGGCGGAAGGGGGTGGGCGTACCAGCGCTCTGGCTCCGCGGAAACGAGGCCGCCCGACCGGTACGACCTTGATATCTAGCAAGGTGGAAGCGGTGATCGAAGAACATCTTCGCCGTTATTTCTTACGGCGGGAACGTCCAAGCCTGTCGCGCGTCGTGACAGAAATCCGCAGCGCGTGCTGGCAGCAGGGCTTGCAACCGCCGACGCGTCGGACGGTTCAGCGCAGGCTGGATGCAATGGACGCCCGCGAAATTGCCAAGGCACGCGAAGGCGCAAAGGCGGCCCGCCAGAAATTTGCGCCGGTCGTAGGCGAAAACAAGGCAAACCAGCCACTGGAGGTCGTGCAAATCGACCATACACCTGCCGACATCATTCTTGTCGACAGCTTTGAACGCCACCCAATTGGCCGGCCTTGGGTCACGCTGGCGATCGATATCGCAACGCGGATGGTGACCGGATATTACACCTCTCTCGAGGCCCCTTCGCGTCTGTCAGTGGCGCTTTGCCTGACACAGGCGGTGTCCCCCAAGGCGGACCTTCTGGCGGAATTGGCGTGCAATGTTCCTTGGCCCGCGCAGGGTAAACCGCATAGCATCCACGTCGATAACGGGCGCGATTTCCGGTCGCATGCCTTTCGGTTGGCATGTGCGGAATGGGGGATCGATCTGGTCTATCGGCCGCCAGGCAGTCCTCATTTCGGAGGGCATATCGAACGATTGATCGGCACGATGATGGGGGCCGTGCACCTGTTGCCTGGAACAACGCAATCCTCGGTCGTGGCCAAGGGCGACTATGACGCCGAAGGCATGGCCGCGATGACCTTAAGCGACTTCGATCGCTGGTTTGCTCTGGAAATCTGCCGCTACAACAACAGCATTCATTCAAGTCTTGGCTGTACGCCCGTCGCTAAATGGGAGGCGCTCTCAGCAGAGATGATGGGAGACATTCCCTTCGAGATGGAAGCCTTTCGGGTGAGTTTCCTGCCGAGCGAACTGCGCAAGATCAGGCGGGACGGCATCCATCTGTTCGAGATACGGTACTGGTCCGATGCCCTCGCAGGCCACATTGGGCGTGGGGATGGAAAGGTGGTCGTTCGCTACGATCCTCGTGATATCTCAATGATCTGGGTCGAACTGGACGATGGCCGATATGTTGAGGCGCGGTACAGAAACCTGGAAATTCCCCCCGTATCACTCTGGGAATATCGCGATGCGATGAGGAAGGCCCGTGCCCTTGGCAAGTCCGGGTCCAATGAGCTGGTGCTGGCTGAGCTGATCCGACAGCAACGCCAGATCGAAGCTGAAAGCCAAGGCCTGACGAAGGCTGAACGCCGATCCCGTGAAAGAAAAGGGACATTGGAGGGCGCCAACTCGGCTGTCGCGATAACCGAAGGGCTGCGCGCGATCGATACGGGTGATACATCGCGCCCATTGTTCAAGGTGGAGAGATGGTGAATTGAGGGCAAGGACAACTGAGGAAGACGGTCGGATCGCCCTCATTCAATCGGATATCTGGATCGGCTTTCCACGGGCCGAACAGGTGTTGGACCGCTTGCAGGGCATGATCGAAGCGCCACGGCAAACCCGTATGCCTGGGCTTCTTGTGCATGGCGCCTCCGGGATCGGAAAGACGATGATCGCCCGAAACCTGTCGCGCAAGTACGCACCAGACTACGATCCGGCGTCAGGCATCACCCGCACACCGCTGTTGCTGTTACAAGCGCCGCCAGCTCCCGACGAACGGCGGTTCTATCTGCACATCCTTGCGACCGTCGGGGCACCGGCCACGGCACTGAGCGCGCGCGCTCAAAATGTGGCCTCCCTCGAAGTCCGTGTCGTCGCGCTTTTGCGCGACCTTGGCTTGCGGATGATCATGATCGACGAGGTCCACAACCTCTTGGCCGGGACCCATCGCGAACAGCGCCGCTTTCTTAATGTTCTTCGGTATCTCAGCAATGAGCTAGAGGTGTCACTGGTCTGCCTCGGGGTCAGCGAGGCCGTCGATGCTATTCGCGGTGATATCCAGCTGGCCCGACGGCTGGACGAACATCACCTGCCAAACTGGCGCGACGATGCCGAGTTCTCGGACATGAT
>TARA_R110002033_G_scaffold23892_10_pt1 | contig 15165 bp, 15 predicted proteins | sample TARA_R110002033 | Tara Oceans TARA_R110002033 (sample SAMEA4397051) | marine metagenome | biome: Polar Biome; feature: [SRF] surface water layer (ENVO:00010504); material: water (ENVO:00002006), including particulate matter (ENVO:01000060) such as... | depth 5 m
TGGGTGTGCTTTATTGTACAAAGAGGTAATTACGATGCGACCTTCTTCTCCATATGGTAAAATACGATCGTCATCATCCAGAATTTCAACTAATAACTCTTCTGAATTTACAATCCATTCCTGGTGTTTGTTTTGAAAGGCTATCAATCCTAATTCGGCGGCACCATATTCATTAATTACAGGAATCCCTAATTGGGTTTCTAAAAGGGTTTTATCGGTTTCAAAAAGAATTTCAGAGGTAACAATGCAGTATTTTAACGACGGACAAACATGTTTTAAAATAACATGTTCGTTTTTTAAAAATTTAGCAAATTGAACAATTGCACTCGTATAACCATTTATATAATCGAAGGGCGTTGTCTTAAACTTGTCGAGGTTTTTTTGAAGTTGTTCATCGCTTAAATCAAACACCGAAAATCGAAACCGATTCCCCAAAGCATCTTTAATGCGTTCTTTATAATAGCCTTTTTTATGTAATGGAATACCATAAAATCGCGCTTGTTTTGAAGTGTTTAAATCAATATCTAACCAGCCAAATCGATCTTGAAAAATAGCCCAAGTTAAAGCATGACAAAATTTATCTTTTGCAAAAATAAAAGGGTCACCAGAAGAGCCCGAGGTTTTATGAATATGCACATTTTTAATATGAAAACCTTCTGAAAGCCGATGGTTTAAAGGTTGTTGCAAATGCCGTTTCGTCATCACGGGAATACGATTCCAGTCTTTAGGATTCGCGTTTTTTGCAAAGGATTTATAAAACGGATTATGCTCTAGATGATAGTTTACAATGGTTTCTTTTTTCCGATTAATACAGGCTTCAAAATCGGTATCATCAATATTTTGAACGGATGTTAACGCCTTTCGAGCCTCTTTTATAGGAAATCCGTTAAGTTTTAAAGAAAGATCAAACAATTTCAAAATAATGTGTATTTTTTGTAAAGTAAATAAAAATTATTCGTGATTTAGGGGCATTAATTTTATTTTTGCCATTCAAAAGAAAAACACAATACAATGAACATTCTAATTCTTGGTTCCGGCGGAAGAGAACACACATTTGCTTGGAAAATTGCACAAAGCCCTTTATGCGAAAACCTGTTTGTTGCTCCTGGAAACTCTGGAACATCAAGTATTGCAACGAATGTAAACATTGGTGTTTCAGACTTTAAAGCGATTAAAGAATTAGTCTTAGAAAAAGACATTACCATGGTCGTTGTTGGCCCCGAAGATCCTTTGGTACAAGGTGTTCACGATTTCTTTTTAAATGATGAGGCTTTAAAACATATTGCCGTTATCGGGCCACAAAAAAAGGCGGCAGAATTAGAAGGCAGTAAAGAATTTGCTAAAGAGTTTTTATACCGCCATAATATTCCAACAGCAGCTTACGAAAGCTTCACTAAAGAAACGGTTGAAAAGGGCTATACGTTTTTAGAAACCTTGCATCCGCCATATGTTTTGAAAGCCGACGGTTTAGCTGCGGGAAAAGGCGTGGTGATTTTGAATGATTTAGAAGAAGCCAAAGCAGAATTAAAAAGCATGTTGGTGGATGCGAAATTCGGACAAGCAAGTACGAAAGTCGTGATTGAAGAATTTTTGGATGGTATTGAATTGAGTTGCTTTGTGTTAACCGATGGCGAACACTACAAAATATTACCAACAGCCAAAGATTATAAGCGTATTGGCGAAGGCGATACCGGATTAAATACAGGCGGAATGGGTGCTGTATCTCCAGTACCGTTTGCTACCGATGCCTTTTTAAACAAAATAGAAGAGCGTATTGTTACACCAACCATTGAAGGGTTTAAAAAAGACAACTTGCCATATGTTGGATTTGTATTTATAGGATTAATTAAAGTGGGAGACGACCCAAAAGTGATTGAGTATAACGTTCGAATGGGCGACCCAGAAACCGAAGTCGTGTTACCAAGGCTCAAAAATGATTTTGTTGAAATTCTGCAAGCGATGGCCAACGGAACTTTAGATAAAATCAATATTGAAATTGATGAACGCGCGGCGACAACCATCATGTTGGTGTCTGGTGGTTACCCTGAAGCCTACGAAAAAGGTAAAGAAATTACCGGCATAGAAAACATTGTGGATTCTATTCCGTTTCATGCAGGAGCAATTATGAAAGATAGTAAAGTTGTAACGTCTGGCGGGCGTGTTGTGGCAATCACTTCTTATGGAAACACCTACCAAGAGGCCATAAAAAAATCTTACCAAAGTATAGAAAAACTACATTTTGATAAGATGTATTATCGTAAGGATATTGGTTTCGACTTATAAGTTTGTAGGACTGTTTAGCTTTTTAAATCGTTATTCGTTACCAAATTTTTTCAGTTGTAGCATCCAATAGGTAAAAGCAGCACATCCAATTAGGATAAAAATCCAAGACATAAAATTTGCAGCCCACCAGCTATCAAGTTCTAATGACCTTAAAGCATCAAAAGGAGCAAAAAGAACATTTACAAATAAATCTTGTATAGCATAAAAGAAATCTTTCATAGTTTATTTTTTTATATCTCAAGTTACTTTTAATTGATAAAACAGTCATTTCAAGAACTATTTTATTCAAATTGAGTCTCAATGTTAGTATATTTACGGAGCAAAAATACAAAAAGAGTTAATGATTACAAGTATTTTTAGTAAATCTAAACCAATAAATTTTGTCATTGTTTTTTTTATCATGATGGTAGCTTTTACCAAGGCTAATATCATGTTATTTAAAGAATCAATGTCAATAACAACTTTTTTTGAACAAACAGGGTTGTTTTTTTTATGTTGTTTTATCATTCTTACGTTTAATTTTATTGTTAGTAAAAATAGTTTAACTAATAATAATCATTACCAAATTCTCTTATTTGGGTTATTCTTTCTCATGATTCCCCAAACTACAATAGGTGAGAATATTCTTTTTTCTAATATTTTTGTTTTATTAGGTTTAAGAAGAACCTTAAGTTTAAGAAATCCAACACGTAATAAAAGTAAATTATTTGATGCAGCTATTTGGTTTGCCATTGCCGCCTTATTTTACTTTTGGGCCATTTTATTTTTCGTATTAATCTTTAGTGCGCTACTTTTATATACAGATAACAGAATAAAAAACTGGATTATTCCTTTTGCAGGTTTAGCTACTGTTTTTATCATAGCAACGAGCGTTTCTATTGTCCTTTATGATGATTTTTTTAAGGTATTTCATTTTACGACCGGAGTTAGTTATAATTATACTAATTATGACACAGCACAATTTTTAATTGCTATTACTATATTATTGTCGTTTGGTATATGGGCATCATTTTTTTATGTGAAGATTTCTAATAATAAAAAGAAAGCGTTACGACCTTCTTTTAAATTAATATTTATTGCGCTTTTAATTGCGTTTGTAACAACAATTTTAGCGCCTCAAAAAGATGGTAGTGAGTTTTTATTTTTATTTGCGCCGCTATCTATAGTGATAACTAATTATATTGAAAATATAGAAGAAAAATGGTTTAAAGAAGGCTTTTTAATTCTATTAATTGTGGCTTCTTTAGTGTTATTAGTGCTGTAATTTATCACCAAAAGACAAATCACCGGCATCTCCAAGACCAGGCACTATATATCCTTTTTCATTAAGGGTTTCATCTATAGCAGCAATCCATAAATGCGTATGTTTATCGAAGTATTTTTCCACATAATCAACGCCTTCCTGAGCGCCTATGGTACTTACTAAATGAATGTCTTTAGGGGTACCAAAGGGTTTTAACGCTTCAAAAGCAGTTACCATAGATCTGCCAGTGGCTAGCATGGGGTCGGCCAAAATAAGGGTTTTGTTTTCTAAATCTGGGCACGCTAAATATTCAACAATAATTTCAAAGTTATCTGACGAATCAGGATGATGCCTGTACGCTGAAATAAAGGCATTTTCGGCCATATCAAAATAATTAAGCAATCCATTATGAAGTGGAATTCCGGCTCTTAAAATGGAGCAAAGGACAATATCATTATCAATAACACTTATTTGACAGTTGCTTAAAGGCGTGGTTATAACAGATGTTTTGTAATGTAATGACTTACTTAATTCATACCCTAATATTTCTCCAATGCGTTCTATATTTCTTCTAAAGCGCATTTGATCTTTTTGAATAGTAACGTCTCTAATTTCCGAAATAAAGGTATTTAATACTGAATTTTGTTGTGATAAGTTGTGAATATGCATGAATAGATACGTGTATGTTTTTGAATAGTAAAGTTAACTAAATTGAAGTATATATGCGTTTAATGATTGTGTTTTTTAAAAAAGAAGAAGGTAAAACAACAGGTTTGGTTTTTATAAGTTTCTTATATAATTTGTGTAATTTTACGTCTTTAAAATATATACATCATGTTTACAACAAAAGCGAATGCTATTTTTCAGGACGTTATTAATCAATATCATATTATTAACACCGTTGACCAACCTTTTAAAAACAAGTATGACGAAAGTGATTTATTAGAACATTTATTATATAGAAAATGTTGGATAGACACAGTTCAGTGGCACTATGAAGATATTATTCGCGATCCAAAAATAGATCCAGTTGAAGCCTTAACTTTAAAGCGTAAAATTGATGCGTCTAATCAAGATAGAACCGACATGGTGGAATATATTGATAGTTATTTTCTGAATAAATATAAAGACGTTACACCAAAAGAAGATGCAACGATTAATACAGAAAGCCCAGCCTGGGGAGTTGATAGATTGTCAATATTAGCTTTGAAAATATATCATATGAATGAAGAAGCAACACGAACAGATGCTTCTGATGCACACAGAGAAGCTTGTCAAAAAAAATTAGATATATTATTAGAGCAACGTGTAGATTTATCAACAGCTATTGACACGTTATTATCGGATATAGAAAAAGGAGACAAGTATATGAAAGTGTACAAGCAAATGAAAATGTATAACGACGATGAACTAAATCCAGTTTTGCGTTCTCAAAAATAGTAGTCGGACATCCTGAATTGTCACACAGAGTTTGTTGAAAGCCGTTCTGGATGTCATACTTTAAATTTCTATGTCAAAACCCAACCACATACTCGTTATTAGATTGTCAGCTATGGGAGATGTGGCGATGACGGTTCCTGTATTAAGAGCTTTAAGTGTAGGCTATCCAAACCTAAAAATCACAGTGCTCACAAGAGAATTGTATACTCCTTTTTTTAGGGAGTTACCCAATGTTTTTGTGTTCCCTGCTCATGTAAAAGATGAGCATAAAGGCATTTTAGGATTGTATAAATTAGCAAAACAATTAAAGTCTAAAAAGATTGATGCGATTGTCGATTTGCACAATGTGTTGCGGACAAATATTTTAAAATGGTTTCTGTCAGGCTATAAGTTTGTTCAAATAGATAAAGGTCGAGCTGAAAAAAAGGCACTAACTTCAGGTAACATATTCAAACCACTTAAAACAACACACCAGCGATATGCTGAGGTGTTTGAGCAATTGGGATTTCCTGTTGATTTATCAAACCCGATGTTTCCCAAAAAAGCAACGTTGAGTTCTAAACTTCAAGACGTAGTCAATCCTAAATTGAAAGTTATTGGTATTGCTCCCTTTGCAGCGCATGAAGGAAAAATGTATCCTTTAGATGCTATGAAGCGTGTTGTTGAAGAACTCTCTCAAGAGTATCAAATTCTATTATTTGGTGGAGGAGAAAAAGAAATTAGTAGCTTAACGGAGTTTGAGAAAACCTTTAAAAATGTTAAAAATATAGCCGGAAACTATTTACTTGAAGAACAATTAGACATCATTTCAAATTTAGATGTCATGCTTTCCATGGATTCAGGAAATGCCCATATAGCCGCTATGTTAGGAATAAAAGTGGTTACTATTTGGGGTGTTACTCATCCGTATGCTGGGTTTGCACCGTTTAATCAACCTGAAGATTATGCGCTGTTATCCGATAGAAATCAATTCCCAAAAATACCAACATCGGTTTACGGAAACAAATACCCGGAAGGGTATCAAAAGGCTTCAGGAAGTATTGCGCCAGAAACGGTTGTAGACAAAATAAAATCTATTATTTAAAAGAAGAATCTTTTAAACATCATCATAATCAATCACTATTTTTGGTGTTGTAGGTTGCGCTTGACAGGTTAAAATTAAACCTTCAGCTACTTCACTTTCGGTTAAAATATTGTTTTGTCGCATGGTTGCTTCGCCTTCTTTTATTCGAGCTAAACAACTACTACAAATACCACCTTGACAAGAATAAGGCGCATCAATATCCTCGTCTAATGCCGCTTCAAGAATGGTTTGTTTTTGAGACATTTCAAAGGTTGTTTCTTCATCATCAACAATAACGGTTATTTCGGTTTTTCCGCTTTCAATAGCAGTTTCGTCTTCTATTTCAACAGATTTCGCCGCTTTAAAAAGTTCAAAATGAATTCTGTTTTCATCAATTCCATTACCCGTTAGCACATCTTTTACCATGTGAATCATGGCTTCTGGTCCACAAAGGTAAAAAGCGTCTACCTCAACATGTTTATGCTTGTTTTTCATCACATAGTTAACTGTACTTTTTTCAATACGTCCAAAAATAGAATTGTCTTCATCAGCTTGACTAAAAACAAACTGAATGGAAAAGCGATCTTTGTATTGGTGTTGAAGGTCTAAAAGCTCATTTAAAAACATGGTATCACCCGTTGTTTTGTTTCCATAAACTAAAATAACCTTGCTATGAACTTCTTCTTCTAAAGCACATTTTATAATACTTAAAACAGGTGTAATGCCACTACCAGCTGCAAAAGCAGCAATATTTTTGGTTTTAGAATCGTTTGGTGTAAACACAAAACGGCCTTTTGGTGGCGCTACTTCTAAGACATCGCCAACTTTTAATTGGGTATTGGCATAGGCTGAAAATGTACCATCGGTTACTTCTTTAATAGCTATTTTAAGGGTGCCACTTTTAGGAGAAGAACAGATGGAATAATCACGTCTTAATTCATGACCTTCAATGATGGTTTTTAAGGTGATGTATTGACCAGCTTGAAAAGAAAAAGTAGCGTTTAAATTTTCGGGAACATTAAAAGTAATACTAATTGATTTACTGGTTTCTCTATGTATTTCTTGTATTGAAAGTTTATGGAATGAAGACATTGGTTCTTTTTTTTACAAAAATAGTAAAGTTGGTTTGTAAATTTTAACTTTGTTTGTAACATTTAGCAATAAAATCTTACTTATAACCTATATTTACGTCAATACATTAACTATTAAATTAAAAAACAATGAAAAAAACCGTATTAGCATGTTTGTTTATGATTGCTGTTGCAACTCAAGTTAAAGCTCAAGACAATTCAGAATTTAAAAATGAAACTATCGAGTTTATTAAAATTACAGGAGCCACATCGGCTTTTGATAATGCTATTGCTCAAATAGGGGCTATGGTACCGGAAGATAAGAAGGAAGCTTACACCAAAGAGGCCAATGCAACTTTAGATGGACTGTATAGCAAAATGGCCGACTTGTATATGGAAGAGTTTACACAAGATGAAATAAAAGAATTAGTGGCCTTTTATAATACAGATTTAGGAAAAAAATTAGCTTCAAAACAAACAAGTTTGGCTCAAAAAGCTATGATGTTTGGTCAGTCTTGGGGTATGGAAGTGCAATCAATTGCTCAAAAATACAACTAGTAATTACCTTTAAAGAGGCTGTCTAAAAAGTCTATTTTTGGTCATTACGAGGAACGAAGCAATCTGTAAATTATTAGTGCATTATCAACAGATTACTTCATTTTGTTCGAAATGAAATTGTTACCTACTTTTCAGACAGTCTTTGATTTTTATTTGTCTAAGTCTAATTTAAAATTATGATTAAACGTTTTTTAAGTTTAGAGTGGAAACAGTTTTCAAGAGCCTCGTATTTTCAAAAAGGAATTGCTATAAAAATACTGCTTTTTTTTGCTGCCATCTATTTTGGAGGAGCTGCTATTTTTCTGGGTATTGGTGTGTTTTTTGTTTTGAAAGAAGTGCTGCCTGATGTTGATCCTATAATTACAATTAACAACTTTTTAATCTATTGGTTTTTATTCGACTTGGTTATTAGGTTTTTCATGCAACAATTACCGGTCATGAATATAAAACCGTTAATGACTATTCCTATAAAACGAAAAACGGTTATTCATTATTTATTAGGAAAGACAGCCATTTCGTTCTTTAATTTTTTACCACTATTTATCTTTTTACCTTTTAGCATTGTACTGTTAGCGCATGGGTATCCCGTTGTTAATGTGCTGTGTTGGTTTATATCAGTAATGGTTTTAACCTTTTGTATTAATTTTACCAATTTTTTAATTAACAAGAACAACACATTTTTCTATGTTATTGTTGGTGTTCTGGCTGTTTTTATAGGATTGGAAGTCTATCAAATTTTTAAAATTTCCGAGCCGATAGGTGTTGCTTTTAATGCGTTATATAACCAACCTTATTTAGTTGTAATCCCCATAGCATTATTGGTTGCTTTATATCAAATAAATTTTAAAGATATTAGAAACGGATTTTACTTAGACGGAACCATTTCAAAAAAAGTAGAAAAAGTTGATACGGCCGATTTGTCTTGGTTAGACCGTTTTGGAAGTGTTGCTGTATTTCTTAAAAACGATTTACGTTTAATTTGGCGTAATGCACGTCCTAAGCAAGTACTTATGATGTCGTTTCTCTTTTTGTTTTATGGATTGGTGTTTTATACGCAACCAACCTATCAAAAAATGCCGGCCTTTTTAGCTTTTGCATCTATGTTTGTTACAGGTGGATTTTTAATGACTTTTGGGCAATTAGTTCCGTCTTGGGATAGCGAGTATTATAAACTTCTTATGAGTCAGAATATCCCCTACAGAAAATACCTAGAATCAAAATGGTATTTAATGGTTGTCGCTGTGGGTATATCATTTATTTTAAGTACGCCTTATCTGTATTTTGGATGGAAAATATTTGGAATGATAGCGGCTGGAGCCTTATTTAACATTGGTTTAAATTCGTTTATTACATTGTTTGGAGGTGCCTTAAACAGAGTTCCTATAGAGCTTAATGTTAAAGCAAAAGCGTTTAGTAATACCAATGGGTTTAATCCTACTCAAATGCTTATTGCATTACCTAAATTAGGGCTTCCTATGTTGTTGTTTTATATTCCTTATAAATTGGTAAATTTTGAAGTCGGTCTTATCGTAATGGCCTTAAGTGGTGTTTTAGGAATTGTCTTTAAAAACTTCTTTTTAAGCCAGATTGAAAGCATCTATCAAAAAGGGAAATACAAAACAGTCGCAGCATTTGCCGAAAAAAAATAAACAACAGTAAAAATTCATAAAAGTTATGATTACAACATCAAATCTTTCAAAAAAATATAACGATAATTTGGTTTTAAGTATCGAATCTCTTGAAATTCCGAAAGGACAAAGTTTTGGTCTGGTTGGTAATAATGGTGCTGGAAAAACAACCTATTTTAGTTTATTATTAGATTTAATTCAGCCAACAACAGGGTTTATAAAAAACAACGAGGTGTTGGTTAATGAGAGTGAAGACTGGAAGCCTTTTACATCCTCTTTTATAGATGAAAGTTTTTTAATAGGCTACTTAACAGCTGAAGAATATTTTTATTTTATTGGAGAATTGCGTAACCAAAATAAAGCGGATGTTGATGCCCTATTAGAACAATTTGAAGACTTTTTTCACGGTGAAATTTTAAATCAGAAAAAGTACTTACGCGATTTAAGTAAAGGAAATCAAAAAAAGGCGGGAATCGTAGCGGCATTAATAGGGAATCCTGAAGTTATCATTTTAGATGAACCGTTTGCTAATTTAGATCCAACAACACAAATTCGATTAAAACAAATCATTAAAGATTTAGCTGAAACAAAAGGCGTAACGGTGCTTATTTCAAGTCATGATTTAATGCACGTCACCGATGTTTGCGAACGTATTGTTGTTCTTGAAAAAGGAGAGGTAATTAAAGATCTTGCTACAAGTGCAGCTACTTTAAAAGAGTTGGAAGCTCATTTTGCTGGTTAGTACTTTAGCCAAAAGTCATTTCATTTTATAGGTTAATCAAAAAAGATGTTTATTTTTACCTTCTTGTATAATATATGTAAGACTTTATAGTTATTTGTTAGATAAATAAAGAGGTATTGAAAGCATCTTTAAAATTAATAGTAGTTGTAGTTTTTTCTTTAGTATTGATTACAAGTTGTTCGCGAAAAAAGGACAAGTTTATCAATAGAAATTTCCATGCTGTAACAGCAGAATACAATACACTTTATAATGGTTATTTAGCTTTAGAGCAAGGCAGAAAAAGTCTTAATGACGATTACAAGGATAACTATTGGGATCTTTTGCCTATTGAACGCATGCAGATACGCGAAGAAATCATGCTTCCCGGTCAATCAAAAAACGAAAACTTTAACCGAGCCGAAGAAAAAGCCGTTAAAGCTATTCAACAACATAGCATGAATATTGAGGGGAAAGAAAAAAACCCTCAAATTGATGAAGCTTATTTGTTATTGGGAAAAGCTAGATATTTCGATCAGCGTTTTGTGCCCGCTTTGGAAGCTTTCAACTATATTCTTTATAAATATCCTGCAAGCGATAAGATTAACCAAGCTAAAATTTGGAGAGAGAAAACCAATATCAGACTTGATAATGACGAACTTGCTATTAAGAATTTAAAACGTCTTTTAGAGCAAGAAGAATTAAACAATCAAGATTTAGCTGATGCGACTTCTATGTTAGCACAAGCTTATTTAAATACAAAATCGGTTGATAGTGCGATTACGCAATTAGAAATAGCCTCAAATAACACTAAAAGTAACGAGGAGCGTGGTAGGTATCGTTTTATTCAAGGGCAACTGTATAATATTTTAGGTAAAAAAGATAGTGCTAATATAGCTTTTGATGAGGTTATTGAGCTAAACAGAAAAACACCAAGAATTTATTTAATCAGTGCTCAATTAGAAAAAATTAAGAATTTTGATTACGAACATGGCGATAAAATAGCCTGTTTAGAACACTTAACTAAACTAGCTGAAAACAGAGAAAACAGACCGTTTCTTGATAAAATATACCACCAAATTGGGGAATTTCATTTAAACAATAATTCAGAACGATTAGCTGAAGAATATTATAACAAATCGCTACGGGCAGCGTCAACAGACAAAGAATTAAAAGCAAGGAATTATCAAATACTGGGCGATATCAATTTTAAAAATTCGATTTACAAACAAGCAGGCGCCTATTACGATAGTACCATGACTAATTTAAAGCTTAACTCGAAACCGTATCGTATTATTAAACGAAAACGAGATAATCTTGAAGATGTTATTTATTACGAAGAGATAGCTCAAGTTAACGATAGCATTTTAAGATTGGTACATTTACCAGATGACAAAAGAATCATCTTTTTTGACTCTATTATAAACAAACTTAAAACCAAAGCCGAAGAAGAAAAAGAAAAGCAGGAAATAGCAGAACGTAACAATGGTTTAAAAACCGTTAATAATAACATATCTGGTATAAACGCGTCACCGTCACGAGGTGGTTTACCAACGCAAGCCGCAACATTTTATTTTTATAATCCAACAACCGTTGCTTTTGGAAAAAATGAATTTATAAAAATCTGGGGCAATAGACCTCTAGAAGATAATTGGAGATGGTCTAGCAAAGGAAAATCAAACAGCAACTCAACTATTTTAAATAGTGAAGTATTTGCTGACGCAACTCGAGATGAGTTGTTTAATCCTCAATTTTATATTTCTAAAATTCCTTCAGACAAAAAAGTAATTGATAGTATATCCAAAGAACGTAATTATGCATACTACCAATTAGGATTGATTTACAAAGAAAAGTTTAAGGAATTTGAATTGGCTAAAAGCAAATTTGAAACAGTGCTTGACAGTAATCCTGAAGAACGACTCGTTCTGCCTTCAAAATACAATTTATATAAAATTTATACGCAGTTAGGACAAACAGATGAAGCGTCGATAGCAAAAAATGATATTATCTCGAGCTTCCCAAATTCTAGATATGCAACCATCTTAAAAAACCCGGAATTAGCAACTCAAAAAGATGATAATAGTCCAGAAAGCATCTATGAGAGCATCTATGAATTGCATAAAAACCAACAATATGCAGAGGTTATCTCTAAATGTGATAAGTATATTAATACATTTGATGGCGACCCCATTGTTCCTAAATTTGAATTATTAAAAGCCACCGCAACTGGGCGTTTATTTGGTTTTGAACCTTATAGTAAAGCTATTAATTATATAGCAGTTACCTATGCAAATACAGAAGAAGGAAAGCAAGCTCAAGCTATTGAAACAAACATGCTTCCTAAAATACAAAGTAAAGAATTTGTATTTGATGATACTACTGCAAATAATTACAATGTAGTGTATCAATTTGATGATGCTGATGCTTCTGACATAGCAAGTTTTCAAGAAATGTTGGATGAGGTTTTAAAAACCATTAAGTATTATGATTTAACAACATCTGTTGATGTCTATAATCCAGATACAACTTTCGTTATAGTACATGGTTTAAAAAACCAAGTGGTAGCAAAAACATTTAATCAATTGCTAACTAAAGAAGATATTAAGAAAATTAACAAAGGATATTTTGTAATATCATCCCCTAATTATCAAATTATACAAATTCACAAAAATCTAGATGCTTATTTAAGTATTGACAATAATTAAATTAATAATAGAATGTTTACGGATAACAAAAAAATTAAAAAAATGGAAGAAGTTACATCAAGCCAAAATATTATTTCTCAAGGAACCAAAATGGTTGGAGATTTTAATAGCGAAGGCGATTTTAGAATAGACGGAACTGTTGAAGGTAATATAAAAACCACAGGAAAAGTTGTGGTTGGAAAATCGGGTTTTGTAAAAGGATCTTTAGAAGGAACAGATGCTCATTTTGAAGGAAAGTTTTCTGGAAAGTTAATCTTATCGGGAACACTAACATTAAAGAGCACCGCTTTTATTGAAGGTGAAGTTGTCGTTGGTAAACTATCGGTAGAGCCAGGAGCGACATTTAACGTAACCTGTGTTATGAAAGGCACTGTGAAAGAAATGAATAAAAGTGGAGAACAGCAACAACAAGGACAAAAAACCGGGAAAACAGCTTAAAAATGTTGCGGTACTGTCTGGTATTGCTATTCAAATGGGTGTTACCATTTATTTGTTTGTGATTTTAGGCAAGTGGTTAGATACTAAATTTAATTACGGTGATAAGCTATTTCTTATCATTATGACGCTTTTAGGAGTCGCCATTTCATTATACGCGGTTATTAAGCAAGTCAATAGAATAAAATATTAATGAGTAATCCTTTTACACATTTTACTATCAAAGCAACTACTGTTTTAGCAGTTGCTTTTTGTATTCATATAGCACTATTAAAGAGTTTTCAAATGCCGTTATTTGAAAATAAAATAGTATTATCCTATGTTGTAAACTTAGCCGTGGTCGTCCTTATTTTTGGATTTTTATACATTTCAAAAAATAAGTTTAAAGACCAATTAGGATTTTTATTTATCGCAGGAAGCGCCCTAAAATTTGGAGTCTTTTTTGTTGTTTTTTATCCTTTTTTCAATCTTGACGGACATATTTCTAAATTAGAGTTTGCCTCATTTTTTGTACCGTATGGATTAGGCCTTGTTTTAGAAACATTTAGCCTCGTTAAATGGCTAAATAAGTTAGATTAAAAGATACGTTATATCTATCAAATCAAACGTTATAAATAAAATAAAAATTTATTTTTGTTTTTGATATAAAAACCTACCTTTGCAGCAATTTTTAAGCCACTATTAGTTAGAGTAATATGCGTATAAAAACATATTTAAAACCAATTACATTATTACTGTTTTTATTAACCTTTATGTCGTACGGACAAGAAGGTCATTCAGAAGACCACTTACTTGAAGGGTCAAAAGCTGATAAAGAGACAGAAATGAAAGAATATATTCTACATCATTTAAAGGACTCTTATGATTTTGGTTTGTATTCTTACGACACAGATAACGGTGAAACTAAACACGTTGGCTTTCCTTTGCCAGTAATTCTTTGGGATGGCGGTTTAAAAGTATTTATGTCATCTAAATTCCATCATGGAGAAGAAGTGGCTGAAGTTGGAGGTGATTATTATAAAGTTTATCATTCAAAAATTTATAAAGTAGATGGTCCTGACGGAACGATTAATTTAGATGAACATCATCATGCTACTAATGCAAAACCATTAGATTTCTCTATTACCAAAAACGTTGCTTTGATTTTCATGGTGTTTGTTATTTTGTTTTTTATGTTTAAAGGCATGGCGCAATCATACAAAAAGAACAATAATTTACCTATGGGAATAGGGCGTATATTAGAGCCTATTGTTTTATATGTTAGAGATGAAATTGCGATACCAAATATTGGTGAAAAGCATTATAAGAAGTACATGAGTTATTTGTTAACGGTATTTTTCTTTGTTTGGATAGTTAATTTATTTGGTTTAACGCCTATCGGGATGAATGTTACTAATAACATTGCTGTAACCTTATGTTTAGCATTGATTACTTATATTATCACCACATTTTCAGGGAATAAAAATTATTGGAAACATATTTTTTGGATGCCAGGAGTTCCTGTTCCAATGAAAATCATTTTAGCACCTATTGAATTGTTAGGAACATTTATTAAACCATTTGCGTTGATGATTCGTTTGTATGCCAACATTACAGCAGGACACATCGTATTAATGAGCATCATAGGGATGATGTTTATTTTTAATAATTGGATAGGTAGTTCATTATCATTTGTATTAGCGTTTGTATTAGCAATTCTAGAGTTGTTAGTTGCGGTGTTACAAGCTTATATTTTTACAGTGCTTTCGGCTTTATACTTCGGTATGGCTGTTGAAGAACATCATGATGAAGCACACTAATAAATTGAATGTTTAATTTTTAATTATATATATTATGGGAAATATTCCTGAAATTGTAGGAGCAGGTTTAATTGTAATAGGAGCTGGAATCGGAATCGGAAGAATCGGTGGTTCTGCTATGGAAGCTATTGCACGTCAACCAGAAGCTACTGGAAAAATTCAAACCGCTATGCTTATCGCAGCAGCGTTGATTGAAGGTATTGCCTTTGCAGCTTTATTTGCA
>TARA_R110002033_G_scaffold101872_3_pt1 | contig 15103 bp, 13 predicted proteins | sample TARA_R110002033 | Tara Oceans TARA_R110002033 (sample SAMEA4397051) | marine metagenome | biome: Polar Biome; feature: [SRF] surface water layer (ENVO:00010504); material: water (ENVO:00002006), including particulate matter (ENVO:01000060) such as... | depth 5 m
TTGGTTGGTGCCAACTTTAATACTAGTACATCTATAAACCAATTAGAAATGTGGCAAAATGATAGTTTTGATCCTAAAACAATTGATAAAGAACTTGGTTGGGCAGAAAACATTGGCATGAATTGCATGCGGGTTTACTTGCACGATTTACTTTTTAAAGATGATAAAGTTGGTTTTTTTAAACGTATAGATGAATACCTAACAATAGCAAATAAACATAATATAAAGACACTTTTCGTGCTATTTGATTCCTGTTGGGATCCATTTCCTCAACTTGGAATACAAAAAGAGCCAAAACCTTATGTTCATAATTCTGGATGGGTACAAAGCCCTGGACAAAAGGTCTTATTAGATTCCACTCAATATGGCAGACTGGGGGAATATGTAAAAGAAACTGTGAAACATTTTAAAGATGACAACAGAATTTTAGGATGGGATGTATGGAACGAACCTGATAATATGACTGGACCATCTTATGAAGCAGTAGAAATACCAAACAAAAAAGAGTTAGTTTTCAATTTATTAGATGATGTCTTTGTTTGGGCAAGATCAGCAAACCCCAGTCAGCCTTTAACTTCAGGAGTTTGGATAGGTGATTGGAGTAACCATGACGATATGGAACCAATGCATCAATTACAACTTGAACAATCCGATATTGTGACTTTTCACAATTATGATACTCCGGAAGAATTTGAGAAGCGTATTAAGCAATTACAACGTTACGGAAAGCCTATTATTTGTACTGAATATATGGCTAGACCTAACGGAAGTACTTTTCAAGGTTTCTTACCTATTGCAAAAAAATACAACATTGGTATGATAAATTGGGGACTGGTAGATGGCAAAAGCCAAACAAAATACCCTTGGGATAGCTGGACAAAAACCTATACAACCGAACCGCCAGTATGGTTCCACGAAGTTTTTCACACAGATGGTGCTCCTTACATTCCTGAGGAAACAGCATTTATAAAAGAAATTACATCAGAAGTAAATAAATAATATCATGTTTAAAAAACTCCTTACCCTTTTATTTGTATCGCTTTTACTTTTAGGAAACTCAAAAGTGTTTGCCCAACAACCCAATCCGGAAGGTCAGGTTAAACAGGCTGAAAAACCTAAAAACGAAGCCTACCTATTTGCTCACATGTACCATGAAGATTATGGTAGGTTGTATTATACAGTAAGTTTAGACGGGTTGAATTGGTACCCTTTAAATGATGGTAAAAGAGTTTTTGAAGAATATAAAGGTCATCCAGACATTGTAAAAGGTCCGGATGGTAAATATTATATAGCTGGCAACACCAGCGATGCTTCACCCGATATTAATATATGGGTGTCTGATGATTTGATTAGTTGGAAAAAGCATTCAGTATACACACCCGATTTAAAAGCTACTCCCAACTATTCACAAGCGTTACAACGCATCGGAGCCCCGAAATTATTTTATGATAAGGATTCAGGTAATTTTGTGTTAACATGGCATACACCACACCTAAACGGAACCAAAGAAGACGGTGAAAGATATTGGGCAAGCCAACGCACACTTTATGTATTATCTAAAGACTTGAAAACATTTGTTGGACCTCCAAACCTTTTATTTAGTTGGAATTTTGGAACCATTGATGTATCTATCCGCAAAATAGACGATACTTACTACGCTATTTTAAAAGATGAAACCTACCCTACGCTGTATTGGCCAACAGGTAAAACCATACGTATAGCCAGATCTAAATCTTTATTAGGCCCCTATTCGCTCCCGGGAGAATCTATTAGTCCCAATTTTAGAGAAGCCCCTACCCTAATTCCGTCTCCAAATGATAAAATATGGTATATGTATTACGAACAATATCCAGGAGTTTCATATGGCCTGTCCATTGCCGATAATTTAAACGGACCATGGTACCAAGCCTCAGGTTACACCTTTTTTAGCGATTGGGATAAATACAGTCTTCCTACTCACGCCAGACACGGATGCATGATTACTATTTCTAAAAAAGAATACGACAATCTGGTTAAAACCTACGGTATATCTAAAGAAGAAACTAAGAAATAAGAATATTATTAATATACAATGATCAAATACAAAAACGTAATTCTATCCTTTTGTTTTATTTCACTTCTAAGTTGTGGAAAAAGCAATGATGTCATACCCACAAATAATGCACCGGAAAACCAAGAGGAAAACATCGAAACTCAAGATCCGGTTACAGGGGTTAGAATTGTATGGGATTACATCACAAAAAAAATCATTTCGGACCCGAACGATACCAGATATAATGGATATGCACGCCTGATACAATTACAGGATGGCAGCTTGTTGGTAACTTACGAATCTCACGGTAATACGCTTGTAAAAAAGAGTATGGATGGCGGAGATAATTGGTCAGCCCCAATAACTGTAGCTCCGTTTAGCGATGGGGTTAATATGGCCACGCCGGATGTTATTCAACTGCAAGATGGTACTATTTTACTAACATACAATCCAAGACCAAGTGCTACGGCATTGCCTATAAAAAAGTTTCTTATAAAAACTATTTTAAGCACCGACGACGGTTTAACTTGGCAAAACGACCAAGTAGCATATGAAGGTGATACAGTTTTTGAAAATGGTGTATGGGAACCTTCTGCAATACAATTACCTAGCGGAGAAGTTCAGCTATTTTTCTCGAACGAGAATATGTACCAAAGTTCTAACGAGCAAAACATTTCTTTACTTAGGTCACAAGATAACGGACTAACCTGGACAACCGAACCTGAAATAGCTAGCTTTAGAGCAGGTAGCAGAGATGGTATGCCTTCTCCTATTTATTTAGAAGATCAAAACACCTTAGTGTATTCCATAGAAGATAATGGTACTAATAATTCCTTTAAACCATATATTATTAGAAACACCTTATCGGAGAATTGGTCTGAAACCGTTACAGGTAGCAGTTCAAACAGAAATTATGCTTTATTTGACCCGTTGGATGATTCGGAATATGCCGGTGCACCTTATTTGGCGAGACTTTCTACCGGAGAGGTATTGTTATCCTATCAAGGTACCGAAAAAAGAAACGGAAACAGTATAGACAATGCAGATATGAAAGTGGCTATTGGAACCAATAGTGCTACCAACTTTAATAGAACCACTACCCCATTTATTATTCCAGAAGGTAAATCTGCTCTATGGAACAGCATTGCTGTTTTAGATGACGATACTGTAGTGGCTCTTGCCACCACCAATGCTTTTGGTTCAGGTACCTCTCAAGTTTGGATGATTAAAGGGCATATAGTTCCAGAAATAACTGTTTTAATTGGGACTGTAGACATTGATGGAGATACTTTCGAGAACAGTTGGGAGCAAAATTTACCCATATTTATTGGGCAAAAAGGTGCTACCAACCTTAAAGCAAATTTTTTATCGGATACTGACTATTTGTATTTGCAAATAAAAGTTAAGGATAATTCGGTTTCTTCGTTAGATGCAACTACTATTTACTTAGACCCACAAGCAACCAATTATGTAGCCCCGGGATCAGGAGTTTTTAAATTCATCATATCGGCCACCAATCAAATTAGTACTTATGAAGGTTTCAATGCTAATTGGGAAGAAACTACTATTACGGGTCTTACTACAGCATCTAAAAATAGTTCAAACGGCTATATACAAGAGGTAAAAATACCATGGACAGCTTTGGGGGGTAACCCAAGTTCCGGTAGCCGAATAGGTTATACCATGGAACTTATAGAAAGAGGAACTGCCAACTATACCGAGACCATTTCCACAACTGATAAAGACAGCCCCTACACATGGTTAAGCCTTTATTTATAATTACTTAAAACTTCTATGAAGGAAACAAACCACATATTACTACTTACATTTATATTAATATTAAGCACTTCCTGCTCTAAAAAAGATGATAATGGTGGTGGAGTAAGTAGCCAACCAACATCTAACATCTTTTTAGCAGACCCTACTATTTTTGAACATGACGGTATCTATTATTTATATGGTACATCACAAGGTTCCTTAATAAATAAAGGAAATGGATTTTTAGTATATACCTCTACCAATTTAGAAGAATGGCAAGGACCAGCAGGTATTACTAGTGGTTTTGCTTTAAAAGATTCGGACGCATTTGGTGATACCGGTTTTTGGGCACCACAGGTTTTCTACAAAAACGAAACATTTTATATGGCCTATACAGCTAATGAAAAAATAGCTATAGCTACCAGTAATAGTCCGTTGGGACCTTTTACTAACAATGGCAACCCCATTGCTCAAACCAGACAGATAGACCCTTTTGTTTTTTTTGATGACAATGGGAAAACGTACTTATACCATGTGAGACTAACTAACGGAAACCGAATATTTGTAGCTGAAATGAATTCGGATCTGCAATCTATAAAAGAAGAAACACTTGTAGAGGCCATTACTGCTTCCGAACCTTGGGAAAATACAGCCAACGCAAGTTGGTCGGTTGCCGAAGGACCCACAGTTATAAAAGAAAACGATACCTATTCCCTTTTCTATTCTACCAATGATTATAGAAATCAGGACTATGCGGTTGGCTATGCCACAAGCACTAGCCCTACAGGGTCATGGAAGAAGTCTGCAAATAACCCTATAATTCATGGTGATATGGTAGGAGAAAATGGTACCGGTCATGGAGATGTTTTTTACGATACCTTCGGAAACATGCAATATGTACTACACACCCATTTTTCCAGTGCGGTAGTAGAACCGCGGAAAACAGCAGTAATTCAGTTACAAAAGAATGGAGATAATATTACCTCTATACCCGAAACTTTTAGTTTTTTTTAACAGATCCTATGATAAGTAATTTTAAGGCCATAATTTATCTACTTATATCTAGTGTTTTTTTAACTGCTTGTAAAACCCAAGAAAGTGTAAACAATCCAGATGATCAAAATACAAAAGCAGACATAAGTTGGGAAGAAACAAAAGTAATAAACAAAGTGCCAGTTCTTAATTACTCAGGTGATTTTCTTCAAGGCCCAGATCTGGATACTCATTCAGGACAAGGATCTCAATATGGGCGCATGCTTAAACTAAATAATATCACCTGGCTAGCAGTATATATCATATCAAACAATTATGGATATAGAATTGAAGAGGATGGAGGCTATATGCTAGAAATTGCTAAAAGCGGAGATAAAGGTAATACTTGGAAACCTATTTCCATGATAGAAGATGAAGGCAGATATCTGGATAACGGCCAAATGATACTATTATCTAACGGAACCATTATATTGGCTTGCAGGTCTGTAAAATGGAAGGAATCGTACCTATTAACTGTTTACAAAAGTTCTGACAATGGACTATCATGGACAAGGAATAGTATTATAGATTCAAATGAAGGGAGTCCCGGAGAGCTCGGCAACCCTGACAAAGGCATTTGTGAACCTCATTTGCTTATTTTGGATAATGGAAAACTAGCAGTAATGTATGCCAATGAAAAACATGTAATAGATGCAGTTTCGTGCAGCCAGATTATTTCTGAAAAAATCTCTGAGGATTTTGGTGAATCCTGGGGCAATGAAATATGGGCAGTAAACAAAGAAGGAAAGAATTCTTCCAGAACCGGAATGCCCGTTTGGTCAAAAATGAAAAACGATAAGTACATTCTCTTCTATGAAATTTGTGACCCGGAAGAATGTAACATCTATTATAAAATCAGTGATGATGGACTTACATGGCCTTCCAGACATGGTATTCAATTACCAAATCAATCAGGTACGCCTTATGTGCTTTCCATGGACGAAGGCTTTATTCTTGTGGTTACTTCTGACAAAGGTAATTTCTCAACAAGTATAGATTTTGGAAACACATGGTACTTAACACAGTGTGCATGGCAGCATACCTCAAGTTTTATTGAAGACTGGGCACAAACCATTAGTTCGTCCATATACGAGATTGAACCAGAAAAAATAAGTATTTAACAAGTATTAAGCGCCCGAAGGCGGGAACAATATGAAAATTTGTTTTGGAGAAATACATAAAAATTAATGAATGAAAACACCTAAAAACTTCTTCTTTGTTTTTTTATTTATTTGGTTAACAGGTGGAAATGTAAGTGCCCAAACCTTTAAAAACCCTTTACTGCCATCGGGTGCAGACCCATATAGCACCTATTATAAAGGGGTTTATTACTATACGCACACCTTGGGTAACCGTTTAATGTTATGGAAAACAATAAACTTGGCCGACCTAAAGAATGCCGAAAGTAAACTGATTTGGACACCTCCACAAGGAACCAACTATTCGAAAGAAATATGGGCACCGGAATTCCACATTATTAATGGGAAATGGTATGCTTATTTTGCTGCAGACGATGGTGATAATAGCAACCATCGTATGTATGTATTAGAAAATACATCTGAAGACCCCTTTAAAGGTACTTGGGAATTTAAAGGTAAAATAGCAGCCTCTCCGGATCGTTGGGCTATAGATGGTAACATTTTTGAATACAAAGAGCAACTGTATATGATTTGGGCCGGATGGGAAGGCAATGTCAATGTGCAGCAAAACATATACATTGCCAAAATGTCTAACCCATGGACCATTGAAGGCAGTAGAGTCTTAATCTCACAACCAAAATACAACTGGGAAAAACAAGGTGACCTGAACGATGACGTAAACCCTCCACATGTTAATGTTAACGAGGGACCACAGTTTCTAGAGCATAACGATGATGTTTTCATTATATATTCTGCTAGTGGATGTTGGACAGATTTCTACAACTTAGGCATGTTACGCCTAACGGGTGACAACCCTATGAATCCTCAAGACTGGACAAAACATGATAAACCTATATTTACCAAAAGTGAAGCTAACGGTGTATATGCCCCGGGGCATAATTCATTTTTTAAATCACCCGACGGTAAGGAAGATTGGATACTGTACCATGCCAACGACAACCCCGGTGATGGTTGTGGAACCAAAAGATCACCCAGAATGCAAAAAATAAATTGGAATAAAGACGGCACGCCCAATCTTGGAATTCCGGTTTCAAACAACGAAATATTAAAAACACCACCAAAATAACTAAATCACATGAAAAAGATCATTTTATTAGTAGCTTGTGTTGCGACAAGTTTGTCTGCCCTAGCGCAAAGTACCAAATGGAGTAAAGAAAAAGCCGATAAATGGTATTCAGACCATAAATGGATATCGGGAGCCAATTTTATCCCCAGTAATGCCATTAACCAATTAGAAATGTGGCAAGAAGCTACGTTTGATCCACAAACTATTGACAGGGAATTGGGTTATGCAGAGAGCATAGGGTTTAATACCATGCGTGTATTTTTACACAGCTTAACTTATAAAGAAGATAAAAAAGGCTTTAAACAACGTATGGATAAATACCTAAGTATAGCTGATAAACACGGTATACAAACCATGTTTGTTTTCTTTGATGATTGTTGGAATGCTACCCCAGTTATTGGTAAACAGCCGGCTCCTAAAACAGGTGTACATAACTCCGGTTGGGTACAAGATCCCGGTTTCCCCGAATCGGAAGAAAAAGCTAATGACAAAGAATTGGAAACTTATGTAAAAGACATACTTACCACATTCGGTAAAGACAAACGCATTTTACTCTGGGATTTATACAACGAGCCCGGTAACAACGGAAAAGGAATGAAAACCATGGCTCTTTTAAAAAATATATTTAAATGGGCACGCGAAGCAGCACCGGAGCAGCCCATTTCTGCCGGTTTATGGAAATGGGATTATCAAGAGTTAAATACCTTCCAAGTACAAAATTCTGACATTATAACGTATCATTGTTATGGGGAGCCAGCAGAACATCAAAGAATCATCAATTTATTAAAAACGCATGATTTGCCTATGATTTGTACCGAATATATGGCAAGAACAAGAAATAATACTTTTGCTAACACCATGCCTTTACTAAAAAAAGAAAATATTGGTGCTATAAACTGGGGACTTGTAAATGGTAAAACAAACACCATTTATGCATGGGATACCCCAATTGATAGTGGAGCAGAGCCGAATGTATGGTTTCATGATGTTTTCAGAAAAGATGGAAAACCATATCGTAAAGATGAGGGTGATCTGATTAAAAAATTAAATAATGAAAAATAAGATAATGACTTATAAATTTTTAACCGTTGGAATTTTTGCCTCAGTTCTTTTTGTAGCGTGTAATACCAATAAAAAATCGGAAGAAAAGAATATAGAAGCTAAAAAAACAGATTTTGATACCAAACTTAAAATGACAGATTTTGACACTACTATCGATGGTAAAAAAGTTGGATTATACCACATAACGGCTGATAGTATAGATGTTGCTTTTACAAACTACGGAGCCAGAATTGTGGGGTTTTGGATACCTAATAAAAAAGGTGAAATGACCGATGTAGTAGTTGGTTTTGGTAGTACAGGTGACTTTAAAAACTCGTCTGAACCTTACTTTGGAGCTACCATTGGGCGAGTAGGTAACCGAATAGCTAAGGGAACTTTCTCTTTGGATGGTAAAAAATATCATGTCCCTATTAATAATGGAGCTAATAGCCTTCATGGTGGTAAAAAAGGATTTCAGGATGTAGTTTGGGGTGTTAAACAAGTAAACGACCAAACACTGGAATTCACCTATTTATCTCCGGATGGTGAAGAAGGTTTTCCAGGGAATCTACAAGTAAAAGTCACCTATAGTGTAGATAATAACCGTAATTTAAAAATAGAATACGAGGCTACTACAGACCAAAAAACTCCTGTAAACCTTACAAACCATGCATTTTTCAATTTAAACGGAGAAGGTAGCGGTACCATTTTAAATCATAAAGTACTGATTAATGCAGATAAGTATACTCCGGTAGATTCAGGCTTAATTCCACTTGGTACTTTAGACCCTGTGGCTGATACACCGTTTGATTTTACTACGTTCCATACTATTGGTGAACGAATAAAAGTAGAAAACCAGCAACTGAAAAACGGTAAAGGTTACGACCATAATTTTGCTTTAAATGATGGAATAACTACCAACTTACACTCTGCTGCTACAGTGGTAGGAGACAAGTCGGGCATTGTAATGAAAATTACCACACAAGAACCTGGATTACAGTTCTATAGCGGCAACTTTATGCAAAGCAAAAACACCTTTAAATCTGGTGCTAAAGATGATTTTAGAACGGCAATAGCTATGGAAACACAGCATTTTCCGGATGCACCTAATCAACCGAATTTCCCATCTATTAGCTTAGAACCGGGACAAGCCTATCATACGGTTTCTGTATATCAATTCACCACAGAAAAATATTAAGATGAAAACTTATGTAGCTATATTCTTTCTATTCTGCGGGTTTATGGCAAAAGCCCAAGAAAATAATCCGCTTTTAGCTGATCCTACTATTTTTCAACATAATGGAACCTATTATTTATTTGGCACCAAGGGAAATACTGATATTGAGGGTGAAGGCTTTTTAGTATACAAGTCTACCGACTTAAAAAATTGGGAGGGCCCTGTAGGAGCTCACGATGGATATGCTTTTAAAAAAGGAGATGGTTATGGAACCAAAGGTTTTTGGGCTCCGCAAATATTTGATTATAACAATAAGTTTTACATGGCATATACCGCCAATGAACATATTGCTATTGCAACCGCAGATAGTCCTGTTGGTCCCTTTACTAATAATGGGAAAGAAATACCATCGGATGTTAAGCAAATAGACCCATTCATTTTATTTGACAAGGGTAAAATTTATTTATATCATGTACGCTTAGAAAATGGCAACCGTATTTTTGTAGCAGAAATGAATGAAAATCTAACAGCTATTAAACCTGAAACTTTAAAAGAGTGCATACATGCCACAGAACCTTGGGAAGATACCAAAAATGTAAAATGGACGGTTACCGAAGGCCCAACTGTGTTAAAAAAAAGGAGTACATATTTCCTTATATATTCGGCTAATGATTTTAGAAATAAAGACTATGCCGTGGGATATGCCACCTCTAAAAGTCCTTACGGGCCATGGAAAAAAAGTAAGAACAGTCCTTTTATTTCCGATGACTTATTACACTACCCCGGCACCGGACACGGAGATCTATTTTACGATACCAAAGGAAATATGAATTATGTGTTCCATACTCATAATTCTGATGATAAAGTTGCACCTAGAAAAACTGCATATATAAAACTTTATATGAAAGGTAATAATTTAAAAATCTCTAAAGGCGCTTCATTTAATTGGATTAGATTACATTAATTTTTCTGTTGAATAATTATTCAAAAACTAAAAGGGGTATCTTGTATTTGTTAGCAGGCAGCCTCTTTATTCCATTACATCAAGCTTTTTCAATCTGAAATTACAATCACATTAAATTCCTTTTCTGTAATCTGTATTTGAAAACCTTGCTCGCATAGCAAGGCTTTTATTTCTTCAAAACTAAATAACGACACGTCAGTTTAAGAGATGTCAATAGTTTCCTGATTAGATATCTCATTAATCACAGGCATTTTTAGTTTTGGCACTACGATGTATAAAAGGGCATCTAAATAATCATCAACGCTAACATTTGAAAATCCAACTTTTGTATAGGCATCTGTAACCATTTCTCTTTTACCTCCCATTGTCTTTAATTTATCCAAGGTTTCTTTAGAGGCCGTAATTTGCCAATAAGGCAGTCTCCTTTTTTCAATGGACACCTTATAACCAAAGTAAGATTTTAAGTCGGATTGTATTTTAGCCATCAAAAACTCAGGGGTGGCTCTATCTTTGGGAACAATGAGACTGTAAACAAAAAGGTTTTTACGAGTATCATAATCAACATCTTCAAAAACAGAATCATCGGCTATTTCTAAAACTATTTGATTATAATTTGATTTGTATCTGTAATCCCAATGATATATTTTACCAATATCCCCATGATCGTGTTTTTATTGAAAATTACCATGTTGATTTACAGTAAAGCCAGTTACATTTTCTATAACCATATTAAATTCACAATTGCCATCTAAAATGTTTTTAAACTGATATTTTGTGTCGGATTGAAATAGTAAAAAATAGGTCTCTTGAAGGAAAGGGCGGTCAAAGTAGCCACCTAAAATGGGAATTTTTGAGCACTTAAAAAATTAATTCTATTCTTTACTTTTTAAAGGATTCACAATAATTATTGCCATGCTCACTCTTATCGGTTGCGAGTGGTATACTATGTCCGTTTTTTGCATTTTGTTGATAAAAATGAACAAATCACTTTACCAGAAGATTTGGAACCCTATTTAATTCCACAAAAAAATAATGTTGATGTACAAAAAATAGTATCTAAACTATTAAATTGAATCTCAATTAATAGTTATAAATTTTTCAATGTTATATTTGTATTTCAATCTCTTCATTATTCATGGCTGAAAGCAAACCTTCTTCAATTACAATTGCTACTTTACAGACGCTGTATGCCAATAGTTTATCGTCTACATTGGATGGGCAATTATTGAATTTAGAGGGTTTCTATTTCAATAAAAACGGAAAAATTTACGGCAAACACTATTATGATGACATCCTAAGTAAGGACAAGAATTATAAAGTCACCGTACAATTAACCCAAACAATAAAAAAACAGCTAAATAATGGCGGGTATTATCAATATCAGGGGTTCATATGTAAAGGCCAAACTTTAGACAATGATTCTCGGTTGAAAGTATATTTCCGGATTACCAAAATCATCAAACTAGAGGAAACAATACATTTTATTTCAAAAGTAGAATTTGATATTATTCAAGCTCGTTTCGATCGCGATTATCCTTTGATCAATGACATACTGTTAGAGAAAATCCAAGATGACAGGAAACCTAAATTAGATATTATTATTGGGGTTCAATCAACTTCAAAGGAAGATTATTTGGCACAACTGCAGGATTTTCAGTATTATGAGATCAGACACCATATGTGCAATATGTCCACAAAAAATGAAATTTTGAATTTTATTCAATCATACGATTTTAAAGATACCGATCTTCTCATAATACTCAGAGGTGGTGGCAGTGGTTTGGAAGTATTCAATGACATAGAACTTTGCAAGAAAATCATGGCATTACCTGTTCCCTTTATAACTGGGATTGGCCATGACGAAGATAAAACTTTATTAGAGAAGGTTGCAGATAAAGGGTTTTCAACGCCTACCGCGGTTGGAGTCTTTTTACAAAAAACAATTAATACCCAAAAAGAAAGGATGAAAATCCTTAAAAGTAAAGACGATGAGTTTGAAAAGTTTAAAAAACAAACAGACCATGAAAAAAACCTATTGATAAATCAAATAACTTCCCAGAAAAGGACTTTAAATGTTGTTCTAATATTATTATTGCTCCTTTTCATTGTTTTTATTGGGTTTTTAATACTTAAAAAGTAAATTAATGACATTGAAGAGTGTATATCCCACTCAGATTGCAAAAAAAAAATGGTCAAAGTGAACCAGTAAAACCTCTTTTAGCCTAAGATATAAAAGAGGTGAAGAACACCTCTTAAATTCTGGTTTCCAAAACCACCTTTCGACTCCCTTTCAGTTCTTTGATCTCAAGCAGCAACTTTTCATTATCCCCTAGCACAAATTTTGGCAGAACATACACAAATCGTTTGGAATGTTGGTCTTTAATGGCATCCGGCATTTCGTGTTTGTAAATTACATCTTGTTCTAACCTTTGATAAGACGCCTTCCGTTTATTGTTACCATTTTCTCTATAAATATTCAAATAATCCATTTCAAAATCGATTCCCGAGTTGTTTTTAACTTCGATAACCACATAAACTTCTGATGCATTATAAAAGACCTTTTCTAATTGAAATTTGATGCCGCTTTTTCGCCCAGTAGCGATTGGAGTATACGATTGCCTCAATAAATAGTCACTAAATTTTTTAAAGTAATTGGTTCTATTCACTACTGTGTCTTTAGCTACACTCTTCTCAGGAAATTCAAATATACTAGGGTTTTCATTACCGATACTCTTCTCTTTAGAAATGAAATAATTCAGTATTGTAAGCTGCTCTTTATACTTTAAAATATATGAATACACCCGACCATCACTGGTTATGGCCAACAAGTTACTCTCTTTACCAGGTTGTCCCTGAAGCAAGCCAAAGTATTGCGCTTTCTCCTTATTATATGTGAAGACAAAGTTGTCTTTTCCTGTGATTCCCTGACGGATCGATTTCGGAAAGAACAGCGCAACGTTCTTTTGGTCATTGACATAAATAGTATCTAATGATTTTTGGGCTATGAGATAATTAAAATTAAAGGCAAGTAAAATAAGGATGTATACTTTCATAATAGGTTGTATTTAGTGTTCATTATGGACTTTTAGTATGAGTTTATAATTATCAGCTATAGTTACTTTGACCGTGCGGTTGTTCCGTTGGAATATTTTCTTAATGCCACCTAATTGGGGCACCCCTGCAATATTGATATCATCGACCACATCGCCAATAACTTCTTGTTTGGCCTCGGCCCTAAAACTATTCTCAACATAGATGCCCTCACTACCATCCTGAAGGTCAAAGGCTTTCAGTTTAACGGATTGGTGATTGACAGTTTCAATACTGATCAGAGTCCTATTGTGTTTAAAACTGACAAATCCATAAATAGGGGTGTTTTTAGGAATTAGTACATTATTGATGAGCGTTTTCTTATCGAGTCGTAATTGCAAGCGATAATGGGTTTTTACTGTTTGGGTGCCATCAACCCGTACATAAATAGTCTCATTGGTATTTTTATTAATTAAATCAGGGTTTCCCTGTGGATTGGAGGCAAAGAACAGTTGATGCTCCAGACCTAACGCTTTCGGATCAATAACAGCTTCTATTTTTTTAATTATTGGTATGGAATCCCTTTCCTTGAGCCTTCCTTTGGAATTGCTATTATTAGGATCGTTAAAACTTCTATACGTATAACGGATACGTCCTTCATTATAGATACTATCCACAATACGCATCTTTTCCTTATCCAATAGGTCAGGATCGTAGACCCCGGCTGAATCTAATAAACGCTCATCGTAGATACTAGGTGCATTGGTCTGCCTGACTTCCTTTAGATCATTGAGCGCATCCAATTTCGATTCATAGACATCCTGTTCATCTTTCAGTTTTGGCACCGGAATTTGATTATTTTCAATAACTGTTGCTTCATCATCATCGAATACTAGTACTGTATAAGCTCCTATAAATAGGATAATACAAAGCAATACGAAGGCGAATACAATTTTGTTTTTCTCTAATTTCATATGGTTTAATTTTAAGTGTTGATTATAACTCTTGATCGTTTTCTATTTTCCTGAGGCTGTTTTCAAAAAAGTTGGTTATCAGTAATCCATGGGTGTTTTTGGGAAAATTTCTATCTACATGGATCAGGTTCCCTGTTGTTTTTAATTCGTAGGTATCGATCACCGATCCTCGATTGACTTCAAATATGGTGGTCGTTTTAAACGTATATGGTTCTTTTTGAATATCCACTTCTGATTCAATACGAAGCACTTTTTGAACCAAGGAATACTGAAGCAAACGATTATAGACTCCATCTGCCTTTTTCTGTCGGTAGAGGGCATCTACGGAACTATTTCCCAACCATAAGGCTTTCTCTAAATTTTTTTCATAATTACTCGCATCAATGTTATAGAAATAAGTGTGAAACAACTCCAAATGGGCCAATGCCTCCACTGTCATGTTCTCTTTTTGAGATACTAGCTTTAATGGGATGACGCTACCTTCCGTATTAACCACAAATGCATGGTTGACCGTTTCCCGATGCACCTTTAAAACCAAAATAACTGAAACGATACTAATAATTGCAGCGCAAATAACAACTGTTAAAACGATAAGACGGTTTAATTTTAAAACCGTATAAATATTTTTATAAGGTGTTTTCATGGTGTATGTATTTAATTTATGTTAACCTCCAACAAATAGTTTGATAACAAATGATGTAGCACGCCTATACAATTTGAATTTGAGTAGTACTATAAAACCTATGGATCCCAATTGGATAACTGGTGCAAAAAATTGACTCCCCCAATCGGTGCCAAATAAGGTGGTCCAAAAATTGGTATTGACCTCTGTATACAATTGATTGACAAAGACGTTCACGAGAAAAAAC
>TARA_R110002033_G_scaffold20511_8_pt1 | contig 15067 bp, 14 predicted proteins | sample TARA_R110002033 | Tara Oceans TARA_R110002033 (sample SAMEA4397051) | marine metagenome | biome: Polar Biome; feature: [SRF] surface water layer (ENVO:00010504); material: water (ENVO:00002006), including particulate matter (ENVO:01000060) such as... | depth 5 m
CTTAATAGTATCATACACTACTTTTTCGCAGTCTTCCCAAATTTTCACAAAGGTATCTTGCACAATATCTTCAGCTAAGTCTGTGTCTCTTGTTTTAGAAAAGATAAAACGTTTGATGTCTTTTGCATGGTTATTAAAAACACTTTCAAAGACAACTTCGTTGCAAACGTTTTTTAATTCATTTCCCATCTACATATTATTTGGGCTCAAAGCTATGTAAAAAAATATAATTTTTTGGGTAGGGTATTTTTTTAATTAGATGTAATATTTATGATTCTGTCTATAACTAAATTACGGTTATAGTAAACCACTGATTAAGTTTTTGACAAGTTATTTGATTGATTGATGGTTATAAAGCCTTAAATTTTTAAGGCTTTATTTTTTTAGGTAGGGTTATTTTATAAGTAATTGTAATATAGAAAAACACAATTGTTTGTGGCAACATATTCAACTGAAGTAAACATCATAAAAACGTTAATATCATTTAAAATTTAATACAAATGAAAAAAATACTTTGTTTTAGTGTACTGGCACTTGTTTTTAGTTTTAACATGCTTGGTCAAAATTGGGTAACAAATTTTGATGAAGCAAAGCAAGAGGCTTCAAAAAATAATGAAAATATTGTTTTGGTTTTTCAGGGATCTGATTGGTGTGGGCCTTGTATAAAACTCAATAAAGAAATATGGAGTAGTTCAGAATTTAAGAAACTATCTAAAGATCATTTTGTGATGCTTAAGGCAGATTTTCCACGGAAAAAAGCTAATAAACTATCTAAAGAACAAACGGCTCAAAATGATAAATTGGCAGAATTATATAATAATGAAGGTTACTTTCCTTTAGTAGTTGTGCTCAATTCAAATGGAAAAGTATTGGGTAAGATGGGTTATGAAAAAATATCTCCAAAAGCCTATTTTGATAAATTAACTTCATTTGAACCGTTACTTTGAAAAATTATTTTTTTGGAATACTGTGTTTAGTAAGTTCCTTAACGTTTTCACAGGAAGTGTATAGAAGAACGTTAAAACTTATGGGGAGTCGCTTTGATATTTCAGTTGTTGCTGAAAATCAAGAACAAGGAGATTCTTATATCGATCTTGCGGTTAATGAAATTTCAAGGATAGAAAAAATGATCTCCTCATGGGATCCGTCTACAGAAACATCTGAAATCAATAGAAATGCTGGTATAAAACCAGTTGTAGTGGATAAAGAATTATTTGATCTTATACAGAGGTCTATAAAAATCTCCAATTTAACAGAGGGCGCTTTTGACATTAGTTATGCATCCATGGACAAAATCTGGAAGTTTGATGGAAGCATGAAAGAAATGCCTACTGAAGAGGCTATTAAAAACTCCGTAGCCAAAGTAGGATATCATAATATTATTTTAAACGAAGCAGATCATTCCGTGTTTTTAAAACTAAAAGGCATGAAGATTGGTTTTGGAGGTATTGGCAAAGGATATGCAGCTGATAAGGCTAAGGCCTTACTTAAAAGTAAAGGAGTGAAGGCAGGAATTATAAATGCGTCTGGTGATTTGAATACGTGGGGAACACAACCTGATGGGAAGGATTGAATGGTTGCTATTGTAAACCCTATAAATAAAGAAAAAGTGTTTTCATGGATGCCAGTGCGTAATTCGGCAGTTGTCACCTCTGGTAATTATGAAAAATATGTCAAATTTAATGGTGTTTTGTATACCCACATAATTGATCCTAGAACGGGATACCCAAGCACAGGTCTTTTAAGCGCTTCTATATTTACTGCAAATGCTGAGTTAGCAGATGCTTTGGCCACCTCAATTTTTGTAATGGGTGTAGATGTTGGGTTAGATTTTGTAAATCAATTAAAAGGCGTAGAGTGTATTTTGGTTGATAAGGATAATAAAGTTCATACCTCAAACAACATAAATTTAAAACAATTAAATACGAAATAATCCCTGCAAATAAGTTGATAATAATAGAACTGTTTCGTGTTAAAAATCATCTACAATAAAAAAATAGCAAATGAAAAAAATAATAATAATGGCAGTAGGAGTCATTTCTTTTACTTCGTGCGTGGCGGTAAAGGAATATGAAAAAGTAAATCTTAACGATCCAGATATGACTTTATCGAGAAAGAAATCTGATAGGTTTGAAAGAAATTTTCAAGTGTATAGAGAAGGAGCTTCTGGAGCTAATGGCGGAAAGTCTGGTGGTGGCTGTGGGTGTAACTAGTCATTTCTTTAAACAAATTTCAATATCCTTTATTTATTAAATTCATGAAAGCAACCTATAAATTAATAGTTTTTGCAATTTTATATTCTTCAATTACATTTGCTCAAGATCAAATGAATACCTACAAGAAACGAGTTTTAGAAACTGCTGAAGCAGATTTTTTGACGAGTTATTATAACCAAGATGGCGATAATGCTTCAGTTACAGGAGGTATTGGAAGTGAAAAGCTTAATGATTTCACACCAACCGTCGTTGTAAGTGTTCCGTTAAATGACGACGATGTGTTAACCATAGATGCAGGAATATCAACGTATTCTTCGGCATCTTCAAGTAATTTAAATCCTTTTGACAGAACCATAAAAGTACCAAAATCTAGTACAACGGTTATTACATCTGCTTCAAAAGGAACAACTAAGAAAGTAACAAACTATGCTTATGTAACTGCCCCAACTCCATGGGCAGCATCATCAGGCGCCTCAAGAGCAGATATCTGGGGAAATATTACAGGGAGCTATGCTCATAGTTCGGATAACAGAAATACTATTGTGGACGGCGATATTTCTGTATCTCATGAATTTGATTATAATTCCTTGGGAATTGGAGGCGGACTCACAAAATTATTTAATGATAAAAATACAACTCTTGGTTTAAGTGCTAATGTCTATTTAGATAAATGGAACCCTAAATATCCAACTGAATTGCATTGGTATTTACAAGGAAATAAAAGTTTAAACAGCAACTATTTTCAGGGTGTGCCTATTTATAATCAAAATGGTGTGGCCATAGATAAAACTGGTAATACTACACCAGTTTGGAATCCTGTAAACTATAGTTATATTCAAAATAAATCAAGGAACTCCTATTCGTTATCATTTAGTTTTGCTCAAATATTGAATAAAAACGCACAGTTTTCCTTGTTCTTTGATGTTGTAAAACAACAAGGATGGTTATCAAATCCTATGCAACGGGTTTATTTTTCAGACGTTGCTAATTATTATATTGGGGACCCTGCCAGTATCCCTAATTATACATCACGTAGTAACAAGAATGTATTTCAATTAGCTGATGATATGGAGCGTTTGCCTAGTAGCCGTTTAAAATTACCCATAGGGATGAACTTTAACTATTATTTAAATGAAACATTTGTTTTGAGAACCTATTATCGCTATTATACGGACGACTGGGGTATTAAATCAAATACAGCTAATATAGAAATACCTATTAAGATAAGTCCAAAGTGGACCTTATATCCATCGTATAGATACTATAATCAAACAGCGGCTGATTATTTTGCACCTTATGAGCAAAATTTGTCAACCAGTACGTTTTATACATCTGATTACGATTTATCAAAATTTAACGCCAATCAATACGGATTTGGTTTTGGATATACCGATATTTTTGCCAGCTGGCACCTCTGGGGACTAGGGTTAAAGAATATTGATTTAAAATATTATAACTATAAAAGAAGTACAGGTTTAAAAGCAAGTATCATAACAGCAGGCTTTAAATTTGTTTTAGATTAAATGTTTATAACGTAGTTATAAATCTATCTTAAAGTCTTTTATTTTTGAAACTAAAAGCAGTAATTTGGCATAGTTTTTTGAGTTAAGTATTTTAGCCAAAAATCTATAGTTAATCCATCTTTATGCGTTATTTCAAAATTGCTTTTTTAGTATTTTTTAGTGTTCAAATTGTTTTAAGTCAAAGTTCAAAAGACCCTCTATTGAGCTCCAATACCTATGCTCAACAACGATGGGTAGATAGTATTTATAACACCTTGACCCTCAAAGAAAAAATAGGCCAATTATATACGGTTCAGGTATTTTCTAATGAAGATGAAGTTTCTAAAAAAAAGATTATTGAGTTAATCAAGGATTATAATATTGGCGGTATTATATATTCAAAAGGAGATCCAGTAAGTCAAGCTAAACTTGATAATGAGTTACAAGGAGTTTCAAGGATTCCTTTATTGGTTAGTATGGATGCAGAGTGGGGTTTAAGCATGCGATTAGATTCTACATTCGCTTTTCCGTGGAATATGACTCTTGGTGCTATCAAGGATAATAAGTTAATAGAACAGGTTGGAAGACAAATAGGAGAGCATTGCAAGCGTTTGGGTGTTCATCTAAATTTTGCTCCTGTGGTTGATATCAATACCAATCCTAAAAACCCAATTATTGGAAATCGCTCATTTGGCGAAGATCGTGATAATGTTACCGAAAAAGCTTTAGCCTTTATGAAGGGTATGCAAAGTGCTGGTGTTTTGGCCAATGCCAAACATTTTCCAGGCCATGGTGATACCGAAACAGATTCGCATAAAACCTTACCAACTATTGATTTTGATGCACAACGGATTGATTCTGTAGAAATGTATCCGTATAAAAAACTGATTAAGCAAGGACTCTCTAGTGTGATGGTAGCTCATTTAAATGTTCCGAGTTTAGAAACAAAATCAGATTATCCATCATCATTATCAAATCATATTATAACGGATATTTTAAAAGATTCGTTGGGGTTTAAAGGACTTGTTATTTCTGACGCACTTACTATGAAAGGCGTTGCCGATTTTGACGAAGCTGGAGACATTGATTTAGCTGCATTTCTAGCAGGAAATGATATCCTTTTGATGTCTGAAGATCCAGCGATAGGAATTTCTAAAATTACAGATGCTTATTATGAAGGTAAAATAACTGAAGAACGTTTAGAATATTCAGTAAAGAAAATTTTAAAAGCTAAATTTAAAGTAGGATTAAATCATTATAAACCTGTTGAAGTTTCTAATCTAGTTAATGATTTAAACAGGATAAAAGATGATGTTTTATACGAAGATTTGATTGAAAATGCATTAACTGTGGTAAAAAACAAGTCAGACATATTACCATTGAGACGTTTAGAAACCAAACGTATTGCGTATGTAAAAATGGGAGATGATGACGGATCTTACTTTTTAGACGAATTAAAAAAGTATACGAAGATTCATGAGGTTAAAGCTGACAAATTAGATGAATTAATAGCCCAGTTACAATCTTACAATACCGTAATTATTGGATTTCATCGATCAAATGATAACCCATGGAAAAGCTATGAGTTTACTGATAAGGAATTGACTTGGCTATATGAAATAGCACGAACGAATACCGTTATTTTAGATGCATTCGTTAAACCTTATGCACTTTCAGATTTGCATACCATAGAGAATATCGAAGGCATTATCATGAGTTATCAAAACAGTCCAATAGCTCAACAAAAATCTGCTCAGTTAATTTTTGGAGCTATTCCCTCTAAAGGGAGTTTACCTGTTTCCGTAGGAGATTTTTTTAAGGTTGGAGATGGAATTAAAAACAATCCTTTACAGCGTTTAAGTTATACTATTCCAGAGCGTGTTGGAATGAGTTCAGAAAAACTCAAAAAGATTGATTCTGTTGCGCAATATGCTATAAATCATAAAATGACACCTGGAATTCAATTGTTAGTCGCTAGAAAAGGAAAGGTTATTTACAATAAAAATTTCGGCAAACACACTTACGATGGTGAAGAGAAGGTGACTTCTAATGACATTTATGATTTAGCATCATTAACAAAAATATTGGCAACCTTGCCTTTATTTATGGAATTAGAAGAGCAAGGCATTGTATCATTAGATAATAAAGTATCTGATTTTTTACCAGAATACAAAACATCAAATAAAAAGAATATTACTTTTAAACAAATGCTTTCTCATTATGCGCGATTAAAACCTTGGATCCCGTTTTATGCAGCGACGCTAGATCCTGTAACTAAAGAGCCAAGTCCAAAATACTACAGAAATGGTTATAGTAGTAAGTTTAATATTGAAGTGGGTAAAAATTTATATTTAAGAAGTGATTATCCCGATTCAATGCAGACGATAATAAAAGATAGCAAATTATTGAGTCATTTACGATATAGATATAGTGATTTACCGTATTATATTTTAAAGAAATTTATTGAGAAACATTACGACAAACCTTTAGATGAATTGGTACAAGATCATTTTTATGAATCATTAGGAGCTAATATGACTATGTATAATCCTTATCGTAAAATAAGAGACAAGAACATTGTACCCACTGAAATAGATGATTATTACAGGCATCAAGAAATCCGTGGCTATGTGAATGATAGAGGAGCCGCCATGGAGAATGGAGTAGGTGGACATGCAGGTGTTTTTAGTAATGCTAATGATGTAGCTAAAATTATGCAAATGTATTTACAAAAAGGATTTTATGGAGGAAAGCGGTATTTTAAACCAGAAACTATCGATAAATTTAATACATGTTATTATTGTAGTAGAGATAATAGGCGAGGTGTAGGATTTGATAAACCGCAGTTAGAAGAGGAAGGACCTACCTGTGGGTGTGTGTCCATGACAAGTTTTGGACATTCTGGTTTTACTGGCACCTATGCATGGGCTGATCCAGAGAAAGACATTGTATACGTATTTTTAGCAAACAGAACCTACCCACATGTAGGAGCAAATATATTGCTAAAAGAAAATATTAGAACAAAAATTCAACGCTTGATATATGATGCAATTGTTGATTAAAAAAATATATTAATATGAAAATAGGTATTGTTTGTTATCCTACATTTGGAGGAAGTGGCGTTGTTGCTACAGAATTAGGTTTAGAGCTTTCTAAACGCGGACATGAAATTCATTTTATAACTTATAACCAACCTGTACGGTTAGAGTTATTGAGTAATAATGTTCATTATCATGAAGTAACTGTTCCAGAATACCCGCTATTTCATTATCTACCTTATGAGTTAGCATTATCAAGTAAATTAGTTGATATGGTGAAACTTCATAAAATAGAGGTTTTACATGTACATTATGCTATTCCACATGCCTATGCAGCTTATATGGCAAAAAAAATGCTGCAAGAAGACGGAATTTATGTACCTATTGTAACAACACTTCATGGCACAGATATTACGCTTGTTGGGAGTCATCCGTTTTACAAAACAGCGGTTACCTTTAGTATCAATAAATCCGATGCAGTAACTTCAGTATCTCAAAGTTTAAAAGAGGATACATTGCGTTTATTTGATATAAAGAATGACATTACTGTAGTGCCTAATTTTATTGATTTAGACAAATACTCTAATTCCTTTAAAGGCTGTCAACGCGCTATGATGGCCAAAGAAAATGAAAAAATAATAACACATATTAGTAACCTTAGAGCCGTAAAAAGAGTTAAAGATGTTATTAGTATATTTTATAATATCCAAAAGAAACTTCCGGCAAAATTAATGTTGGTAGGCGAAGGGCCAGAGCGCGAAAATATCGAGATGCAATGTCAAAAATTAGGCATATCAAATAAAGTTGTTTTCTTTGGAAAAAGTAATGAGATTGATAAAATACTGTGTTTTAGTGATTTGTTTTTACTGCCGTCAGAAACAGAAAGCTTTGGATTAGCGGCATTAGAAGCTATGGCCTCTAGTACAGCTGTCATATCAAGTAATACAGGCGGTATTCCAGAAGTTAATATACATGGTGTTTCTGGGTTTTTAAGTGATGTAGGTGATGTAGAAGACATGTCAAAAAATGCTATTTATATATTGAGTGATGAAAATCGTTTGGAAACTTTTAAAAGAAATGCCAGAAAGGAAGCTTTAAAATATGATCTTCATAAAATAGTTCCTCAATATGAGGCTATTTACCAAGCCACCTTATCCCGATGTTTAACGTTGTAATCATTTTTCTTATTAAGTTTAATTAATGTTGTATATTTAGTAATAACTAAACAATAACTTAAATAAAAACAATATGAAAAAAACAGTGTTTTATTTAGTAATAGTGATATTATTAAGTGTATTCCCCAGTACAGTTATGGCATCAGAAAAAGTTCCAGTAACAGCTGAAAAACCAGTTACAGAAATTCCTACTGAAGTAAAAACAATGCTTAATCGATTAGAAGAGATTAAGGATATGGATAAATCTGATTTAAAATCATCAGAACGAAAAGAACTTAGAAAAGAAGTTAGAGAAATAAAAAAGGCCCTAAAATCATCTGGTCGCGGAATATATATATCTACAGGAGCCATTATTATCATTTTATTGATTTTGTTGCTTTTATAGTAATAGTATATAAATAATATGCATAAAAAAAGCGCCTATTAGGCGCTTTTTTTGTTATAAAATCTTTATTAAAATTGATATCTAATTCCTAAGGCAATGTCAAAAACAGTGTTATCTGTAAAATCATTATTACCTATTTCTGGTCTAAAATCTAACGATAATTGTAATGGAATATCAAAGCTATATTCAATTCCTATGTCACCAGCAATAAAAAAAGATGTTTGACTATCATTTAATTGGTTTTTACCATCAAAAGAAGCTATACCACCCCCGGCACCAGCATACCAATTAAAATCACCATCTAAAGGGAATACCCATTGATATAATCCTGTAAGTTTAAAAGCATCATAGTTGTTTCCATTTCTCCATCCTAAATCCAATTCTAAACGGTTGCTTTCAGAAAGCGCCCGTTGATATGAAATTTCGGCACCTAAACCATCACTATCTCCTAATCGCAAACCAAGAGCGTTATTGGATATTTCTTGAGCGTTTGATACTGCAGTAAAGCCAATAAAAGCAATGGCGACTAAAAATAATTTTTTCATAAGTTAAAAGTTTTTGTTTCTAAATTGTACATATATACGAGCTAAATGATTAAAAAGCCCATTTTTTTAATTCAAAGTATTATTTCAAAAATAACGCCAAACTTTTATTTTTATTTAATTAAAAATAATTTATCTCGCGTGTCATATTAAATAGATCTGTTAAGGTCTCATTTACAAGTGTTAATAAAAACAATAGTGTTTTGTAAATTTTGAATTTCCATGTCAGTTTATAATTAAAAAAATAAAAATCATAATTTAATTCGCTATATCACTATTAATTTTTTGATTAAATACAGTATTTCAATTTTTGTTTCTCTAATAATAGATTTACTTTAGCGTAAAAATATTTATTTATGGCTGGAAATTCCTTTGGAAAATTATTTACGCTAACGACGTATGGTGAGTCTCACGGTCCTGCATTAGGAGGTGTTATTGATGGTTGTCCGTCAGGAATTGAATTAGATTTAGATGCCATACAAAACGACCTAAACAGAAGAAAACCAGGTCAATCAACTATTGTTACACAACGAAAAGAACCTGATACAGTTAAATTTCATTCAGGTATTTTTGAAGGTAAAACAACAGGAACTACTATTGGTTTTGTTATAGAAAACACCAACCAAAAATCTCATGATTATACACATATAAAGGATAGTTACAGACCTAGTCATGCAGATTATGTTTATGACAAGAAATATGGATTTAGAGACTATCGCGGTGGCGGACGTAGTTCTGCCAGAGAAACTGCTTGTCGTGTTGTAGCTGGGGGCATAGCAAAACAAATGCTTAAAGGCATAGAAATTAGGGCTTACGTGTCTGCCGTTGGCACGATGAAACTGGACAAACCGTATACCGAATTAGATCTTACTAAAACGGAATCTAATATCGTTCGTTGTCCAGATGCAGATATGGCTGCGAGTATGGAATCGTATATAAAAGAGGTACGCGCGAAAGGCGATACGGTAGGAGGTATTGTTAGTTGTGTTATAAAAAATGTACCAGTCGGATTAGGAGAACCTGTTTTCGATAAATTGCACGCTGAATTAGGTAAAGCTATGCTATCAATAAATGCGGTAAAAGGATTTGAGTATGGTAGCGGATTCCATGGAAGTACTATGTATGGTAGCGATCATAACGACTCGTTTAATAGTGATGGTACCACAAAAACCAATTATTCAGGTGGTATTCAAGGAGGCATAAGTAATGGAATGGACATTTATTTTAATGTGGCATTTAAGCCTGTCGCAACCCTTATTCAAAAATATGAAACGATAGATAAAGAAGGCAATGCAGTAGAAATGCAAGGTAAAGGACGTCATGATCCTTGTGTTGTTCCAAGAGCTGTGCCTATTGTTGAAGCTATGGCTGCATTGGTTTTGGCAGATTATCACCTTTTAAACAAACTAACTAAGTTATAACATGAAAAAGCTAGCACTGCATTGGAAAATCCTTATTGGAATGACATTAGGTATCATATGGGCATTATTATCTAGCTCATTAGGATGGAGTGCCTTTACCATTAATTGGATAGATCCATTTGGTACTATTTTTATTAATCTTTTAAAACTTATCGCAGTTCCGTTAGTCTTGTTTTCCATTATAAGTGGCGTTGCTAATATTGGTGATCCAGCAAGCTTGGGTAGAATGGGAGGAAAGACATTGCTTGTTTATCTTATAACTACTGTTATGGCCATTTCTCTAGGGCTGTTATTAGTGAATACCATTAAACCGGGTAAATTAATTGATAAACAAAGTAGAATTGATAATAGAATCAGTTATGAAATTTGGGCCAGTTCCCAAGGCTATCAAATAAAGGATGGAATTAATTATCTACAAGATCCTGCTTTTTTTGAACGTGCACAGGAAATTTCAAAACTATCTCATGCAGAATTAAAAGAAGCTTCGGTTTCAGATAAGTTGGAAAAAGCTAATAAACGCAAAGAAACCACACCATTACAGCCCTTAGTTGATATTGTGCCAGACAACTTTTTTTATTCACTTTCCAATAATGGCTTAATGTTGCAAATCATCTTTTTTGCCATCTTTTTTGGAGTTTGTTTATTATTTATTCCTAATGATAAATCACAACCCGTTTTAAACTTAGTAGATGGCATAAATGAGGTTTTTCTTAAAATGGTTGATTTGGTTATGCAAGCAGCTCCGTTTTTTGTTTTCGCTTTATTAGCTGGTGTTGTGAGTAAAATGGCTGGAGATGATATTGGTAAAGTAGTTGAAATATTTAAGGGATTAAGTTGGTATTCCTTAACTGTTCTTATAGGGCTTTTATTTATGATTTTTGTTGCCTACCCAATTATTTTAAAACTTTTCGTGAAGAAAATTCCATACACAGGTTTTTTCAAAGCTATGAGTCCTGCACAAACCTTAGCCTTTTCAACATCCAGTAGTGCAGCTACATTACCAGTTACTATGGAATGTGTAGAACAGAACTTAGGAGTTGATAAAAAAGTAAGCAGCTTCGTCTTGCCCATCGGTGCGACCGTTAACATGGACGGAACTAGTTTATATCAAGCGGTTGCTGTTATATTTTTAGCACAATTGCATATGATTGATTTAACACTTGGACAGCAATTAACCATAGTCCTTACGACTACGTTGGCATCTATTGGGTCTGCAGCAGTGCCTAGTGCAGGATTGGTTATGCTCATTATTGTGTTAGATTCTGTAGGTTTAAATCCAGCTTGGATTGCTATTATCTTTCCGGTTGATAGAGTTTTGGATATGTTCAGAACGGTGGTTAATGTAACAGGTGATGCTACGGTATGTTCTATTATCGCTGATGGCGAAAATATGTTGGATTATCATGACGATAAAGATCCAACAGAAACTTTTGATTTAGATTCTTGATTATATGGGAAGATTAGTTATTTCTGAACCTATTGTATCTGTGGAATGGCTTCATTCCTATTTAAATGCTGAAAATATAATTATTTTAGATGCCAGTATTAAAAAGGTTGTCGGTAATGATAATTCTAAATCTGAAATACAAATACCAAATACACGTTTTTTTGATTTAAAAAATGCGTTTAGTGATCCCTCTGCGCCGTTTCCAAGCACGTTTCCCTCTGAAGAACAATTCACCAAAGAAGCACAAGCCCTAGGAATTAATAAAGACAGTGCTATTGTGGTTTATGATGATAAAGGTATTTATTCGAGTGCAAGAGCATGGTGGCTGTTTAAAGCAATGGGACACAACAATGTGTCCGTTTTAAATGGCGGATTACCCGAATGGATTCAATCAGGTTATAAAACGGAAGCAAAAAAAGAATCGCAATTTAGTAAAGGTAATTTTGAAGCACATTACCAGTCAAAATTCATGAAATTTTTTAACGATGTTAAACAGGCGTCTTTATCGAAATCTCATACAATCATGGATGCGCGTTCTGAAGCAAGATTTAAAAGTTTGGTTCCAGAACCACGAGAAGGATTGCGAAGTGGAACCATTCCTAATTCTGTTAATTTGCCGTATGAGGATTTATTGGATGGAAACCAATTAAAATCTAAAGAAGGCATTGAAGCTAAATTTCAAAAATTGGCCAACAAAGATGATGCTATTATTTTTTCTTGTGGCTCAGGGATTACTGCTTGTATACTGGCTTTAGGAGCTGAAATGTCTGGCTACAAAAATATTTCAGTTTATGATGGTTCTTGGACAGAGTGGGGTAGTTTAGTACTTGAATAAGGTCTATTTTAAAGTTTCTCGATACAAATCCACTCGAAGTGACAAGAATGTTTACAGTTATGTTTTTAGTTTGAATAAATATTGAGACACAAAATATTTTGTATCGAGAATCTATTGACTTTGTGTGATTAAGTGCAAAACCTATTCTAAAAATTTACTTTTTAGTTCTGGTGTGGGAATCATGCAAGATTCTTTTTTCCCAAACCATTTGTATCTGTTTTTAGCAATATAATCATATATCCAATTGCGAATAAAAGCAGGCACAATTAAAAGAACACTCAGTATACTATTTGGAAAACCTAAATAATAGGCGATTTTTAAGGCGGCAGTAGATTTATAACTAATACCTTCTTTCGTAGTGTATAACAAAATAGAATCTGTTTTTTTTGTATCTATCTTGTACTCTTTGATTATTTGCAGCCCAATCTCACTTTGTAAAGCAGCAAACATAAAAACATTGCTTTTGTCATGCTTTATAACATATTGTACTGAGCTGTTGCAGAGATTACAAACGCCGTCAAATAAGATTAATTTTTTGTTTTCAGGAAGATTTATCATTATCTAAAGTACGTTTTAATAAGGTTGCATAAATTGGTTTATTACCAAGTATTGTTGTAAATACAGATGCTGTAACTGTTGTAATTATTAAAGGTAATATTAATTCGTAATTTGAAGTCATTTCTATGGCAAGTACTAAGCCTGTAAGAGGAGCTCTAACAGTTGCAGAAAAAATACCAGCCATTCCTGCAACAGCAAAAACACCTGGGTGAGAAATTAAATTAGGAAAATAGGGTTGCATCGTAATTCCGAATAACATGCCTAAAATAATACCGAGTGTTAGCATGGGTAAAAAAATACCTCCAGGTAAACCAAAACTGTAACTAAAAAAAGAGAGCAGAAGTCTTATTACAAATAAGAGTACTAAAAATGATAACGAAAAAGAATTATCAAGTACTTTAGTAATGGTATCGTATCCTCCACCTATCATATCGGAGTAAAAAATACCGATAAGCGCAATAATTAATCCTATAAAAATTGCTGAGTAAATGATTGGAATGTTGTTAGTAAATTTAAATAAATCTAATGATTGAATGAGTAATTTATTATATATGTAACCGATTATACTGCATAATAATCCAATAACTATAAATAGCCATAATCCATATATGTTAGGGCTTGGAAACACCATCATATTTATAATAGGTTTAGATCCAATTAAGAGTCTAACAATAAAATCAGCAGTTCCAGCACCAATCATGATAGCTGCTACAGAATAAAAATTAAATTTAAAATGGCCGTGCATTTCTTCAATCACAAAAATAATTCCAGCAAAAGGAGCATTAAAAGCACTGGATAACCCTGAAGCAGCACCAGCAGATATTAATGGGTTATTTTCAATTTTTGAAGATTGACCTAAAACATCCTTAACCATTTTACCAATATTGGCACCTAATTGAATAGTTGGACCTTCTCGTCCTAAAAGCAAACCGCTTCCCAAAGAAAATAATGAAGCAATAAATTTTACAGGCAACACTCTTTTCCAACGCATAGGCCGGATATCATCTAAAGCACCCTCTATTTCTTGAACACCACTTCCTGATGCTTCTGGCGCAAATTTTCTAACTAAAAATAAGGATATAGCTATTCCAACAATAGCAAACATAATTGGCCATAACCAACTAAAAAATATTGAATTGCCAGCACTTTCAAATAAGGTGTTTCTAAAGTTTTCTACATAACTAAGGGTAATTCTAAAAAAACCACCCAGAAGACCAGAAATAATTCCAATTAAAAGCGCATAAAATAACAGGATAAAGTGTTTGGTGTTTTCATCTTTAAATCGTTGATATTTTTTGTAAGATGCTCTAAACTTCATTATCCACTATTTTTTAACAGCTTCTACTAATTCTAATTGTTCTAAGCTTACATTAGTAGTAAACATGCCATAATTAACAACGGCTTTATTTTTTTCAATTTTATCAATGCTACCAATAGCACGACCATCTTCCATACGAACACGATCACCAACTTTTAAAGTAGGTTTAGGTTTTGGTGTTTCAATCTTTTTCTCTTTGGCAGCCTTTTTCTTCTTTCTTATAACATTTACAACTTTTTCAGCGTCTTGTTTTACTTTTTCTTCTTTAGCTTTAATGACTTGTTTCTGCTTAGCAGATACTTTTTTACGTTTAGAGTTTTCTATTTGAACGATTTTAAAAAGTTCACCCATTAATTCTTTTTTCTGCTTATTTTCAAAGTACCTTTCGGCTACATCATTTAGTTTTTGACCCAAATAAATTAAGCGCTGATTGCTATCATACAGCTCTTGATAGCTTTCTAGCTTCTTTTGAATTTTGCTGTTGATTTCCTCTAGCTTATCAGCTTCCTCAATTTTTTTCTTTTCATTTTGTCGTAATGATTCACCAGTTTTCTCAAGCTTAGAGCGTTCTTTTTGAAGTTTGGCAATCGTTGCATCAAAGCGTACTTTACTGCGCTCTATCTTTTTTTT
>TARA_R110002033_G_scaffold40829_10_pt1 | contig 15025 bp, 11 predicted proteins | sample TARA_R110002033 | Tara Oceans TARA_R110002033 (sample SAMEA4397051) | marine metagenome | biome: Polar Biome; feature: [SRF] surface water layer (ENVO:00010504); material: water (ENVO:00002006), including particulate matter (ENVO:01000060) such as... | depth 5 m
AAAAATTCGCCAATATCTACATAGGAAGCATTTGTACTCAGTTGAATTACGGGCTTTTTATCCCCAGTTGCTTTTTTATATTCAGCTATTAAGTCTTTTGCTTTTTGAACATTGTATGAATATCCAGTAGCGTTACTAAAACTTGGTAACCCCATGGGAATCATTCCGTTTACAGCAGCAGTTCCCATGTTATTACGTAAGTAAGTAATCATTTTCTGCCGGTCAAAACCGTAATTCATAGCTTGTCGTATGCGCTTGTCTAGAACAGCTTTATTTGATCCGTCCATTCTAAAACCTAAATACTCTGTATTTAAGTAAGGTCCAGTAATTAAATTTACATCGTCTTTATATTTAGGTTGCAAATCGCCAACTTGTGTCAGTATTTCATCTTTATATGATGGGTCTAGCCCTGACGTGAAATCAAGTTTACCTTGTATGAATTGTAAAAAACCACTTTGTTTGTCTGGTAAAAAAGTGATGGCTACCGCTTCTAGGTGAGGCAATCGATTTCCTTCGCTGTCCTTTTCAAAATATAGCGGGTTTTTTCTGAGCACTAGTTTTACATTTTCTTCCCATAATTTAAATTGGAACGGGCCTGTGCCTACAGGCTGTGACCTAAAATCAGCGCCATAGTGTTCGACAACTTCCTTAGGGACCACTGAGGCATATTTCATAGTCATTAAACCTAAAAATGCAGGAAATGGTTTTGCTAATTTAATTTGGAATGTACTGTCAGTCGTTGCTTTAAAACTGTCCACATTTTGCAAAACCCAACCTCCAGGTGACGCTACTTTTTCGTCCTTAAGTCTATTTAAGCTGTATTCAAAGTCGGAGGCAATGACCGCACGTGTGCTGTCTGTTCCAAATAAAACATGCTTCTGAAAAAAGACATCTTTTCGAAGAGTAAAAGTATAGGTCATCGCATCTTCACTGATAGTCCATGATTTTGCGATATCGGGTTTTATATGTAAACTGTCGTCAAGTTGTACTAAGCCGTTGTAGAGATGGTTACATGCCCAAATATTAGATTGTACTTTTGAAAAAGCAGGATCAAGTGACGTAATATTCGAACTTTCGTTGTATCTAAAAACCAGCTTATCATCTATTTGCTCGCGGTCTTTTCCACAAGAAACAAATGTTAATACAATACAAATTACTGATAGATAGCTGCTTATTGATTTCATTATAAAGAATATTGTACGTAAATTTGCAAACTCTTTTTACAAAGATGTAAATATAATAAGTTACTACTTAAAACGTAGTTTATCCCTATGGAAAACAGAAAAAAAGTTGCCTTTTATACGCTTGGATGCAAACTGAATTTTTCAGAGACATCTACTATTGCCCGAAATTTTCAAGACGAAGGTTTTGACCGTGTTGACTTTGAAGAAGTTGCTGATATGTATGTAATTAATACCTGTTCAGTGACTGAAAATGCTGACAAGCAGTTCAAGCAAGTGGTTAAAAAAGCAATGAAATTAAATAACCAAGCTTTTGTCGCAGCAGTAGGTTGCTATGCACAATTAAAGCCCGAAGAATTAGCAGCAGTTGATGGTGTGGATTTGGTTCTTGGTGCTACTGAAAAATTCAAAATCACAGATTATATCAATGATCTAAGTAAAAACGACATGGGCGAAGTGCATTCATGCGAGATTGCAGATGCCGATTTTTATGTTGGTTCGTACTCAATAGGTGATCGCACCCGTGCTTTCTTGAAAGTGCAAGATGGTTGCGATTATAAATGTACATATTGTACGATTCCATTAGCCAGAGGGATTTCTAGAAGTGACGAACTAGAAAATGTGCTGAAAAATGCTTACGAAATCTCTAAGCAAGATATCAAAGAAATTGTACTTACGGGTGTCAATATAGGTGATTATGGTAAGGGGGAATTTGGAAACAAAAAGCACGAGCATACTTTTCTTGAATTAGTACAAGCGTTAGATAAAGTAGAGGGAATTGAACGATTAAGAATTTCGTCAATCGAACCTAATTTACTAAAGAATGAGACTATAGAATTTGTTTCGAAAAGTAGAACCTTTGTTCCGCATTTTCACATCCCATTGCAATCTGGGAGCAATGACATTTTAAAGTTAATGAAACGCCGTTACCAGCGCGAAGTGTACACGGAACGTGTCAATAAAATTAGAGAAGTGATGCCACACGCCTGTATAGGTGTCGATGTTATTGTAGGTTTTCCTGGTGAAACAGACGAGCACTTCCTAGAAACTTACCACTTCTTAAATGATATGGATATTTCTTATCTACATGTTTTCACCTACTCTGAAAGAGACAATACCGAAGCCGCAAATATGGGTGGAGTAGTGCCTGCAAATGTACGTGCTAAAAGAAGTAAGATGATGCGTAGTTTATCTGTAAAAAAGCGTCGTGCTTTTTATGAAAGTCAGTTAGGTACAAACAGAACAGTTTTATTCGAAAGCGAAAATAAAGAGGGATACATTCATGGTTTTACAGAGAATTATGTAAAAGTAAAAACTCCTTGGAATCCAGAATTAGTAAATACCTTACATCCTATTAATTTGACTAAAATTGATGAAGATGGAAGTGTGAGATTAGAATTTTTAGCCACCTTAGTCTAAGCTTTCAACTATAAACAGAATTTAAATAATTAAGGTCTCACAGGTTGTGAGGCTTTTTTTAATGTCTTATTTCATTTATCCAATGATTTAAATCCTCACTATTTAATCTAATAGTAAGTGAGAGTAGATATTGTGGTATGATATTGGCTATTATTAATTAAATAAAGAAAAACAATTATGAAAAATTTATTATCGACTTGTATTGCTGTCTTATTTTTATCAATGGCTTACAGCTCAACGGCAGTTGCTCAAGAAAGTCCGAAAAAAGAGAGCCAGTTATTAAAAAGCGATAAAGCAGCAGTAGAGCCTACTAAGGCTGAAGCCGCTATTATTAAGAAAGAACTAAAAGCAGAAAAACGCAAAAAAGCTAAGGAAGCACGTGCTGCAAAAGCACTTTTAAAAGCAGAGAAAAATGCAGCTAAATTAGCAGCCAAATCAGAGAAAGCAGCCGAATCAGCTCAAAAAGCAAAGGCATCTGCTGAGAAAGCACAAGCGTCTGCTGAGAAAGCGCAAAGAAAAGCTGAAAAGGAAATAGCAAAAGCAGAAAAAGCGGCTCGTGCTGCAGCAAAAGCAAAAAAAGAAATTCAAATTGAAGAAGTTGAAGAGACAATACTAGAAGAAAAATAATATTTCATTTCTAATAGCCCTATTTAGTTTTCAATCAGTTACTATTTATTGCGACTTGCAATAAAATATTTAAACCATTAAAAGATCAAGATAATTAAGTTATAAGCTTAACGAACCTTATCTTTTAATGGTTTTTATTTTGGTGGCCTTTGCAGACCTAAGAAAATGCAGTATTATGGATTTGTAGACCAAATTCCAGATTCTTTAATAAACACGCGACGGTTTAGTTTTAATTGAGCGATAACTAGCTCGGCAACATCTTCAGCCTGCATCACATTATCAGGGTTTCCGTCAGTTAACTTTAAATCCTTTGCCATCTCAGTAGCAACGGTACTTGGTGTTAAAGCAGTCACACGTATGTTGTGTTTTCTAACTTCTTGCATCAATGATTCAGTCAAACCTAATACAGCAAATTTAGAAGCACTATAAGCACTAGTCAACGCATTTCCTCTCTGTCCTGCCGTAGACGAAATATTGATGATATCACCAGTTTGTCTCTCGATCATATTAGGCAATACAGCACGAGTTGCATAATAAGTTCCCATTAAGTTCACTTTGATAATTCGTTCCCACTCTGTAGGCTCTAATTCTAAGAATTTTCCAAAAGCAGCAATACCAGCATTATTTATTAAGATATCAATAGTTCCAAATTCCTCTACTGCTTTTGCAACAGCTTGATCAATAGAAGTAATGTCAGATACATCGGCTGTAATCGCTAATGCTTTCACGCGCAATGATCTAATCTTAGTAGCTAGTTTTTCAATATCATCAGCTGTTCTTGACACTAGAACAACGTTCACGCCTTCTTTAGCTAATGCTAATGCGATGGCTTTCCCAATACCTTTTCCGGCTCCTGTTATTATTGCGTTTTTATTTTTTAAGTCGTTCATGTTGTTTTTAATTTGAATTGTTAATAGCAAAGTTAATGTTTTAGAATTTTTTACGTGTCATACAAAAGTGAAATTAATAATAAATAATACGACAGTTATCGCCAGTATAATTGTTTGAAATTGTAATTAGTTTTAGAAAGATACGTGCTGGTTTTTTGATTTAAATTATATTTATCGAATACAGAAATGCCTGATTATAACCTTTAAATAAAATAACTTTTAAGGATAATCGTGTAAGCACTAGTAGTAAAAAATGAATGACTTTTACAGTATATAAAAACACCCATTATGAAAAAGTCAATCCTTATTTTAAATATTTTATTAGTTGCTTTAGTTACCTCATGTAAAGAGGCTAAAGAAACCGACAAAGTCGTCGTGCCTGATGAAACAACAACAGAAGAGGTTGCAGCTCCTGAGAGAGTAGAGCCAAAAGTAGTATCGTATCGTATGGTGAAGACTAGCGAGTGGTTACAAAAAATACAAAAAGACAGTTTGCAATTGCGCGTAGCATATGCTCTAAACCGAACAGATGCTGCTAATTTAAAAAGTTTAGACTCAATTGTCGTTGCCGATGATGCTGCAGGAGATTTGGCTTACTACTTGCCATTTCCATTAGAAGTAGCAAGTTTAAAAGAGGTTAAAAAAATAATTTTCTTTTCGTATCCAACGCAGACATTTGCAGCATACGCAAACGGACATTTGATGCACACGGGACCAACGAATATGGGTAGGAAAAAAGATCCAACACCAACAGGTTTGTTTTTTACCAACTGGAAAGCTGAGGAGACTACAAGTACATTTAATGATGAGTGGGATTTAAAGTGGAACTTTAATATCGAGAATAAATTGGGAGTTGGTTTTCACCAATATAGCTTACCAGGATATCCAGCCTCTCACTCTTGTTTGAGATTACAAGAACGTGATGCAAAATATTTATACGAATTTGCAGATCAGTGGGAATTAGCAGATAAGGAAACTGTAAAAGTAAAAGGAACGCCGGTAGTAGTTTTTGGAACTTATGATTTTGATGGTAAAAAACCATGGCTGCAAGTAGTTAAATCACCAAAAGCCTTAGCTATCTCTGAAGAGGAAATCGATAAAATCGTAAATCCATTTATGGAAAACATCATGAAAGAACAAAAAAATAGAATGACATTTGTGAGTCAATCAAAATAACCCACAAGAAAAACTCCTTTGAAAAAAGGAGTTTTTTTATGCTTAAAAACGAAAGAGCTTAATTAGTAAAATCAATTTATCTACTTGACAGCTTCTACTAATCTAATGAATTCAGCTTTGTAACCTTCTGGATCATTTGATAGTCCTTGTGTGGCAAGTGTTATAATATCTTTGGAAGATTTATTCGAAATCAATTTAGAATCCCTCAATTTCAAACCGAACCAAGCTACTGCTGCACTAAACTTTAAATCATCAGATGCTTTTGAAATCGCAGTGGATTTATTTGCAATAACCTGAACAAGTTCAATACTTTTGTCACCATCAGGTTTTTTATATCTAAATTTTATCGTTGCCAATTCATCACTGTAGACACTAGTATCATTTTTTACTGCTGTATATTTTAATTCAGGTTGGCTAAAGTCACTTTCTACTCCAGTCGGAATTATTTCATATAAAGCTGTTACAGTATGACCACTTCCTAATTCTCCTGCATCAACAGCATCATTTTTAAAATCTTCGGGACGTAATTTTCTGTTTTCATAACCTATTAATCGGTAGGATTGAACATGCTTAGGATTAAATTCTATTTGGATTTTGACATCTTTGGCGATAGCAAACATCGAACCTTTAAATTCTTTGCTTAAAAACCGGTTGGCTTCCTGCATATTGTCAATGTAAGCGTAGTTTCCGTTGCCCTTATTGGCTAAAATTTCCATTTTACTGTCTTTGTAATTTCCCATTCCGTAACCTAGGCAAGTCAAAAATACTCCAGTTTTTCTTTTCTCTTCAATTAAGGTTTGCATATCAGTATTAGCAGCACTTCCTGCGTTAAAATCTCCATCAGTTGCTAGAATCACCCTGTTGTTTCCGTCTTTTATGAAGTTTTCTTGTGCAATTTTATAGGCTAATTCTATCCCAGCTCCACCAGCGGTGCTTCCCCCGGCATTTAAGTTTTCTAATGCGCTTATGATAGTGGCTTTGTCATCACCAGAAGTAGGAGGCAATACTAAACCAGCTGCTCCAGCATACACAACAATCGCCACTTTATCATCTTTTCTTAGTTCGTTCACTAATATTTTCATGGACTGTTTTAGTAACGGCAATTTATTGCTTTGACCCATAGATCCTGATACATCTATTAAAAAAACCATATTTGATGCGGGTAAATCCTCGGTAGGAATGATTTTTCCTTGCAAACCAATTTTCAACAACTGGTGTTTTGTATTCCAAGGACAATCACTGTATTCTGTATTAATAGAAAATGGATTACTGTCCTTGGGCTGTGGATAGTTGTATTTAAAAAAGTTCATCATTTCCTCAATACGCACGGCATCTTTAGGAACGGTTTGACCATTGTTTATAAAACGTCTAATATTAGTGTAAGAAGCATTGTCAACATCTATAGAAAATGTAGACAACGGTGCTGTTTTAGGCGTTTCAAATTCATTTTCGATAAAGCTCTCATAATCTTCTTTATCAACAGTTATTGGTTGTTGTTGCCTCACATTTAATAATGCTAATTTTTCATCAAATTCTTTTTTAGAAAGAGTTTGCTGTACACCATTATTAGTGATCATAATGATGACGCCACCGCTAGCTTTTGCCCCGTAAATAGCAGTTGCTGTGCTTCCTTTTTTTACTGTAACATTATTAATCGTATTAGAGTCTAATTGATCTATGACTTCCTTACTTACAGGCACTCCATCTAAGATATATAACGGCTCATTGTTAGAAATTGAAGCGATGCCTCGAATAGTAGTGTTTGCATAGTTATTTGATGTACTAATCGAGATTCCAGCCACTGTGCCTTGTAATGCTCTTGTGTTTGAGCCAATATAATTTGTATTGGGACTGTGCATTTTTGAAATAGAAGCTGTAGTTGCTTTTTGCTCTTTAGCCGCGTATCCTACGACTACGATTTCATCTAAGGTCGCTGACTGACTATTTAGTACTATACTGATAGTATTTGAGTTACCAACTCTAACTATTTTCGTTTCCATGCCAATATAGCTAAAGACGAGTTGGTCGCCTTTTTTAGCAAGGATAGAATACTTCCCGTCAAAATTTGTCTGCGTTTCTTTTTTAGTGTTTTTTACTAGGATGCGAACAGCTGCTAGAGGCGCAGTTCCATCGGTTACAACTCCTGTAATTGTTTTTTCTTGTCCAAAACTTAGGATAGAAAAAAGCATAGCAATGGCTAATGAAATAAGTTTCTGACTTTTCATGATTGTAATATTTTAAATGTTAGTACTGTTTTTTCGGAGTTATTTACCTACTGGTTTTCGATTTTTAGTAGTAATAATGACAATTCCTTTTTTTCCTTTGTCACCATATTTAGCTATGGCTTCATCGTTTTGAAGAATATTAATTGTTTGAATTTCCTGCTTGTTCAACGGTGCGTACGGACTTGTAGGATTAGCACCAAATAAGTCCTCCTCACTGTATTCAACATCATTGATAATATACAAAGGTTCTTTTAAAACCAGTATTGATTCGATATTATCCTTTTTTAAATTCGAAGCTATTTCTGTTCCTGAACTACCCAAGTTTCTACTTTTTTTACTAGATAATGCTTGCCCATCAATAACTACTAAGGGGGATGCAGCAGCTTGTGACTGTACCAACTCTGTTTGCAATGTGCTACTATTTTTTGCAGTTGCGTGGCTAACAGATCTAGCATCATATATGGCTCCGGAGCGAAACTGACTTGCAGATTTTTTAAGAGTTTCTGTATTGTATGATTTTTTATCTTCTATTTGCTCAACAACTTCGGGAGCAGTAATTTCTTCCATTACAATGGCCTTACTTTTTTGAGGATTTACTACTTGATTTGAGACAATACGGGTGCTTTTAAGTACGCTATTTATTTTTACGGTATCAATCGTGGCACTAGTAACCACAGGCGCTTTAGGTTGAGGAGTTTTTTTTATGATGCTATCTCTAACGACAACATTGTTCTTTATAGTTTTAAGTTCGTTTGTTGGTTGCGTAAATTGATAGGCTACAGATATCAACAATAATACAGATGCCGCAATTGCTATTTTTTTCCAAAGTTTGTTCTTTGTTTTTAGCGCTTTTTTATCGAGTTTCTCGTCTACTCTCGCCCATACTTTCTCCATTCCAGGAAAATCCATGGTCTCTGCTTTTTGAGAAGCAGTTTTTATTTTATCGAATATTTTATCTTGATTGTCCATGACTATTTCAGTTTTTGGTAATACAAATTATTTACTAAATCTTTCAACTTTGTTTTAGCGGCATTCAGTTGTGATTTTGAAGTGCCTTCAGAAATGTTAAGCATCAAGGCTATTTCCTTATGGCCATAACCTTCTATAACAAAGAGGTTAAAAATAGTTTTGCATCCCTCTGGAATGTGGTTTAGTAAATTAAGTAGGTCTTCCTCTTCAAGATTGGTTACTTCATCAGTAAATGGTTGTGAAATTGATGCGATATCATCAAGATACATATTGAAATTAATATTCTTTTTTATAGTTGCTAGGCAGTGGTTTACGGTAATTTTTCTAGCCCAAGCTTCAAAAGCTCCTAATTCTTTAAGTTGATCGAGCTTTGTGAAAATAGTATAGAATGCATCGGCAAGTACTTCTTCGATTTCTTCTTCCTTTTTTAAATACCGCTTGCACGTACGGTAAAGTTTAGGTGCCATATCTTCATACACTTGGCGCTGCGCGTCGCGGTGCATTTTTTTGCAAGCTATTATTAGATTTTCGTTTACCACAATAAAGTCTTTAATAGTAAAGAGAGCAAAAAAGATAAAAAGGTTGGGAGCCTATGCTATTTTTTTTAAAATATTTTATTTTAAGTCCAGTGTTAGCTTGAAAATATCACTTTTATTTTCGTTGTTATCCTTGTCCTCGCATAGTAAAAACGTGATTTGTTTGCCGTTTTGCTTGTAGACTGTCAATCCTTCAAACTTATTTGTTGTCGAAATAGTCTTAGTGAAATCAATTTTCATAGATTCAATATCGATGCGACCAATGATGCTTCCTAAAATTTCACCATCGTCATAGGTTGATTTAGTGTTTTCGGCAGCGGCAAGAAAATATAGTTTGTTACCTACAATTAATCCATCTGTGAATGAAGTGCGAACACCTTCTAATTTGGGTAGTTTGTAATCGTTAGACATCAAAGCAAACTCTTGATCTAGTTTTTTTGCTTTTAAGGTGAGCACGGTATTTTTATTAGAATCATTGGTGCCTCTATTAAAAAAGTACCAAAATTCACCATTGTAACTAGCTCCCTCAAGATTAAAGTAGTTTTCCTTGATACTGGCAAAGCTTTGCATGATGGCATAAATATCGACCATGTTATTTGTTTGAATTTTTTCTTTTTGAGGGAGGCTAAATTCAATCATGCGGTTGCGATTACTAGTAGACCCTGATCCAAAAATGTATAAACTATCTTGGTAATGCGTTATGGATTCAAAATCAGGCTTGCTGATTTTTTCAATATTATCAGCAGGGTTTTGTAGCAAAGGATATTTTGCAAGATTGCTATTTTTTACATTGTACTCATATAGATAGCTGCTGTTATCACCTATAAGGTATAAAAGATCGTTTTGATAAAATAAACCTGAAGCAGAGCCAATACCTATAATGTGAAATACTAACTCGAGTGTGAATTTTTTCATGGAAGAAGATGTTGAATGCAGGGAGCTTAGCCCAGATTGAAATGAAAATAGATTGCAGTGAAATGCTTTTTTTATAGGGAATGCAGAGCGACTAAAAGAAGCTCCTGCAGTCACAAATAAAATTGCATTTTCACAAAAATCTATTGCAATGTAAAGCTGGAAATTGCTACACAAAAATACTATATTTACTTTAATTAATAATTTATATACTATGAAATCAATAGATCCAAAGAATTTTAAGGTTGTTGCACCTATTAAATTAGCTGATATACCCACAGAATTAGATGTAGATGCAAGTGATGATGCTAAAGAAGATAAATTAGACGGCGTGCGTGAAAAATTGAGCGAATTGCAAGATGTAATGTATGCGCATAATCGTTATGGAGTTTTGATTTGTTTGCAAGGAATGGATACCTCGGGTAAGGATAGTTTGATACGTGAAGTTTTTAAAGAGTTTAATCCGCGTGGTGTGGTGGTGAGCAGTTTTAAGACTCCAAATTCTACTGAGCTGGAGCATGATTATTTATGGAGGCATTATCTTGCTTTGCCAGAAAAAGGGAAGTTTGCTATTTTTAATCGAACGCACTACGAAAATGTACTAGTGACTCGTGTGCATCCCGAATATATCTTAAATGAAAATTTGCCTGGAATAGAAAGTGTAGACGATATTAAGCCACAGTTTTGGGACAACCGAATGGAACAAATCAATAATTTTGAGAAGCACATTACTCAAAACGGTACAATTGTGATGAAATTTTATTTTCATTTGAGTAAAAATGAGCAACGCAAACGTCTCTTAAGAAGACTTGAGAAAGAGGATCATAACTGGAAATTTTCTGTAGGAGATTTGAAAGAGAGAGAACGCTGGGATGATTATATGAAATATTATGAAGAAGCAATTAACAGCACGGCTACTGAAAATGCGCCTTGGTACATAATCCCTTCAGATGATAAGGATATGGCGCGTTATATTGTGGCAGAAATTATATGGCAAGAGATGAAACAATACACTGATATTCAGGAGCCAGAACTAGATGAGAAAGTAAAAAAGAATATTGAAGAATATAAAGAGCAATTAGCGAAAGAAGAATAATACAAGGTTAAGAAATTATGTAGATTAGATCATTTTGCGCTATTTTATTTACATTTTAATAATCTGTTGTTTGTGTCTTGTTAAAGTTGGGTATGTTTCTTTGCATCGAACTCAAAAACAAACCAAATGAAAAAAATTATTCTTCCGTTGTTATTTTTATCAACGTTGATTTCGTGTAACAATGAAGACGCAACAGCAAAAACTGAAGTAGTATTAGCTGAACAATCTACCACTCCAGTTTTATTAAAAAAGAAAGCAGGATTTGAAAATTTAGAATTATTCTCTTTGATAAGCTCTGATGATGTTTTACCAGCAAGTCCTAATTTTGTATTTGGAGGATCAGCAGATGGATCTGGATTATTGAAAAATGCCGATGGTACGTTTACTTTCTTAGTGAATAATGAAGATAATTTCTCGGTATCAAGAATTACACTAGATAAAACATTCAAACCTGTAAAAGGAGAATATTTATTGAACTCAAATGGAGGAACGTGGAGGTTGTGTGGTGCTACAATGGCAACACCTGCTGAACACGGTTTTGGACCGTTGTATTTAACATGTGGTGAATCTGGTCAAGAATCACGCACGCATGGATTAGATCCTTATGCCGATGCAGGAACTAATGGTGTTTCTAGAGAATTGCCAGGTTTAGGACGTTTAAGTGCTGAGAATGCGTTGCCATTAAAAGCCACTGCGTTTGCGGGTAAAACAGTTATTGTTATTGGGGATGATGACTCTGGAACTTATGGAGGTCAATTATTTATGTATGTTGCTGACAAAGTGGGTGACCTAGCTAATGGATCGCTATATATGATGAAAAGAAACGATGACAACCAGAGAGAGAAAGACATGGTTGCTAATCAAAACTACGAAGTTTCATTTGTCAAAATATTAAACCATACCACTTTAACAGGAGCTCAAATCAATGCTTCGGTAAATACTTTGAAAGCAATTAAATTTGGTCGTGTAGAGGATTTAGATTACCGCAAAGGGGGCAAAGATGCTGATCGCGAAATCTACTTTAACGTAACAGGTCAAAATACATCAGGAACAAATGCTGATGCTTCTAGAACAAAATACGGTAGAGTGTACAAATTAAACTTAAATGCAAATGATCCACTTAAAGGAACATTACAAGTTTTATTAGACGGAGATGATCGTACAGGAATTGCAGGTAAATTCCAGAATCCTGATAATATATGTGTGACTAAAAACTATGTATATGTACAAGAAGATGCTAACGGTTATGGTGATGAAACACATGATGGTTACATTTATCAATACAACATTGCTACAAAACAGTTGAAAGTAGTATTTGAATTAGATCACCGTCGTACTGCTGCTGATGCTGCAAAATACAATGTGGGTGGAACATCAGGTTTTGGAGAGTGGGAATACGGTGCTTTAATAGATGTATCAGAGCAATTAGGAATTGATGATACTTTTTTATTAAGTGTACAACCACACACCTGGACAGGAGATAAGTACAAAGGAGTAGATGGAGGATCAGGTCGTCCTAATGAAAATCAAGCAAGTCAAATTGTTTTGATCAAAGGATTAGCTAGATAATCAATCTTATATTAAAAAATAAAGCCTACGGTTTCTTGATTGAAACCGGGGCTTTTGGTTTATATAAAAACCGCTAGTTGTAGTACATATTATGAAAAAATACTTTCCTTTATTTTTATTGTTTGTTATGTTCTCTTGTCAAAAAGAGGAAAAATCAGTCCAAATCAATGCGCTTTTTAAAGCAGATATTGAGTTGGTCCTTAAAGAGGTTTCGCTATTGCAAAAAGGAATCTCGTCCAATCAAAGTCAGTTACAATTACAACAACAATTTCTCAAAGCGCACGAGCAGTATAAAACAATTGAATTGCTTAGCGAATATTATTTTCCATCAGTGACTAAAGCAGTAAACGGACCTGCAATTCCGGAATTTGAAGAAAACGATGGCAAAGTGATTGCTCCGGAAGGTTTTCAGGTGATAGAAGAGCTATTGTTTCCTACTTATGAAACGCAATCAAAAGAAGAACTTTTAAAACAAATAGGAATTCTAACAGCAAATTTAAAACGTATTGCCTCTATAGCCAAGACAAACACCTTGACTGATTCCCATGTTTTTGATGCCATGCGATTAGAGGTTTTTAGAATTATTACTTTAGGAATTACTGGGTTTGATTCGCCAGTAGCTAAGAATTCCATCCCAGAAGTTATCCCCGCTTTGCAGACCATTCAACGTTATTACACTGTTTATGATAATGAAAGCGAAGAAGAGAAGAAACTATCACAGTTAATTGAAAACGGAATTAAAAGTGCGAAGAGTAACACCAACTTTGATCAGTTTGATCGTGCAGCTTTTATTTTGAATGTGGGGAATCCTTTGAGTCGCGGGTTGTATCAAGCGCAATTAAGATTAGATATTCCTGTTTTTGATGAGGTACGTGGTATAAAGACAGATGCCGCTACCTTATTCGAAAAAAATGCTTTTGATGCTGAAGCTTTTTCAGGATTTCCAGATTATAAAACAACTCCTGAGAAAATTGCCTTAGGTAAAATGTTGTTTAACGATCCTATATTATCTGGTGATAATAGTAGGTCGTGTGCTTCATGTCATCATGAAGACAAAGCCTTTACCGATGGATTAGAAAAAGCGACGTCGTTTAATGGTGAAGCTTATGTAAAAAGAAACACGCCTACATTGAGTAACATTGCTTTTCAAAGAACCTTTTTTGGTGATTCTCGTGTCAATTATTTAGAAGATCAAGCGGTAGCCGTGATTACAAATGAAGAAGAAATGCATGGCGATATGGATGCTGCAGCGCTAGAAATCAAGAAAAATAAAGTTTATGCAGCCAAATTTAAAAGTGCATTCCCTAAAAAAGAGATTAGCGCCTTTGAGATAAAAAATGCATTGGGATCATATATTCGTTCATTAAGTAATTACGATGCTAAGTTTGATAGGTACATGCGTGCCGAAACTACTTTTACGGCAGATGAAAAGGCAGGTTTTAATCTTTTTGCAGGTAAAGCTAAATGTGCAAGTTGCCATTTTATTCCTTTGACAAACGGAACTGCTCCACCACATTTTGATAGATCTGAAAGTGAAGTACTGGGCGTTCCTGATAAAAGCGGAAAACTAGATGGCGATTTAGGAAAATTTTTAATTTCGAATGCTCCAATGCATAAAAACTCCTTTAAAACGCCAACAATTAGAAACATCACTTTAACGGCACCATACATGCACAACGGTGTTTACAAAACATTAGAAGAAGTGATTGATTTTTATGAAGAAGGTGGAGGAGCAGGTCTTGGATTCAATTTAGAAAATCAAACGCTACCCACAGACAAGCTAAATTTAAGTGATTTAGAAAAAAAGCAGCTCATTGCTTTCATGAAAACACTTACTGATATTAAGTAATTTATTTTCCAAAAAAAAAGGCTCTGAAGTGTTTCAGAGCCTTTTTGGTTTTATAATTATGCTTTTGGTTCACGTTCCCAAAAACGGTGTTGTGCTAATGCAGAAATATATTCTTGTGCATTGCTATTATCATTTTTACTGATAATAATTCCATTGTCTTTATTTTTATTATCATGTAATGGAATCATAGTTTCCTTAATGAAGTCTTTTATGTTTTCGCCAAAGCCAATCACTTTACAATGTTTGTACGATTCATTGATAAACTCAATCACATCTGGTGTATTGTCTTTAAAATCAAATTTGGCATTAGCCGGAATATAAACACTGTCAAACAATACCGAAGCTGCAATTAGCAAACTTTGATCAACAGGAATTTCGGTTCCTTTGTCTGTTTTAATTGTTCCCAGATGAGGTGCAATAATTTTTGCCATAGCACCTTTATCTTCCAATGCTTTTTTCATACTGTTTAGTGCTTCTTCGTTCACACCATCAGTACAAATGAATGCCACTTGTCTTGTTTCGATTGTATCGTTGTTTTCTTTACTTTTCAACATACTTAAAGCATCAGAACTAGCC
>TARA_R110002033_G_scaffold51779_2_pt1 | contig 15023 bp, 17 predicted proteins | sample TARA_R110002033 | Tara Oceans TARA_R110002033 (sample SAMEA4397051) | marine metagenome | biome: Polar Biome; feature: [SRF] surface water layer (ENVO:00010504); material: water (ENVO:00002006), including particulate matter (ENVO:01000060) such as... | depth 5 m
CGCTAAACCTAGCATTGCTGATTTTTTTATAAAATTTCTTCGATTAGTGTTAGTCATGTTTTTGCTTTTAACATACCTATTGGTATGTTTTTGTTTTAAAAAATATTATGCTTTTAGTTGATTAATATATAATGAGAGACCAGAAATATATTCATCAAGAATTTGGTCATCGTTATATAATTTTCTAATACCTCTAACGCCTTCAAATGCACTTATTAAATAAGTGGCAATACCACTGCTAGAGTGAGATGTATTAATAGTGTTTTCTTTTTTTCCGCGTTCTAATAAGTGAACTAAAGCGGCTTTCCATTCTTCAATAATGCGTTTTAGTGCTAATTGATAAGCCTCTTCTTCATCTGCAATTTCATTGATGAAGTTGTTCATTGGACAACCATGTTGTTTATCGAAAAGCGAAAAGGATTTTAGTCGTCCAGAAAAAGTGCTCTCTAATATATCTAAGACATTCCCATCTTGGTATAATGGTGTGATCATACCATCATAAACACGTTTTTGTAGTGTTGAACTAATAATTTCTAGTCCGAGGTCTTTTTTACTTTTATAGTGATGATAGAAAGCACCTTTAGTAAGGTTGGTAGCTTTCATAATTTTGTCTACACTAGTGGTTTTAAAACCGTTTTGATAAAACAATTTAAAGGACTCGTCTAGAATTAACTGCTTGGTGAGTTCTGATTTTTGTTTTTGCTCCATACACAAATATAATATAAAAAATACTAGTTGGTATGTTTTTAAAATTTTTAACTATTATTTAAGATTAAGAATTCATGCAAAGCTTAAAGGATAAGTATTATTTCATCTCATAAATAGGAACTGATGCTTTAGAATCTGAAATTAAAATAGCATAATCTAGAAAATCTAAAGTCGACATGCCTTTTACAGCTTCACTATTAGAAGCTTCATCTTGCATAATAACTTCTATTAAGTCTGGCTCATTTGTGAAGTAAGGTGAATCTGATCGGTTCAATCTAAACAATGTTTTATCTGATATTTTTGTATCCTTTAAATTTTGAATTCCTCTGAAGTATTCTTTTTCATAATCGCCAATACCAAAACCAGCTTCAATTGAATAACCAGAATAATCCCCGTTTTTATCATACTGTTCTGACCAAAAGACTTTACTATCAGTAAAATATCCAATTACTGAGATGATTTTTTGTTTTGGATAAATTTTGTTTTCTATAAGTCTTGCATATAGGGAAGGATAACCATCTTTGCCTTCTCTAGATTTTTCAAGATGAAAAAAACCAACACGCATAAATTGAGGATTATTGCTAAAATTGTATTCAGATTTAAGGGTTAAATAATTATCGTAAATGATTTGTTCACGTTCTGGTTGCTCTTTAAAGGAGTGTTTGATATTCTTTAGAATCATTTCAAACACTTCTACATTTTCAATTTTTGAAGTGTAGCGTTTTTTATCGTTTTCGTAATCAGTTATTAATTCTTTTAAATTTTTATTGACTAAATTCGGTTTGTCAATGCTGTAGTTTGTTGTATCTGCTGCAATTGTTTGTTTTAAGCGTCTTATAGGTTGTAGTTGGTTATCTTGGTCTTTTATTAGTTCAACGATATGTTTAGTAACATATTTATAGTTTCTTATCCATTCAATTCCTAGAATTTTTAGTTTTTTAGTTTTAGGAAGCCTATCATTTAAATGTTTGATTTGTTTCCATTTTTCGTAAACTTCAATGGTTCTTTCTTGAGTAATGTGATAACCGTTATAAATAATTAACTCCTTTAATAGTGTAGTGTCACCCGTTTCTAAAAATTCATTATAATAATAGGCTGTGCTATAATCTACTTCAGGTAAATAATACTTTATGGTTCCGTTTTTAGTGAGCGCATTAAGTAGTTTTATTTCTACATTTTCAGTTTTGGCACTACCATGATAAGCACCAAACCCTATTATATTAAAATTTTTTTCAGGAAAATCAAAGTCTTGTGATGTCAGATCAAATCTGTTTTGTTCTAAATATGATATTTTGGTTTCTTTACAAGATTGTAAAATAAGAATCGAAAACAAGAGGGTTACAAATTTGCTCATAGTTGTATTTTGTTATTAAGATAGTTTTCATTTAGTAATGTTACAGTGATTTTTATTTATATACTGTTTCTGTTGTATCGTGATTAAACAAAATTAACCCAAAATATATTTTAATTAAATAATTTGTTTTATATCTAAATGTAAAGTATATTTGACATATAGTAAAATATATTTTACTTAATGTAAATTTAATTTGTCAATTATGAATACAGAGAAAATTATGAATTGTGAGCGTAAAAGCTTTCAGAAGATTATTAAATTTAGATTACCACATCGATTTATGATGATTGGTATCTCTATTGTTTTATTATCTATTGTGGGTATGTTTGTGCGTGCTTTTGCGATGGAAGGTGATTCAGACTGGTTAAAATTACTATTACAAAAAACACTTTTAGTAGGTATGCTTATTATGTCAATGTCTAAAGATAAAATAGAAGATGAGATGACAGTAGCTCTAAGGGCACAGTCTTATGCAATAGGCTTTGTTGTTGGCGTTATTTATGCTTTGGTGATGCCTTATGTTGAATTTGGTGTTTCTAATTTAGTACACTCAGGAGGTGAGAATTTTAAGAACTTAGGCGATTTTCAGGTGCTATTATTTATGCTCATGATTCAGCTTATGTTTTACCATAACTTAAAGCGTTATAGATAATGGAAAATACTATAAAAATAGAACGTGCTATTTTAAGTTTAACACAAGATGATTTAGCGAAACGAATTGGTGTATCTCGCCAAACTATAAATTCAATTGAGGCCAATCGCTATGTACCTTCTACGGTTTTATCATTAAAATTATCTAATGTTTTTGGTAAACCCGTAAATGACTTTTTTAAATTGAATGCTGAGGATTAGTGTTTTTTTACAGCTAACACAGTTTTAAGATTCTAAAATCTTAATTAATTCTTCCATGCCTTCCGTTGCAGATTTAGTAATCACAGTAACCATTCCACCACTTTTAATAGCTGGTTTAGGATCTATATAGTAAATAGGCGTGTTGGGTTGTACATAATCTATTAGGCTTGCAGCAGGATAGACTTGCATACTTGTGCCAATAATAACTAGGATATCTGCAGCATAACAGATTTTAACCGCAGTTTCAATTTCAGGTACAGCTTCGCCAAACCAAACAATATGAGGCCGTAATTGATAACCTTTATCGCATAAGTCGCCAAGGTTTAAATCTTCGGTCCATTCTCTAATAGCGTTGTCGTTTCCTGTACTTCTAATTTTTCTTAATTCACCATGTAGATGAACAACATCAGTACTGCCAGCACGTTCATGTAAATCATCAACATTTTGCGTTACAATAGTTACTTTATATTGATCTTCAAGATTGGCTAAATCTACATGTGCTTGGTTAGGTTTTACGTCTTTTAATTGTTGCCGTCTTTCATTATAAAAGTTTAAAACCAATTCCGGATTTTTAGCAAAACCCTCTGGTGAAGCAACTTCCATTACATCATGTCCTTCCCAAAGTCCGTCTGCATCTCTAAAGGTTTTTATACCACTTTCGGCACTCATGCCAGCTCCTGTTAATACAACGATATGTTTCATGCCTTAAAATTAATATATTTTCAGTCATTTATATGGAACTAAATGACTGAAGAATTCATTTGTCTTAAAATTCTTCGCTTTGCTCTGAATGACATTTTGTATTTTTGAATCATGCAAGACCTTAAACTTTTAGAATACTTAGAAACGTTTTTAACTGAAAATAGGAGAGACCGTTTTAAAGAAATATTGCCATATCGTACTAAACACTTTACAGTAGCAACAGAAGATGTATATCAATTGCATAATACAAGTGCTGTGATGCGCACTTGTGATGTGTTTGGAATTCAAGAATTGAACATTGTAGAAGAATTGAATTCTAAAAGCATAGACCGCGAAATTGCCATGGGTGCGCAAAAGTGGGTTGATCTTAATCGTTTTCAGTCTATTACAGATTGCATTAATGATGTTAAGTCAAAAGGGTATCAAATTGTAGCTACAACGCCTCATATGGATGATTGCGAATTAATAGATTTTGATATTACTAAAAGGTCGTGCTTTTTCTTTGGACGAGAATCCCAGGGTTTGTCTCAACAAGTATTAGACCAAGCAGATTGTTTTCTAAAAATCCCAATGGTTGGGTTTACGGAGAGCTTAAACATTTCGGTTTCTGCAGCAATTATTCTTCAGCATGTTACAGCACAATTAAGAAAGTCTGCAATAGACTGGCAATTAACAGATGAAGAAATTATAGAAAAACGATTCGATTGGATTAAAAAAACCATCAAGGATTATGACGCTATTGTAGAGCGTTATCATTCAAAATAATATAAATATTAGCATAAATATGGGCTTACTAAATAGATTATTCGGTAAAAATAAAAATATAAGAAAACGCGAGGGGAATCCTGATGTTTACGATATGCCAGACGAGAACGAACGCATGAATTGGGCCATGGAGAAAGCAAGATTAACTTTACATTATTTTGAAGAATGTGTAGCCAACCCTAAAGAAGGCCAAAGTTATATGTCTTTAAAAGCTAGAATTGAGGACAACGGAAAAATTGAGCATATATGGTTAATGGAGCCTAGTTTTGATAATGATGGCAATATTTTTGGTAGAATAGGAAACGAGCCTATTGATGTCACTAATGTGAAGATTAATGAAAATATTGGTATCACAATTAGTGAAGTCTCAGATTGGATGATTGTTGAAAATGGAAAGTTAATTGGAGGTTATACTATTAGAGCAATTCGCGATGGAATTGCCCCATCTGAATTAGCTAATTTTGATAAGAGTTTAGGAGGAATGTATATTGATGAAGGGGAAGATTATTTTGAAGTAAATTTTGAAACTCCAGAAGGAGCTATTTTATCGCTTGAAGAAGCGTACAATAATGATGATTTAGAAGCAGCTGTTAATAGTAAGAATTTTTATAAAGAAGCCGAATTTATGCTTCAGAAAACGGTGAAGTTTGAAATAGATGAAGATTTAATTACAAAAACGGCTGATTTATTAAAACTATCATTTGAAAATAGTATGAATGATGAAGGCATGCCAAAATTTACAGGTATAAAAAGAGCTTTTAGAAGACAGTTTATTACAGACAATCATTGTCTTGTTACTGAAATTTGCTTTTATCCTGATGGTGGAAAATCCATTGAAAAACTAAATACTTTTAGAGATAATGATGAATGGAAAGTATTAGGGTTTTCAGAGGAGTAGAATAGGAGTTAAGATAAAATACTATAGAAAAAAAGATTAATACTTAATTCTTACCGCTCTTCTTACGCTCCTTACTACGTTTAATAACCTTGTATTCTTCATAACATTCACTAATCGCATCTAAAATTTGAAGATCGTTAGCTGTGTTTATAAAGTCTTTAGAATAGTCACATTGGTTAACAATTTCGTCTAAATCATACTTAGTAACCTGAAGTAGTACCAATAACATTTCTCTATCAAAACGTTTTGCTAATTGATTTCTAATTTCATCATCCTCCTTCATTTTCTTTAACTTATGCATTTCGTTGGGCTTTTTGCCAAACATATTGTATAAGAAATCTGCAGGATTAAAAATTGCACCCAATACCTTAGTTGCTATATTAGGTTTACCAGCTTCGTAAGCTTGACCTGGTAAGCCAGAAATACGATAACGATTATTACTTGTCACCGGAATTTGTTCCATGTCAACTTCTAAATAACCTGTTAATTCTAGTCGTTTTACTGTAACTTCTTCTAGCGCTAATGCTAATTCTGTCATTTGAATTTCAGTATCACCAAATTTTAACCAGTCATTAGTAACACGCACTCTTATAGATTTGTAGCCTAAATACGACAAATGAAGTGTATCGTTAACATTCGCTTTAATTTCAAATTCACCTTCATCATTAGAAGCGGTTCCCACAACTTGGTTGATATTTACAATGTTTGCTTCACTTAACGGAAGTTCTGTAGACGCGCTAACTAATGTTCCTTTAACGGTAGTTGGCGTTTTTGTGGCTGTGCTGTCTTGACTATAGCTTTGAACTGTAGTTAAGCATAATAATAATAGAATTAATAAATATCGCATGTACTTGTGTTACTTTGTAAAGGTAATAAACTAAACGGATTTAACATATGGCACCTTTATTTTTGACTTAATATTAACTTTTTACTTGTTTTTGAGCTCGGACAAAAAAAATCCAAAACCTAAAGTAAGACTTTAAGTTTTGGATTTTGTTGTTATTTATATTGAGATTTAATGCGTGTTTTGCAGCTTAATCTCTTCGTCTAGAACGTCTTGGTCTTTCTGATGAAGATCCACTAGATTCTGAACGTCTGTCTCCACCTCTAGAGTCACTTGATCTTCTGTCACCTCTATCGCTAGAACGTCTGTCACTTCTGTTACCTGATCCTGAACCTCCAGAAGAGCGTCTATCACTAGAGCGTCTGTCTCCTCTATCTTCTCTTCTGCGGTTTCCACCACCTCCAGAGCGTCTATCACTACCACCACGACTTCTTCCGCCACTTCTGCCACCACGACTTCCGCCACCTCTGTTTTCGCTGACTTCAACGTTTACAAAACGACCTTCATATTTATAATCGGTAAAGAATGCTAGTATTTTTTCTTTTAATTCATTTTCAGTATTAAAGAAAGAGAAACTTTCCTTAACATCTACTTTAAAGACATCATCACGTCCCAGTTCTAACTGCTCTTTTAAGAAATCTTTCATCTTCATCCAGTCAAATCCATCTTTACTACCAACGTTTATAAAATAACGTGTGTCGTTAGATGATTTTCCGTAATCGCGTCCTCCACCATCTCTATCAGATTCTCTAACTTGTACAGAACCTAAATCTTTAGACTTCTGGTAATAATTAAAGAAACGGTTAAATTCCGCAGAGAAGAATTTCTTGATTAATTCATCTTTATCAGTGTCTGCAAATAATTCATTAATTCTTTCTAAATGCTTATCAATTTCGTGATTGGTTTCAGTAACATGCACTTTATTCGCTAAAGCCATTAATTGTACTTCAACAATATCGCTTCCAGATGGAATATCTTTCTTCTCAAATTGCTTTTTAATAATACGCTCAATACCTTTAATCTTTCTTACTTCACTTTTAGAAACAATAACCATTGAAATACCAGTTTTACCAGCACGACCAGTTCTACCTGATCTGTGAGTGTAAATTTCTGGTTCATCAGGTAATTGATAATGTATAACGTGTGTAATGTCATCTACATCAATTCCACGAGCAGCAACATCTGTTGCTACCAACATTTGAATTTGTCTGCTTCTGAAAGATTTCATAACAATATCTCTCTGGTTTTGACTTAAATCGCCATGTAAAGCACCAGCAGAATAACCGTCTTCAATTAAAAGTTCGGCTACTTTTTGAGTGTCTCTTTTTGTACGACAGAAAATCACAGCAAAAATTTCTGGATTAGCATCTGCTAAACGTTTCATCGCTTGGTAACGATCTCTTGCATTTACTAAATAATATTCGTGAGATACGTTATTAGTACTTTCATTTTTATTACCTACTGTAATCTCCGTAGGGTCTAACATGAATTTTTTTGCAATGGTTGCCACTTCTCTAGGCATAGTTGCAGAAAATAACCATGTGTTTTTATCTTCAGGTGTATGAGAAAGGATATCAGTAATATCTTCCTTAAAGCCCATGTTTAGCATTTCATCAGCTTCATCTAAAACGCTGTATTGTATTTTAGAAATGTCCACCATTCTACGGCTAATCATATCTTTCATACGTCCAGGAGTTGCAACAATAATTTGTGCGCCTCTTTTTACAGCTCTTGCTTGATCGCTAATACTTGCACCACCATAAATGGCAACTACGTTTAGTCCTTTGCAATATTTACCGTAAAGTTTTAATTCGTTTGTAATTTGTAAACAAAGTTCACGAGTAGGAGATAAGATTAAACCTTGTGTGGTTCTGCTATCAATATCTATTTTTTCTAACATCGGAAATCCGAATGCTGCGGTTTTCCCAGTGCCAGTTTGCGCCAAAGCCACCAAATCGATGTCTTGTTCTAATAAAAGTGGAATTGCTTTTTCTTGTACTTCACTAGGTTTTTCAAAACCTAAATCTGTAATTGCGCGTAAAAGGTCTTCATTAAGACCGAGTTCTTTGAATGTGCTCATTGTTGAGTATATGTATTCGATTATGTTCTGTTGGTGTTACAAGAGAAGCGAATCGACATACTAAACACTTAAACTTCTAGGTAACACATCCTCACTCTGAGGAATATAAAAATCCTTACATGGATTTTTTTTTTGCAAGGTGCAAAGGTAGGTTAATTTATTTAATAAACAATTTTATGTTTTATTTGAAGAATTTGAGTGTATTTATCTCATGGTTTTATCTTTAAATAGATTCTGTTTTTTAATTATAACTCGAGGAAAATTTATGTATTTGTGGGATTCCGCGTCTCATCATAATTTTTTAAAGGATATGAGAATTGTTGGTTTAAGGTGATTTTGCTATTTCTATTTAATGTGAATGAATTTTTCAGATGCTTTTATTAAGCTATCATATTTTTTAATAATATTTTCTAATGTTTTAATATCTGGTTTCTCGTTATTTTGATAATTTCTAATCATTGACTCAGTTACGTATAGTTTCATTAAAATTAATTGGTCGTCTAAGGCTTTTGATTTTTTTGTTATTATTTTTTGTTTTTCTACTAAAGCTTCAATTTTCTTTTTATAATTAGTTTCTATAGTATTAAATGCGGCTATTGTTGATTCTTTAAGAAGAGAATCTTTAATTCTATTAGCATAAGTTTTGGCACTTGCATAATATCTGGCATTAACGCTTACATATTGAGAGTACTCAGAAATACTATCATTTTCTATTTCACCCATTTTAATGATTTCTTTGTGAAGTTTTTCTAGATTAGCGTTCTTGTCCATAGCTTCTTTATATAACTGCGAGATTATATCAGAATCATATCTTTTAGAGAATGAAACACTCTTATAGTTTGATTCATCATCAAGTACTTCTGGTGTTTCATTTTGTACTTCTTGTGTTGTAGGAGTTTTGTTTGCCGATTCATTAATACAGCTAGTTATTAATACTTGTAATAGAAGTAATTGAAATATTTTTCCTTTCATATTATTTTATAGTTTCTTAGTTCTATATTGGCTTGGTATTGTTTTACTTTAAAAAGACAATAAATCTACCTGTTGTCCTTTGGTTATTTTTTTGAAGTATTTTCTTATTGCTTTGTGGATGGTAGTTTTATATTTTATAAAATTTTATAGTTTTATAAAGGTTCTTTTTTGATAGTATATTAATAAAATACATTCCTGCTTCAAGATTACTTACATCTACTATATTTTGGTTAGAATTAGTAATTATTTGTCCAACGGTATTAAAGATATTTATTTCTATAACATCAGTATTTACAGAAATACTATCAGATGTTGGATTTGGATAAATTTTTATTTCATTTTCATTATTATAAGTTTCAACACTTAAAGGACTTTCATTAGATATGTATCCTAGGTTAAACAAATTATTTGTAGTGTTTAATCCGAGCCAAATAATATCATTATCTCCATCATTATCTAAATCATCTGAATAAACGATTTTATACACATAGGAATCATCTATTAATATTGAATTACCAAATACACCAGATTGGTTATTCGCTTTCCAATATAGGTTAGCGTCGTTATTATCAATATAAAGTATATCATAAAAAGCGTCTGTATTTAATTTAGAATGATGAAATTGTGATAACGGTACATCTACATTATTAATTTGAGAAACTGTATATATCTTATTAAATGTATTTAAATTATTATTAAAAAAGTCTATGCCTTGGTTAGCTAAAGGGTTACCAGCTATAACATCGATATCTCCATCATTGTCAATATCAAAAGAGCTTAGAAATAAACGAATACCATCATTAATAATAACTGTTGGTGAATTAAAAGATCCTGTTGTATTGTTGGTAAATAATTCTATACCAAAAGTACCGGTATTAAGAATTAAATCCTTAAAACCATTTCCGTTAAAGTCAGCAACAGTCATAGAATAATACTCGGTAGCACTTTCAATTAGAATTGGTGCTGTAAAAACTCCAGTACCATTATTTTTACACATTGTGATTTTAGTATCACTATTAGTAACAACGTCTAAATCTCCATCATTTTCTACATCTATAAGGAAAGATTTGAAGGCTCCAAGTGGTAAATTGCTATTTAGTACAATTTCGGACCAAGTTAAACCTCCGTTATTATTAATAAAAACACTTACACTACTATTGTTATCATTATTATTAGTTGCAAGTAAATCTATATATCCATCTCCATTTACATCTCCAAAATTTAAATGGTAAGGTGCTGTAAATGTTGATGTAATACTTTGTGAAGCGGAAAAGCTAGTTCCTAAATTTTTGTACCAAACTATATTGTTAGAAAAACTACTTAATATAATATCTTTTTTGCCATCATTATCTACATCAAAGGTTACAATATTTCTTTTGTTAATTGAAAAACTATCATCAATTATGATTGGAGAACCAAACTGAGCATTTAAATTAAAGTTTATAAAGAATACAAAAATGCTTAGTAATTTTATGATTTTCATTTGGTGTGTTTTTAAGATGGCTGACTTTTGCTGATTAAAGTCGGTTTCCATAACTAATATAAGACAAAAAGCGAAGTTAGTTTTTTGAAAGCATATTGTCAAATAGTACAGAATTAGACGGTAATTTGTTTTTAAACAAAGCTTTAGGGTTGTTATAACTAAAAACTTTATATAAGGTAATGTAAAATGACATCTTAAAAGTAGTATAAATAAAAACCTTCCATATAAATGGAAGGTTTAAAGCAATCAATCAAAATGTGATTCTTACTAGTAATTAAGAATTCACAGTTTCTTTAGACCATGCAAATTTTTCAAAAGCAGCATCTACAGGTGTGCTGGCAATGTGATTTGTATAATTGCTTATTGTTTTTTGAGATAAACCTAAGATGATATCTAAAACATGTTTTTCTTCATAACCCGCTCCGTAAAAAGCATCTAAATCTGCTTGAGAAACGTTACCACGATTTCTAACAATTGTTAAAGTCATAGTACGTAAAGCTTCTAATTTTGTGCTTTCTAAAGGTGTTTCATTACGTAAAGCTTCTGTAATAGCATCATCAACTTTCATCATTTTGGCAATGCCTGTATGTGCAGGAACACAGTAATGACATGCGTGCTCTACGTTAATAACTTGCCAAACAACAGTTAATTCTTCTTCGTTGAATGAAGATTGAGTAAATAACTCATGTAATGTCTGGTATGCTTGTAAAAGTTGTGGTGAACCTGCTAAAACGCCATGTAAGCCAGGAATCATTCCGTAAGCTTTTTGAGAGTTTTCTAGTAAAGGTTTTGCTTCAGAAGGAGCAGATTCAATGTTGTGAATTTTTAATGTTGTCATAATTTTTGTTTTAATGTTAATTATTTCTAAACGCTCGTTTAGTTATTGCGTAAAAAAAATGTTTATAAATTTGTGAAGGTCATTTCTATATAATCTTCAATTTCTTGTTGTGTGTTAACTCTCGCGGCTGCGGCTAAACCGTGTTTTGCTAATAATAAATAGTTAGCCTGTTTAATCACTGTTTGCTCATCTTTAGATGCATCCATTTGTAATTTTTCAATAATAATGGATTTTAAATTGTCCATAAACGAATTCATTTGGTCTTGAATTAATTCGTCTTCATTTTCAGAAAACTCATTATAAGTGTTGGTTACAAAACATCCTTTTAAGTTGTCGTCTTTAAAATTAGAACTTACAGAATCGTAGAAAAATTGTTTAATATCTTCAACACCTTTAGTTCCGTTTTTAAATTTCTCTAAAACAGCATGCACTCTAGATTTGTATTGTTTTAAACTTTCAAGAAATAAACCGTGTTTATTACCAAAACTAGAATATATAGAGAACTTGTTAATACCCATTTCTTGTTCTAGCATTTGCATGGAAGTACTCTCATAGCCATTTTTCCAAAAAAGATTCATTGCTTTTTCGAGAACTTCCGCTTCGTTATATTGTTTTTTTCTTGCCATTAATTTAAATACAAGACAAAACTAAACGATTGGTTAGCAATAAGGAAGTGTTTTAACATTTAATTTTGATTATTGTATTATTTATTTAAAAAATCAACGAGCTGAGTCACTGCTTTTCCTCGATGACCAATTGTGTTCTTTTCTTCTAAAGAAATTTCAGCAAATGTTTTCTCACAACCTTCAGCTTTAAAAACAGGATCGTAGCCAAAACCACCTTCACCTTGTTTTTCTTCTGTAATTTCCCCTTTACAGATGCCTGTAAAAGTGTGTAGTTTCCCGTTAAGGTGTAAGGCAATTACAGTCTTAAATTGTGCATTTCTATTGGGTTTGTTTTTTAATTCTGTTAGTAGTTTATTTGTATTATCTTCTGCATTACGCTGAGGTCCTGCGTAACGTGCAGAATAAACACCTGGTTCTCCATTTATGGCTTCTACTTCTAAACCTGTATCATCAGCAAAACAATCGTAACCGTAATGCGCTTTAAGGTATTCTGCTTTTTGTATCGCATTTCCTTCTATAGTGGCTTGTGTTTCAGGAATATCCTCAGTACACGCAATATCTTTTAAACTTAAAAGTTTGATATGTGGCGGAACAATAGCTTGTACTTCTTTTAGTTTATTCAAATTATTTGTGGCGAAAACGAGTTGCATAGTTTCTTTTTATAAATGAATTCAATGTATTTTAGCTATTGTAAAAATATGAATCTAATTACATAACTATTGTCAAATCAAAAAAATATTGAAAAAGCCTTTATTATAAGGTTTCTTCTTCTTTTAAGCTTATGTTTTTCTAGCATTGCAATATATGCTCAAGATATGGAAGACTTGGATTCCTTATTGGTAGATAGAGATTTAGATAATTATTCTGTTCGAGTATTTACAAATTTTAAGTCTAACAAATTTAGTGTTCAAAACGATGACTCAAAGGTAAGATTTGTGCCTAATAATAGACATGGATTAGGTGTTGGAGTTGCTAATAAAAAAATCATTTTAGACATTGCATTTAATATTAAAAATGCGAAGAAGGAAGCAACTAAAAAAATTGATTTACAAGGCACAACAATTATTAAAAACAGACATTACGCTAATATTTATATACAAACTTATAAAGGTTTTACAGCCAAAAATAATTTTGATGAAGATTTTGAGTTTAGAAGCGATTTACGTTCTACGAGTTTCGGTTTAAATTATTTATACACCTTTGATGATATTGAATTTTCGTATGCTTTGCTAAAAGCAGGATTGGCTGAGAAGAAAAACGAAAACATTTTTATTACTGGAGGTATAGGTCTTTTTACTGGGTTTGATTATTTTTCTTCAGGGTCTAGCATTTTAACAGAAGATACAAAGCCTTATTTTAATGAAGAAGCCGATATAAAAAGGTTTCAAGGTTTTACTGTTGGTGTTCTTGCTGGATTTATATCGTATTTTAAACTGCCAGAAAACATTACTGCAACTGTTAATATAATGCCAGGAATGGGATTAATGTATAAAAAAAATACTTTACAAGATGGTCATTATAAACCCGAAAACCCAATGCTTTATAAATTAGATTTCTTAGTAGGTTTAGGTTATAATTACGATAGATATTATGTCAGTTTAACTTATAGTAACGGATTATATACCACTGATTTTGATTATGATAATAGATACCGTTTAAACCTTACCAATGCAAAATTAGCGATTGGCTACAGGTTTAAAAGTAGAAATAAATAATGATTATTTAATTCGAAGATATATTCAATATTCTATTTATTTAGATACAAGTGACTTAAAAATTTTATCAATTATTTATGATATTTATCAGTCAGAAAATTGGCATTAATCTTTATCTTAGACAAAAGAATTATTAATTAAAACTAGATAGATTATGACTGTGAATTTTCAATACGTAAACATAGATACAAGCGAAACGCTTTCTGCATTAACAGAAGAAAAATTAGAAAAACTAGCTCAAAAATTTGAGTTTTTAATTTCAGCTCAAGTATATTTTAAGCATGACGAAAAAGACCATGAAACTGGTAAAATTTGTAATATAGAATTAAGCTTACCAGGACCACGTCTTTTTGCAACGTCTAATAAAAAGAATTACGAAACGGCAATGATTGAAACTATTAAAGACTTAGAGCGCCAACTTAAAAAACGTAAAGAAGTTTTTAGTACACATTAATAAATACTGACGTTTGATTGCAGAGGGTTTGTAGTTTTTAGCGATGATGATAAGGTTCATTTCTAAGAATTGTAAACCCTCTGTATAATTGTTCTATAAAGAATAGGCGTACCATTTGATGCGAAAACGTCATTTTAGATAATCCCAATTTTCCGTTTGCTCTATTGTAAACCGCATCGGAAAATCCATAAGGTCCACCAATAACAAAGATTAAAGTTTTTATCCCAGAGTTCATGTGTTTTTGCAAATAGCCAGAAAAAGCAACAGAGTCAAATTGCTTTCCGTTTTCGTCGAGTAGGATTAATACATCAGACGTTTGAGTTTTTGCTAAAATAAGTTCTCCTTCTTTTTCCTTTTGTTGGGTTTCAGATAAATTTTTGACCTTTTTTAAATCAGGAATCACTTCAAAGTCAAACTTTATATAAAAGCCAAGACGTTTTGTGTAATCTGCAATTAAAGCAATTAAGTTTTTATTATCGGTTTTACCTATGGCTATGAGTTTTATATTCATTGTTTTGTCACTTATGAGTGATTCTTGTTTTTTGCGCAATTGTATTGAGAAGTCTCTAGTTAGATGGTTCTCTACACAAATTTATTCGTTTTACTCATAAATTCACTCGAACTGACCATAGATTTATTTAAATTTTCAAATTTCAATCCCTATTTTTACATCAAATTAGTATTTATATGATTTCAAAAGCACAATTCGATAAAGAAATAGAATTAATAATC
>TARA_R110002033_G_scaffold2792_1_pt1 | contig 15021 bp, 12 predicted proteins | sample TARA_R110002033 | Tara Oceans TARA_R110002033 (sample SAMEA4397051) | marine metagenome | biome: Polar Biome; feature: [SRF] surface water layer (ENVO:00010504); material: water (ENVO:00002006), including particulate matter (ENVO:01000060) such as... | depth 5 m
TTATTGATTATCCAAAATACCGTCAGAATTCACAGCGCGTTCAGAAATTGTTTATGAAAACGCCGTATCCTTTAAGTATCATTAAAGCAGATAAGGATAATGGAGTGGTGGATGTTTTACCTAATCTGGCTTCGGTGTATCGTATTGAGGTTACTGATTTTTTTGGAAATACAACTGTAATTACTGTTCCGGTGAACTATGATCTTACAAATCCTATCGTTAAAAGGGAACAGTCACACTCTGAGTATTTTGTTAAAGCAGGTAAGGATAATATTTTTTCCAAAGAAAATTTTACTGTGGATATTCCTGCTGGAACTTTCTACGATGATTTCGAAATGGATTTTGATGTTAAAGGAAAGACCTTATATATGAGTGATGAAAGTATCCCGGTACAATCTAATTTCACAATCACAATCGAAGACGATTCGTATACAGAAGCTGAAAAGGAAAAAATGTATATCGCTGATATCGATAGTAGGGGCAGAGCTGGGTATAATTATACTTGGATTAAAGGAAATAAATTCTCTGCAAAAGTGAGATCGTTAGGAAGATACCGTTTATATAGTGATACTACAGCACCTTCTATTGCGATCACTGCCTCTATTGAAGGAAAATGGATTAGTAGTCAAAAAACAGTTCAACTACGCATAAGTGATAGTGGATCTGGGATAAAATCCTACAACGGTTATTTGAACGGGAAATGGGTTTTATTCGAATACGACTATAAAACTGGAAAAATCACACATGATTTTAGTAATGGTAATGTAGCTGAAGGGGCAAACGAACTTAAAGTTGTTGTGGAGGATAAAGTAGGGAATATTAAAACATTTGAAACTCGCTTTTTTAGAAGTCAACAATAATTTTGAGATTCTTACTTCTTCCTTTTTTATCGAATAAAGGAATTTAACTGTATATCTTATCTAGGAGGATTGATCTGTTGGTTATCAAATTTTTAGCCCGGTTGCTGCCTATTTTAAGTGCATAAAATGCTGTTAAATTATAAATTGGTTTTTAAAAATGATTACATTTGGTTTTATTTTTTAATATTACATGGTTATGAAAAAATTACATATAGCATTATTGAGTCTTTCTGTTTTACTTGTTGTTAGTTGCAAGAAAGAAGAAGAAAAGCCTAAAGTAATTTATGATGCAGCAAACAAATCAAAAACTACATCTAAAGTAGATTCTGCTCAAGTAGCAATTGCTGATTTGCCAATACAAATGGATGGTACGGACTATCTTATTCATCCTGTCGCTGATCTAAGAGTATACGAGCGCGGAACAAAATCTAGATACGGTTCGTCAAGTGTAATCGATTTGAGTTTCACAATTTCGAATTATGGAGAAGATGAGATTACAGGATATTTACAAAATTTAAAATTCCAAAAAATAGGTTCTGATTCCATTAGACCGCTTACTGATAAACCTGCATTGATTCAAACAGCTACATATTTAAGATCTGTTTCTAATCGTGTTAGAAAACAAGTTATGGTGTACACAATGTACGATGTAGATACTAATAGAGATGGTCGCTTAGATGCTAGTGATATTAAATCATTGTACTTAAGTGATATTAGTGGAGCAAATTTCACAAAAGTTTCTGCAGATTTTCAAGAGTTGATCGACTGGAATTTAATAGAATCAAGCAATAGATTGTATTTTCGAACAGTAGAAGACACAAATAAAAATGGGCAATTTGATAAAAATGATGTGTTGCATTACAATTACATTGACTTATCAAACGCTGATTGGAAAGTTTCAACTTACATGCCTGTCTAGAAAGTATTAAATCAGAATATCACTTTCTAAATCTGATTTTTCAATATTAAAATCAAAGCCTAGTTGTTTAACTAATTGAATAACTAGGTTTTTATACCAGTTCTCTGACTTGGGGTGAATGTAAATGTTCTCAATTAATTTGTCAATATCTACACTGATTTTCAAACCATCATTTAAGGTGATTTTATTTTCTTTCACATCTGTAATGATGCGAACTTCTCTCTCATATTGAAAACTTTTTCTCTTGAATAAAAAAGGAAAGAACATATCGTCAAACGGAATGTACTCTTTCTTGTAATCAATATAATTTACTTCACCTATATATTGCTTGTAATTGTTTTCAAGATGCAAAGATTCTTGCAATCTTCCTATTGTAGATTGTATGGCTAACCCTTCGCTATTTTGTGTAAAAATTTGCCACATTGCAAAAGATTCGTATTCATTGATGTGCCAACTACTAATGGCTACACGCTCTCTATGTGTTTTGTAAAATTTTAAAAAATCAGGATTATCAATAGAGAGTTTCCTGATTTCTTCAAATGTGGGTTCGCTAAAAGTACCTTCATATTGATCTTCAAATTTATCAGATCGCGACATAAATAATTTCCTAGACATTAGTAAATCTAGAAATTTTGATAAATCTAAGTATTTCCAAATTATAGTATCGGGATCTTCAGGTAGCTTTATGTCGGGGTTATTCAAATACATTTTTAGAATTTTAAAATTAAAGAGCCTTTGGATATGGTCTGTTTAAAAATTTTGCATCGAATAAAAATACAATTCTAGTTTCTTATTCAAATGATTGTAAGGTTACCAATTTGTTATACGTTCCGTTGAGTGCTATCAATTGTTCATGTGTACCTTGCTCAACGATTCGACCTTTTTGCATTACAATAATAGTGTCCGCCTTTTGAATAGTCGATAAACGGTGTGCTATTACAATCGAAGTTCTATTTTGCATCATGTTTTCGAGAGCAACTTGTACAAATTTTTCGCTTTCGGTATCTAGTGCAGAAGTGGCTTCATCTAAAATCATAATTGGAGGATTTTTAAGCACTGCTCTTGCAATAGATAAACGTTGTTTTTGTCCACCAGAAAGTTTATTTCCGCTGTCTCCTACATTTGTATTAATCCCGAGAGGTAATTCTTTTACAAACTCGTATGCATTAGCAATTTTTAAAGCTTCGATAATTTCGTCATCTGTCGCATCTTGTTTTCCAAGTGCTATATTAGCTCTAATAGTGTCATTAAATAAAATGCTGTCTTGAGTAACTAAGCCCATCAAGCCACGCAAAGATTGTAAATTAAAGTCCTTGATATTTTCACCGTCGATTGCTATAGATCCATCATTCACATCATAAAAACGCGTTAGTAAATTTGCAATGGTACTTTTTCCACTTCCTGATTGTCCCACTAAGGCAACCGTTTGTCCTTTTTTTACATTTAGAGAAAAATCCTTTAAAACAATTTCATCTTCATATTTAAAGTTGATGTTCTTGATTGTAATAGCCTCTTCGAAACTAGTTTTTACAATGGCACCATTTTTAGATGTAATTGGGTTTTGTTGGTCTAGAATTTCTAATACACGCTCTGCGGCAGCGTTACCTCTTTTTACACTATAAGATGCTTTAGAGATTGATTTTGCTGGGGTAAGAATATTATAAGCTAGTCCCATATAAGCAATAAACGAAGCGCCATTTAAGGTTTTTTCGATTAATACCATGTTTCCTCCATACCATAAAAGGATAGCAATTACCATGATTCCCATGAATTCACTTGTTGGCGAAGCTAGGTTTTGTCGGTTTCCAATGCTGTTTGATAATTTAAAAAAACGTTGTGTTGAAGATGAAAAAATGGTATTGAAATACGATTCAGAATTGTATCCTTTAACCACTTTTAGTCCGCCTAAAGTCTCTTCAATCGTAGATAAAAATATTCCTTGTTCTTCTTGTGCTTCGGTAGATTTTCTTTTTAATTGTTTACCTATTAACGAAATAACATAACCAGAAACTGGAATAAAGATGAACACAAATAACGTCAGGTCAACACTTATCGAAAGCATCGCAGCAATCGTGAAAATTATCGTCAAAGGTTCTTTTACTATAAGCTCTAGGATTGACAAGAACGAAGTTTGAACTTCATTAACATCAGCAGAGATCCTCGCAATTACATCGCCTTTCCTTTTTTCAGAAAAGAAAGCTAGTGGCAATTCAATTGTTTTTTTATACATCGCATTACGCATGTCTCTTAAAACGCCATTACGAAGAAAAGTAATAAAAAACATCGCCAAATAATCACTTAAGTTCTTCAATAAAAAGATGGTAATAATCAAAGCAACCATCACAGATAAAGTGTAGCCTACACCATAAGTATCTGTGGCATTAGTAATGAAATAACTAATATAGTTTTCGGCAAACGTTTTAATTCCTCCAAGTCCCGTATACACTGGTTCGACGGTATTTCTCTTTGTTTGGTCAAACAAAACTTGCATCATCGGGATCAATGACATAAAAGATAATGTGCTAAAAAGGGCGTACAAAACATTAAAAAAGATGTTTAAGTAGGCATACTTTTTATAGGGTACAAGAAAAGAGAATATTCGTTTAAAATTATTCATTATGATAGGTATTATGAAGACCCGACAATTTTAGTAAAATTTGTCGGGTCTGCTATATTTAAGGTAGAATTAAAATGCTTAATTCAATTGCATTGAAGTAATGATGTTTTTTATTTTTTGGTCTAAAACAGCTTCAACTTCATTAAAATCTTCCACAGCTTCTAACTCTGCATTCACACTGATGTAGAATTTTATTTTTGGCTCAGTTCCACTAGGTCTAGCGCAAATTTTTGATCCGTCTTCAGTATAATAAATCAATACATTCGATTTAGGAATGCTCATTGTAGTTTCTGAACCGTCAAGTAAATTTTTAGCAATAGATGATTGATAATCTTCTACCATAATTACGCGTTGGCCATTAATCTCTTTCAATGGGTTTTCACGCAAATCAATCATCATCTGAGTAATTTGTTGCAATCCTTCCATTCCTTTTTTAGTAATCGAAATTAAATGCTCTTTATAGAAACCATTATCAACATATAATTTAATTAACTCTTTATAAGGCGAGCTTCCGTTTGCTTTAGCTTGAGCTGCAATTTCGCATACTAATAAAGTTGCCGCTACAGCATCTTTATCACGAACAGCGTCTCCTACCATGAAACCAAAACTTTCTTCTCCACCACCTATAAATTCTAACTCTGGAAAATCTTTGATCATTTTAGCGATCCATTTAAATCCAGTTAAGCCTACTTTGCATTCAACATCATAATTAGAAGCAAGCTCCATCATCATAGGAGTCGAAACAATTGTAGATCCTATAAATTGTTTTCCATTAATTTTATCTGATTTTTTCCATTGTTCTAGTAAAAATGCAGTCATTAAAACCATAGTCTGGTTTCCGTTGAGTAAAATCATTTTACCCGCATTATTGCACACAGCAACACCTAAACGATCACAGTCAGGATCTGTACCTACCACAATATCGGCATTCGTTTTATCTGCTAATGCAAGCGCCATAGCTAGTGCTTCGGGCTCCTCAGGATTAGGAGATTTAACAGTAGGGAAACTACCATCTGGAACTCTTTGTTCTTCAACAATATTCACATTGGTATAACCTGCCTGCGATAAAGTTTCAGGAATAACAGTAATGGAAGTTCCGTGAAGAGAAGTAAAAACAATGTTTAAATTGTCTTTCGCTTCTTGCGGTGTATTAAAACTAGCATTTGCAATCGATGATTTTATAAATGCAGCATCTAAGTCTTTATCGATATAATGAATTAAATCCTCGTTGGCTCCAAATTTAATTTCGCTATAATTTAAGTTTTCAATTACATTGATAATTCCAGCATCTTCTGGCGGAACAATTTGTCCTCCATCTTGCCAGTACACTTTGTATCCATTGTATTCTGGTGGATTGTGAGAGGCTGTAAGTACAATTCCACATTGGCATCCCAAGTGTTTTACTGCAAATGATAATTCTGGAGTAGGTCTTAATTCTGAAAATAAGAAAACCTCAATTCCATTAGCCGAAAATACATCAGCAACCGTTTTAGCAAGTGAATCACTATTTTGACGGCAGTCATATGCGATTACTGCTTTCAAAGGTTGGTTAGGAAAACTAGTCTTTAAATAATTAGACAGTCCTTGCGTGCTTTTTCCCAGCGTATATTTGTTGATGCGATTATTCCCAACGCCCATAACCCCGCGCATTCCGCCGGTTCCAAACTCAAGATTTTTATAAAAACTCTCTTCTAGTTCCTTTGGTGATGAGGCGATTAATTCTTTTACTGCTGCTTGAGTAGCCGTATCAAATGACGGTGTTAACCATTCATTTACAGCGTCTAAAATGTTTTGTTTGATATCCATATGTCTATTTATTATCAGTTAATTATATTTTTTTTAAGGAGCTGTTTCCTGCTATTCGCTGTATCTTTTTAACTTGAACAAGTTAAAAAGGATGCCGCTACTATCAGGGCTAGGGCCAACTATAAATTAAGTTCGCTGGCCACTTTATAGCGCTCTTCGTTGTTTTTTGTACGTAAAATTATTTCTCCTAAGAAACCAGCCAAAAATAATTGTGTTCCTAAAATCATGGTCGTCAAAGCAATAAAAAACCAAGGATTGTCAGTAACTAGATTATAGCGCATGTTGTTATACATATGGTATAATTTAGAAACACCAATATATCCTGCAAGTAAAAAACCTATGATGAACATTAAAGATCCCATAGCACCAAATAAGTGCATAGGTCTTTTTCCAAAACGCGATAGAAACCAAATAGTTATTAAATCTAGAAAACCGTTTATAAAACGTTCCATACCAAATTTAGTTTCACCGTATTTTCTCGCTTGGTGTTGCACTACTTTTTCACCAATTTTTCCAAAACCGGCATTCTTTGCTAGAACGGGGATGTAACGGTGCATTTCACCAGATACTTCTACGTTTTTCACAACGATATTCTTGTATGCTTTTAAGCCACAATTAAAATCATTTAACTGTACGCCAGATGTTTTTCTAGCAGCCCAATTAAATAATTTAGAAGGTAGGTTCTTTGCTACCACAGAGTCATAACGTTTCTTTTTCCATCCTGAAACTAAATCATAATCTTGTGAGTTAATCATATTATATAGTCCCGGAATTTCTTCTGGGCTATCTTGTAAATCGGCATCCATGGTGATGATAACATCTCCTTGAGCTTTTGCAAATCCAGCATGCAAAGCTTGAGATTTACCAAAGTTTCTCATGAATCTAATCCCTTTAATATTTGGGTTTTCTTTAGAAAAACCTTCAATAATAGACCATGATTTGTCAGTGCTTCCATCATCTAAAAAGATAACTTCATAACTGTATTGGTGTTCTTGCATCACTTTTATGATCCAAGTGTATAATTCTTGTAAAGATTCTTCTTCGTTAAGAAGGGGAATAAGGATAGATAAATTCATTAGTTATCTTGTGATGTGTTTTTCGTTTTAAATATAAAAGCCATTATTAATCCAAGGATGCAAGCAAAGAATAAATTTATAAACCCTCCTTTTAGTTGTTCAGCTATCGAGAATGGATCATTTTTTCTCAAGTTTGTAATCATTTCGTTTAATGTGCTAGCGCTAACGCCATATTTATTAGAAGTGTCTTTTAAATATTTTACTGTTAGCTCTAGTAAAGTATCTTTTAAACTTGGATCGATAATATTAAATAAAAGCATTTTAAAACCAACTAATAAAGCGATACCAATCAAAGAGCATATAAAATAGGCAGTGAAAGCTTCTTTAAATGAGAGTTGGTTATTTACTTGTTTTTTAGTTTGCATTAATAAAATCACAGTAATTATTATAAAAGCAGATAGGCTTAATAAAGTGGTCCAGAACGAAAGGAACAATTCAATATCTATGGCATAGATTACTGCAGTAATTAATGATAGGATAATTCCTGTTACAACACCGTAGTTTATACCGTTTCTTTTAATAATTGGACTGATCATATTTATAAGGTTTTACATTAGTGTGCAAAGATAGTAATTCAAATATATAGATAGGGAAAAAATAATTTTACTATTTTATAAAAAAAAGAAGTCAAAGAATTGTTTATTGAAAAATAATTGTAAATTTGCAAACTCAAAATAACAGAATAAAACAAAAAGTTATAATGAATTTATACCTTTCTCGTTAAACAGAAAGCTTCAAAAGAATTTATAGCCAAACAAATAAAAAAGAATTACAAGATGAAAAAAGGTGTACACCCAGAGAATTACAGATTAGTTGCATTTAAAGACATGTCAAATGACGAAGTTTTTATCACTAAATCTACAGCAGATACAAAAGAAACAATTGAAGTTGATGGTGTTGAATATCCAGTTGTAAAAATGGAGATCTCAAGAACTTCTCACCCTTTTTACACAGGTAAAAACAAACTTATCGATACTGCAGGACGTATTGACAAGTTCAAAACTAAATACGCTAAACACGTTAAATAATTTTAACTTGTTTTTAATTATAGTAAAGCCTTCCATTTTGGGAGGCTTTTTTTATTGCTTTAAATGAAATGTATAAGAAGTAAACTTGTTAAAGAAACAAATAAAAACTTTGTAACTTTGGCTCTTTGTAACTTTGAAATTTTATACAATGAACTATATACTTTTTGACGGCCCTGCTCGTAATGCATTATTGCCTTTTACTTATACTCGCCCAGTTGCTGATATTCTTATCGGTATTGTAAGCATACGTCAAAAATGGGAAATGCACCTAGGCTCTACCACCACAACTCTGACAGAGGAATACTTATCTGATAAATACCCAATGGTAGAGTTAGAACAAAATGTAATGATCAACGCTTCATTTTTACCTACAGCCGAATTAGTAGATTTAATTGCTGACTTAAGCGATAAACAAGCAATCTTCAAAGGAGAAGAAGTGGTGGCATTTTTTTCGAATGAGGAGCAGGAAGAAGTAGATTTTGATGATTATGAAATTATCGAATACACTGGAGACTGCATCACAGTTATGAATACGTGGGACATCTTCTCAAAAAACGATGCTGCTATTAGACAAGATTTCGAATACATCACTGAAGACAGACAATCACAACCAATACCTAAAAGTGTTAATGTAATTGCGTCAGAAAACATTTTTATAGAAGAAGGCGCTAAGTTGGAGTTTGTAACACTAAATGCTTCAACAGGTCCTATATATATAGGTAAAAACGCTGAAATAATGGAAGGTGCTGTAATTAGGGGTCCGTTCTCATTAGGTGAGGGTGCTGTAGTTAAATTAGCATCAAAAATTTACGGACCTACAACTGTGGGAGCTAACTCAAGAGTGGGTGGTGAGGTAAATAATTCAGTATTATTTAATAATTCGAATAAGGGGCATGATGGATTTTTAGGAAATTCTGTTCTTGGAGAATGGTGCAATATAGGTGCAGATAGTAATAATTCGAATCTAAAAAATAATTACGAAGAAGTAAAACTATGGAGCTATGAAACCGAAGGTTTCGCTAAAACAGGATTGCAATTTTGTGGATTGATGATGGGGGACCATAGTAAATGCGGAATCAATACTATGTTTAATACTGGTACAGTGGTAGGAGTCAGTGCAAATATCTTTGGAAGCGGATTCCCTCGTAATTTTGTACCTAGTTTTTCTTGGGGTGGTGCCTCTGGATTTACTACCTACATTACTAAAAAAGCATTTCAAACAGCCAAAATTGTCATGAGTCGTAGAAATATGGAGTTTGATGAGCAAGAAGCTGCAATTTTAGAACACGTATTTGAAATAACAAAAAAATGGCGAAAAGAATAATTTCTATTTATAAAATTACCTCTTAATATGATTTTTAAAAACTGCCAGATAACTACTATCTGGCAGTTTTTTTTAGTTATTTTCCGTCTTTAATTTTAAATGTTATGTGAATATTTTGTTAAAATCATAAAATAGTAATTTTACCTTAAAATTTGAAGGATTGTCTAGACGGATTTATTAATGACTTAATGTGTATTTATATGCTAGTTCGTTAGTTTTTTCTCTCCATATGTTATAGTTTTATAAACAAAAAATCAGAAAGTTGGGAATTTGCTGATTTTTTGATAATTATTAATTTAAAATATTTTTATGGAAGAGGTTATTGGTATGTTAAATGATTTAGTATGGAGTGATGCTTTAATCGTTTTGTGCCTAGGTTCGGGGTTTTATTTTTCTATCCGAACTCGTTTTTTGCAAGTTCGACATCTTAGAGAAATGATTCGTTTATTATTTGATGGAGAAAGTTCAGACTCGGGTGTTTCTTCTTTTCAAGCCTTGTCTATGTCATTAGCAGGTAGAGTGGGGACTGGTAATATTGCTGGTGTTGCCACTGCTATTGCTTTTGGTGGTCCAGGTGCTCTGTTTTGGATGTGGATTGTTGCTTTTTTTGGCGCTAGTACTGCATTTATAGAAGCAACTTTAGCTCAAATATATAAGGAGAAAGACAAAGGGTCTCTTCGTGGAGGGCCTTCGTTTTATATAGAAAAAGGATTGGGAGTAAAATGGTTTGCAACGGCTTTTGCTATTGTTGCTGTTATTGCCATGGGGGTTTTATTGCCTGGGGTTCAAGCTAACTCTGTAGCAGAGGGAATTGATAACGCTTTTCAAATTGATCCGTTAATTACTGGTGTTGCCCTATCAGCGATATTTGCAGCCATCGTTTTTGGAGGTGTGAAACGTATCGCTAAATTTACAGAGCTAATCGTGCCTTTTATGGCCATTGCTTATATTATTGCCGCAATTGCTATCGTAGCTATAGATTTTGATAGACTTCCTAACATTATTGCATTGATTTTTAGAAGTGCCTTTAACATGGAAGCTGGCTTTGGAGCGGTATTTGGACTAGCAGTGCAATGGGGCGTTAAACGAGGAATTTATTCTAATGAGGCAGGTCAAGGATCGGCTCCCCATATCGCGGCAGCCGCAAATGTGTCTCACCCTACAAAACAAGGATTAGTACAAGCCTTTTCTGTATATATTGATACTATTTTAGTGTGTTCAGCTACTGGGTTTATGATTTTAATCACGGGTACATACAACGTACAGAATCCAAATTTTGGTAATAAAGAAGGGGCTTCTGAGTTTTTATATAGTGGTTTAGCAAGTGTAACTCCAGGTGCTGGATACACGCAGAGTGCTATGGATACTGTTTTTCCAGGTGTTGGTTCATACTTTGTTGCGATTGCATTGTTCTTCTTTGCCTTTACAACCATTTTGGCTTATTATTACATTGCGGAGACTAACGTATCTTATTTGACTAGAAAATTTAAGACACCTATGTTTAATTATGCTTTACGTGCTGTTATGATTGCAGTTATGATATATGGTAGTATTAATACAGCAAAATTAGCTTGGACTATTGGAGATATTGGAGTAGGTTTAATGGCTTGGTTTAATATTATAGCAATTTTATTGTTGCAAAAGCCGGCTTTAGCTGCGTTAAGAGATTATGAAAAACAGAAGAAAGAAGGAAAAGATCCTGTTTTTAATCCAAAAGATATAGGTGTTGACAATGCTGAAATTTGGAATGAAGAAAAAAAATAAGTATTATTTACAATATATTAAAAAAACCTCTAATAACGACATCAATCGTTTTTAGAGGTTTTCTTTTATAAGTAGTGTTTTATAGTGCTTTAAAAAATAAATCAATCTCTTTTTCAAAGATTGTGAGTGATATACCGTGTTCAAGTTCTTGAAGTATACTTAGACGTAAATCTGTTTTGAAAGGCAGTAAAGCTGTAATGTGTGCAATGTTATCACTAGCTTTTATTACATTATCTTGAGCGCCTATCACAATGTGAATGGCTTTACTATGTTCTAATGTGCTCTCAGGAATCGCTTGTGCGATATTGAGCCTGTAAGGTAGTGCTGGATTAAAAAGTAGTGCTGGTGTCTGCATTAATTTCGATAAATAAAAACCTGCAAAACCTCCCATACTGCTTCCTATAATCACATCTATATTTTGATCTATATATTCTTTTTGTAAAGTAGTGATCATGTTTGGATTTGCATTGTAATCCATGTCTGGAGCGAGAACAGCCCCATAAGTTTCTAATAATTCTCTTTTCTCTGGGCTTAATTTGCTCTCAAGGCCGTGCAAGTATAATATTGTCATGAATAAACTGCTTAAATTAGTAGTGTAAAGATAGATTGTTGTGTTAAATTTCAATAAAAATAATTACTTTCTTTAAAAGGCATTATTTTTAAAAGCTAACAGTTTTCTAATGCAGTTTAAAAATTGCCTAATTATCTATTTAAACTATCTTTGCATTTTTAAAAATTACTCTAGTAGCAATTCTTGAGTAAGTAAATCTACAAATCAATACTATAATGATTACAGTTAATGATGTTTCAGTGCAATTTGGTGGTACTACGCTTTTTAGCGATGTTTCTTTTGCAATAAATGAAAATGATAAGATTGCCCTAATGGGGAAAAACGGAGCAGGAAAATCAACGCTTCTTAAAATTATTGCTGGACAAAGTAAGCCGTCAACAGGAAATGTTTCGGCCCCAAAAGAAGCGGTCGTTGCTTATCTGCCTCAGCATTTATTAACTACTGATGGCGCAACTGTAATGGAAGAGGCATCAAAAGCTTTTGGAGAAATATTAGGAATGAAACTGGAGATTGATGAAATCAATGAGCAATTAACAATACGTACCGACTATGAAAGTGATGCGTACATGAAATTGATCGAAAGAGTTTCTGATTTAAGCGAGAAGTACTATGCTGTTGAAGAAGTGAATTATGAAGCTGAAGTCGAAAAAATATTAACTGGATTAGGTTTTGAACGTGATGATTTTACGCGTCAAACATCTGAGTTTTCTGGTGGATGGAGAATGCGAATTGAGTTGGCTAAAATCCTATTACAAAAACCAGATTTGATTTTACTAGATGAGCCTACGAATCACATGGATATTGAAAGTATTCAATGGTTAGAGGAATTTTTAATGAATGAAGCAAAAGCGGTTGTGGTCATTTCGCATGATAGAGCCTTTGTAGATAATATTACTAATCGTACTATTGAAGTTACCATGGGGCGCATTTATGATTATAAAGCTAAGTATTCTCATTATTTAGAATTGCGTAAGGATCGTAGAATTCACCAACAAAAAGCCTACGACGAGCAACAAAAAATGATTGCTGATAATAGAACTTTTATCGATCGCTTCAAAGGAACTTTCTCTAAAACTGATGCTGTTCAATCTCGTGTGAAAATGTTAGAGAAATTAGTGATTGTTCAAGTTGATGAGGTAGATAATTCATCACTTCGATTAAAATTCCCAGCTGCGGCTCGCTCTGGACAGTATCCCGTAATTGTAAAAGACTTAGGGAAATCTTATGGTGATCATGTTGTCTTTAAAGATGCCAATATTGTTATTGAAAGAGGTCAAAAAGTGGCGTTTGTAGGTAAAAATGGAGAGGGTAAATCGACAATGATAAAAGCTATCATGAAAGAGATAGGTATTGATAGCGGGAGTTTAGAAATTGGGCACAACTCTCAAATAGGGTATTTTGCACAAAATCAAGCATCATTGTTAGATGAGAATGCAACCATCTTTGAAACAATTGACGGTATTGCAGTAGGAGATGTACGTACTCAAATAAAAAATATTCTTGGTGCCTTTATGTTTCAAGGAGATGATATCACTAAAAAGGTAAAAGTGCTTTCAGGTGGCGAAAAAACAAGATTAGCAATGATTAAATTGCTTTTAGAGCCAGTAAACTTGTTGATTCTTGATGAGCCTTCAAATCACTTAGATATGAAAACAAAGGATATCATTAAAGATGCTTTACGCGATTTTGATGGAACTTTAATTCTAGTTTCTCACGATCGTGATTTCTTAGATGGCTTAGCGACAAAAGTATTTGAATTTGGTAACAAGCGTGTAGTAGAGCATTTTGAGGATATTAGCGGATTCCTAGCAAATAAAAAAATGGAAAGCATGAGAGAGATCGAAAAGTAATTTGATCTTTCAAAGTATAAAAAAAATTGCCCTCAATTAGCGTAAAGCTCTTTGAGGGCAATTTGTTTTTTAATAAAATTACAATCGAATACCAGGAGGTAAAAGTTCTTTGTATTCTGGATTTTTCTTGAAAAAGAGTACAATTTTAGGTAAGATTGGAACTACTTTGAATTTTTTATCAATGGCAAAAGCCATAATTTCTGAAAGGAAAAGCGAAATTGTTTCTTCGTCTTTAAAGTCTTCAGGGGTGTGAATTTTTGTTAGGAAAATCTTTTTTTCCTGTAATGAATATTCTACTGAAACCAAACCGGCTGGAGTTGTAGTTTCAAATTGTCGTGCAAACGTATTGTCTTTAATTTCCATGGTGATAGGCGTTCCTCGCTGCTTTAATTAATTAAATTGAATTGTTACAATTATAATTTTAGACTGTAAACAATAGAAAACTTCATTCTTGAAATTTTAATTACTTCTATAAATAAAAGTTTCCTATTATGCTGTAGCGAAATATATTTTCGAATGTAAAGTAAAAGTTGTTTTGTGCTTTTTAAGCTAAAATTATAGGTATACCCAAAGGTATTAATTTGATTCTCAATATCAAATGAATTTAACGCTTCCTTAATGGAGTAAACTGAACGGTCATAATTTAATCCTAATATAACTTGGCTTCAAAGAATGCTTTATTTAAATTAAGTATTTTTATAAGCTTATTTTTGCTAATTTACCTAAATTGTAAAAATTAAATTCAAATAGAAAAAATGAGTACAATAGCGGTTTATTTTATGCCTGGTTTAGCGGCTAGCGCTACTATTTTTGAACGCATCGACTTACCTCAAGAGCAGTTTGAGATTCATCTTTTAGAGTGGGAAATTCCGCTTAGTCATGAGTCATTACAGGATTACGCTAAACGAATTGCTGAGAAAATAACTCATGAAGCACCGGTTCTAATTGGTGTTTCTTTTGGTGGGATATTAGTGCAAGAGATGGCTGATTTTATGAATACTAGAAAAGTAATAATCATATCAAGTGTACGAAGTTGTCACGATTTTCCAAGACGAATGAAGATTGCAAAAACAACTAAAGCCTATAAGTTGTTACCCATGAGACTACTTCTAAATTTAGAGAATCTCACAAAATTTTCCTTTGGTGAAAGGCTAAATAAGCGATTGAAATTGTATGAAAAGTTTTTGTCTGTTAGAGATTTGTACT
>TARA_R110002033_G_scaffold334_10_pt1 | contig 14992 bp, 11 predicted proteins | sample TARA_R110002033 | Tara Oceans TARA_R110002033 (sample SAMEA4397051) | marine metagenome | biome: Polar Biome; feature: [SRF] surface water layer (ENVO:00010504); material: water (ENVO:00002006), including particulate matter (ENVO:01000060) such as... | depth 5 m
TTTCAACAAAGATTTACGAATATCAAATTCATTAAAGGGTTGTAACCAATAATCAAAAAAACCATTTTTTATGGCGTCATATGCGTAATTTTTGGTTGAAGCAATACCAATTAAAATAGGTAATTGACTCATATATTGGTGAATTTCGGTCACCATTAAAAAAACTGATGAATAGTCGTTATTTAAGTTTATAAAAACAATATCAGGAGAATATTTTAAAATATCGTTTAAACCATCTGTAGGGTTAGTGGTAGTATTTATACATTCAAAATCACCATATTCGTCTAAAAATGCATGCAATTGCAAATTTGAGACAGCATCAGAGTCTATTATGGTATATGTGTAGTTCAAAAAATATAATGTATACTACGAAATTAAACATAGGAAGGAAAAAGGAGACCTAGAATATCCTTATAAAAACCAAGGACATATTGATATAATACCTATTTACGGGGCTTGTGAGAGAAAAATCTGTCATTATATTTAAAGAAATATCTAAAATTCCTTCTCTTTTGCTTGAAAAGCTCCTAAATCTGGACTCATTATTCGTGTTATTCCTATTATGTCTAAAGGTGTAAAATTTGCTGTATTTACATCCCCTTTATTAATTATTTCAGAATCTAGTCCAATTCTAAAATCATTTTCAAAAGGAAAATAATAATCTAAATTTCCATTTGTTTGAATGTTGGAGTAGTGGGCGGGATTATCAAATTGATAGAAAGAACTATCATTGGTTGAAGATTGGTTTTCATTGAATTTGATAAAACAATTTTGAAAATTATAGTTCAAGCTGTTTTCGTTATTAGATTGAAGGAAGATCTCATTCTGGCTACTGCCGTCAATAATGCAATTTTTAAAATCCGCCTTTATCAAATCTAACCCAAAGCCATTATTGCTGCTTGTATTGCTTATTACTACAGAAGGATTATACCTGAAGCCTTTATTCCAGTAATTTGCAATTGTAGCGTGTATAAAAGAATAACTGCCTCCATTTTCTATAAATAGCGAAGAACTACCCGATCCACCTAAAACAATATTGTTAGCTTCTATTTCAGCATTCTTTGACCATAGATTATGCCTAGTGCTATTATATATACGGCTGTTTGAAATGTTTAAAGATGCTTCAGCTTCATTTTCTTTTCCTTCAACGAACAATCCAACTGTTGCATTTTTTATGGTAAGATGATTTATAGTGTTGTTTGTGCTTCCTGCACTAATCCATATAGCTCCCCATTGCCCTGGTATACTAGCAAATTCTGTTTCTAATCTATCACCTTCAAAAACTACCTCTCGCTCTAATAATTCATCACTATCACTTAGTTCGCCGTTTATGGTTAGTGTGGCTTTATTTTTTACTAAAATTCCAGAATTTTGATGGAAATGAACTCGGGCACCTGCGTCTATAATTAGTTCTTTATCTTCAGGGACGATGGCGTATCCATAGATAACATAAGATTTATCTTTAGTAAAATTTAAATTTTCATCTGGAATATTAAACCCTTCTATTTGAATGGGATTGCCAGATTCATCATTATATAAATCAATATGTTCAGTATTACTATTAGCAAAAAGGAATATGGCATTTTTTGCCAATGTTACTAATTCAACAGATTGTAAATTAGGTTCATTATCAAACTGAATTGCATCGGTATATAAAAGCTCATTTATGGAGTTGTCCGTTATGTCTATTGTCGTTTCAATAAGAATGAAAAGACTATCTTTTGCATAAATGGGAATATCGGTAAAACTATTACCTGCAACTCCGTCAACATTCAGTCGGTAAAAGCTTTCAGTGCCATTTCTAAGAGCAATGTTGGGTATAATGACATCATCCTTAGTGTCATTATAAACTTTAAGAGTATAGGTGCTACTGCCTATATTCGAGAAAACGGTATCTAGGTAAACGGTACCTTTAGAAAAAGACAAATGACCATTACTGTCGGTGTATTCAAAATCTTTTCTACAAGATGTGCTCCATAGAATAGTAAACAAAATAAATAGAGTAATTAATATTCTAATACGCACAGTTGCATTCTTTTTGCATTACTAAGTTAGAGGAAAATTTCTTTTATCTCTTCAGGGATTCTTACAGGTCTATAAGATTTACTATTTAATAAGCACCACTCTGTACTTGAACGAACTAATAATTTATTGGTTTTACCATGTTTCATCTCTACAATTCTAACACATTTAGCACCAGAACTAGATTCTATGTGTGTTGATATAACAATTGGGTCATCTAATACTGCTGCCCGCTTATATTCTATATGATGAGTTAATACTACCCAAATAACGTCTTGCTGCATTTTTGCAGTTGCTATTGTTTGCCAATGTTCTTTAGAAATGTCTTGTATCCACTGTACATAGCGCACATTGTTTACATGGTTTAAATCGTCTAAATCGTCATGCGAAACAACAATCTCTTTTTGAAATGCCATATTTCTATTTTTTCTCTATTTGCACTTCAAACATTTTGTCCCAGAACTTACCGGTAACAAAAAATGTCTTGCGTTCTGGGTGGTAAGCTATACCGTTAAGCACGTAATTTGTTTTATCCCAATTCTCTGTTTTAGTAATGATATCACTTAATCCACTAAAATTAATTACCCCTTCAATTGCTCCAGTTTTGCTGTCAATAATCATCACGCTAGGTTTTTGGTAAACATTAGCATAAATCTTACCATCTACGTATTCTAATTCATTAGCAGAATTAAAAATTGAAGAATTGGTAACTGTTTCTATGTAACCTTCCTCTGTCATTGTATCTGGATTCACAAACCATATTTTTTCAGTTCCATCACTTTTATAAATTTTAGAGCCATCATTAGTCAAGCCCCAGCCTTCACGACTTTTTCCATATTGAAAGTTGTCTATTTTTTTAAAAGTATCTAAATCATAAATAAAGCCTAATCCACTTTGCCAAGTGAGCTGGTATATTTTATTATTTAAAATGGTAATGCCTTCTCCAAAGTAAGTTTCATCTAAATCTATTTGTTCAAAAACCTCACCGGTTTTAAAATCTAACTTTCTTAGAAAGGACTGTCCTTTTTTTCCAGTAGACTCATATAATGTATCGTTGTAGAATTCTAAACCTTGCGTGTAAGCCTTTGTATCGTGCGGGTATTCATTAATAATAGTATAGGTATATATTTCAGGAGCTTTTTCTGAGAGTACTTTTAGGTTTTTATTAATAGCTACGGTTTCGCCATCAAATGTAATTTTGGCTGTCAAAATCTTGTTGCCTAATGTTGGTAAATTGATATGTATTTTGTCATTTTTAACCGGAATAACCTTGCCGTCAATACTATACTGAACGCTTTCTATATCTTTTTCTTTTTTATTTTTAATACTAACACCAATTTCTTGGTTCTGGTTAACCAGGTTTGCATTTTTTTCTAGAGCAATTTCGAATAGAGAAGATGCTTTTTGGTTACCGCTACCGCATGCAGTGAATAAACTGGTAATAAGAGTGATACAGATAATTTTTACAATTCTCATTAAGAAAATGGGTGTTTAAGTTTGCTTAGTAATCGTGTGCAGGAAGGGTCTCTTGCTATTAATAGGCAATTTAATTCATAAAATTTAGAATGTAAAAGGATTGTCAAAGTTTTAAAAGATTGTATATTTGCACCTGGCAAGTCCTACACGACCAGCTCCTGTAGAATCCCCCAGGGTGGGAACACAGCAAGGGTATATGGTCGTAGCGGTGCGATGTAGGTAGCTTGCCTTTTTTTTGTGCCTTATTGTGAAATAAATCAACTTAAGGTAACATATTCAAAACCAATTCTATATAACGTTTAGCATCGCTTATTTTCTATAAAATGAAAACAAAAGTAGTTCTAATTACAGGTGGGTCTTCAGGTATCGGTAAAGCAATTGGTATACATTTAAGTACATTAGGGTATAAAGTTTACGGTACTACTCGTGACAAGAATAAATATCCATCATTTTCAGAGTTTCCTCTTTTAGAGTTGGATGTTAGAAATGAAGCCACTATTAAAAGTTGTATAGCTTCTTTGCTAGAGAAAGAAGAAAGAATAGATGTGCTTGTGAACAACGCTGGTGTTGGTATTACCGGACCAATGGAAGAAACACCTCATGAAGAAGTTTTAAAAGCATTTGCCACCAATTTTAATGGACCTTTAAATGTAATGAATCAAGTTCTACCGGTAATGCGTAAGCAGAAAGGTGGGTTGATTATAAATATTACTTCCATAGCGGGCTATATGGGTTTGCCTTACAGAGGAATTTATTCTGCTTCTAAAGGTGCTCTTGAAATAGTAACGGAAAGTTATAGAATGGAAACTAAGTCTTTTGGTATAAAGCTTACAACTTTAGCACCAGGTGATTTTGCTACAAATATTGCCTCAGGTAGATATCATACGCCGGTTTTTGAAAATTCTCCATATAGAGAAGCTTATAGAAATACTTTAGAAGCTATAGATGCAGACGTTGATAGTGGTAGTGACCCAGCTGAAGTCGGCAAAAAAATAGCAAAAATTATAGAGACCAAGAACCCTAAACCACACTATAAGGTTGGTACTTTTATTCAGAAGTTTTCTTTGACACTTAAAAACTTGTTACCAGGTCGTTGGTTCGAAAAACTATTAGAGAGCCATAGTAGCCATTAAGTTTTATGCCCAGCAGATAAATTTAGTAATTGCTATTAATTATAATAGATATTTGAGAAGCCATCTACAATTACCGCATTTTCAGTAATAATAGCTTTGTTCATAGGGTAGAGAACTAATTTCTCGGTAAGCTCTTTAAAATCGTTACTGTGATATTGTAGAGATTCGTCTACACCAAGATTTTTTAGGATAATCTTCCATTGATCAAAATCGGTTTTAATATTAATACCAATTAATTCAAGATCAGGTTTCTTCTCTTTAAGTACGGCAACTCTTTTAAATATCTCTTGGTATTGCTTTTTGTTGGTGCCAGACCAGAAATAAAACATTACTTTCTTATTCGCTGCAATTTCGGTTAATGTTTTGTTTTCACTATTAAATGAAATAACATCTAAATCTGGAATAACCTTTTGGGGTTGAAGGTTTGCAATACCTTGGTAAAGGTTTTCAATCTCATCAATATGAATATTATTCTTAGATACGTTTTTAAATTCCTTTAAAAAGATTTCTGTGTTTTCCGGAGCATCCTTCTTTTTTAAGAGATAATCAAAAGCAACATTTCTAAAGAGGTTGTCTCTTAATTCCTTTTCGATAACTAAGCTATCTATTAAATGAAGTTTATGCTTTTTATAATGCAGCTGCTTGCTTTCTACTTTATTGCTTTTGTCACAATCCTTTAAACAATTCATGTAAGATAAGTTGCCAAAGTGTGCCTTCATGAAATCGTAGTAAGGTCTTAAGTACGTAAGTGTGTGATCTCCGTAATTTATTTGATTTCTGTAGGAGTAGAAATTTTCAGGCAGATCATGAAAATTTTCTTCAGCAGTCTTTCTTTTATGGTGAAAAGGATAAATTTCTTTATATCTATTATACGTATAATCAATGCTTCCGTTCAACAATTTAATTGCCTCCTCGGAAATTAAATTGTCAGTGCTTAATTCTTGTAACCTAGAGATTTTGTCTTGTTTTAAAGATTCAATTTTTTCTAAAAAATCTTTTGGTTCTAATTCGTAGTACTCAGAGTACATGGCAGAATCTTCATCTTCAGTAGCTAAGAAAAGCTCTAAGAGAAAATTATTTGTCTCTTCGTTACTTCCGGAGAAAACCAAAGATTCATCAAAATAAATGGTGTTAAGGCGTACCATTAAGCTATCACCTTTTTCTAAATATACATATTGGTGTTCTGGCGCTAAATTAAAATGGTACAATCCATTTTCTATAGCGGGTAATTTAAACTTAAATCTATTTTTATCATCTAGCTTGGCAGAATCTATTTTTAGTCCACCTTTCATTAAAATGACTTGATCACTCGTAGGGTTCACAATTTCACCAGCGAATAAAACAGTATCTGAATCTTTTTTTGTAGAAGAACAACCTACTAATAAGGCTACGCATGTAGAGAGTAAAAATCTTATCATATAGTTATGGGACTGGTGTTAGCCAAAAATAATAAACCTAATCACCAGATGTTGTTAATAGCTAGTTAAATGTTGTCGACCGCTAACTTAAGAATCTTTTGTCGAATTTGATGATAAACTAGGTAGTGTAAGCCTATAAATTCAGTATTTTTGCACGGATTTTTAAAATTTATTTCTATGTTATCTGTTTCTAATCTTTCTGTTCAATTTGGAAAAAGAGTTTTGTTCGATGAAGTAAACGTTGCTTTTACCCAAGGTAATTGTTATGGTATTATAGGTGCCAATGGTGCTGGTAAATCAACTTTTCTGAAAATACTTGCTGGACAAATGGATCCAACTTCTGGCCATGTACATTTAGAGCCAGGTAAAAGGATGTCTATCTTAGAGCAAAATCATAACTCTGCAGATGATTTTACAGTGTTAGAAGCTGTAGTAATGGGTAATAAGCCTTTGTATAAAATTAAGAAAGAAATAGATGCTCTTTATGCAGATTACGATGATAAAAATGCAGATAGAATAGGGGAGTTACAGGTAAAGTTCGAAGAAATGAATGGTTGGAATGCAGATAGTAACGCTGCTGCCTTGCTGTCTAATTTAGGTATTAATGCCGATTTGCATTTTACTTTAATGTCAGAACTTGATAGCAAATTAAAGGTACGTGTACTTTTAGCACAAGCATTGTTCGGTAATCCAGATGTTTTAATTATGGATGAACCTACCAACGATTTGGATTATGAAACAATTAGTTGGTTAGAAAACTTTTTAGCAGATTATGAAAATACGGTAATAGTTGTTAGTCATGACCGTCACTTTTTAGATACGGTATGTACAGATATTGGTGATATTGATTTTGGTAAATTGAACCTTTATTCTGGTAACTATACATTCTGGTACGAAAGTAGCCAGTTAGCTGCTCGCCAACGTGCACAGCAGAATAAGAAATCAGAAGAAAAAGCAAAAGAATTACAAGAATTTATTGCACGTTTTAGTGCAAACGTTGCAAAAAGTAAACAAGCAACTTCTCGTAAAAAGATGCTTTCAAAACTAAAGGTTGATGATATTAAACCATCTAGCCGTAGATATCCTGCAATAATATTTGATAGGGAGCGTGAAGCTGGAGATCAAATATTAAATGTTGAAGGTCTTTCTGCATCTACTGATGAAGGAGAGTTATTATTTGATAATGTGAATATTAACCTAGCTAAAGGAGACAAAATAGCTATTATTTCTAGAGATTCAAGGGCAACTTCGGCTTTCTATGAAATAATCAATGGTAATAAAAAAGCAGACAAAGGTACTTTTCAATGGGGTGTAACCACTACACAATCATATTTACCTGCTGATAATGCAGATTTCTTTACCGATAATATAAATCTAGTAGATTGGTTAAGACAGTATGCAAAAACCGAAGAAGAACGCGAAGAAGTATACATACGTGGTTTCTTAGGTAAAATGCTATTTAGTGGAGAAGAGGCACTTAAGAAATGTACAGTTTTATCTGGTGGAGAAAAAGTACGTTGCATGTTAAGTAGAATGATGTTAATGCGTGCTAACGTGTTAATGCTAGATGAGCCAACTAACCACTTAGATCTAGAAAGTATTACTGCATTTAACAATTCTTTGAAAAATTTTAAAGGAACAGTTTTGTTAACTACCCATGATCATGAATTTGCGCAGACAGTAGCAAATAGAATCATTGAACTGACTCCTAAAGGCAACATTGACAGGTATTCTACGTTTGATGAATATATGTCTGATAAGGCATTAAAAGATCAGCGTAATAAGATGTACGCTGAATAAGCATAGAATAGATTAACCCAAATCGATGTTTTATGAAAACCTACAATATTGTGGCCTGTCTTATGCTGGCCTTCAGTTTCGTTGCGTGTGAGAAATCTACCGATACTAGCACAGAAGAAATTAAAACTAGTGTAGTCTCAGATTATACTGTTTTTATGCAAAACAACAACCAGCTTAATGCGGTAGTGGTTAATTCTACAGTAGAAGAAATAATCGTGGAAAATACTTTGGCATCATTTAATGATGTTCCTTCAAATTCTTTAAAATATCGCACGACTTTAGATATCAGTTATTTTTATACTTCTAATTGCCAATCTAATTTTCAATGGTATGATGCAAGTAGTGAGACAACAAAATCAATTCCACTTTTTGAAGATTTAGATTCTTGTGAATTAAATGTAATAGCAACTGCACATTCTAGTGAATCGGCATTTATAGCTTATGAAAGGGAGTTGCTAGGTAAAGACAAACAATTTGTAGTAAGAGTTAATTCCCTTGCTCAAACAACAGCTAGTTACTCTGAAATTACATTAGATAAAAAGCCAATAGATATAATTGCATCTGGTGATAGACTTTTCGTTTTGACTTTAGATGAATATGTTACGGATAACTATTATTTATCGGTAATTGATTTAGATACCGACATTATTATTATGGAATTGGATTTAGGGGTTGATGCCTTAAGATTATTCACCAATAATTCTGGTAAAGTTATTGTCAGTTATCCGAAATTACACACTACTATAGACCCGCTGACTTTAGATAAAGAGTATACAACATACGGAGAAAATACAGAGCCAGGATTCATTACTACAAATGATTATTACATGGATGCCGCAGGTAAATTATATTTTCACAAAAATATGCCATCAGCTGCAGTTACTGAAGTTCCAGCTATTTACGATTTTGAAAAAAATAGTACCGTAGTTTATTTATTTGAAAATTTCTTAACTGAAACTGAATTGGATATCAAGTATAACATTGCTGAAACAACAGCAATAGCCTATGATAAAAAAAACAATTATGTACTTATAGGCTATAAGAAAAATGGTTCTGCTGATGAAGGTGGTATACTAAGAATTACCCCGTCTCCTGATTTTAAGTTAATTGACAATTTAGATTTAGAAGGAGTACCGCAAACAATATTCGTTAAATAGGGTAGGGTATCTAACTATTAAAGTATTTGCTATTCCAAATAGCTGGGTTAAAGTTCTTACCCATGGCAAAGCCGTAGAATATTACTATAGAGGCAATACACTTGAACATAAAAAAGTTTAGAATCCAAAATTGAGCATTTGAATTCGTTTTTGAGAATAGTCCTTCAGGTATTCCTAGTGTGGTTAAAAAACTCATCAACAATATTAAAATGATAAGATTTATAATGCTTTTAAACGGCCACATCATAATTTTACGTAATGGGTGAAGGTCGTTTCCCCAATGATGTATTAAATAGTGATAACCGTTACCTATAGGGGCGAACAAAAGTGGATCATCTTTATCTTCTAGTTTAAAAAGTTTAGAAGGAGCAATAATTTTAAATCCCTTAACTTCTATATTATGCTCTTTTTCTAGCGCTTTAATTTTTGATAACGCTTCAGTAGGAATAGTGCCTTTAAAATATTTTGTATCTAAAAAACGTAATCTATAATCTATACAGATTTGTTTGATATCCTCTATATGGTAAATCTTTGAACTATCTAATAAATCGATATTGAATTTATTATTTAATATCCCTTTACTACTTGTTACATTTTCTTCAATTCTGTCAAGTTCATTATCCAATTTAGACAAGATTTCATAAACTTCATTGAGTCTATGTTGTTCAGATAAAACACTTTTCTTTCTAACTTCTGTAAGTTTCGCTTCAATGTTAGTTTTGGGTAATAACATGTTCTTCTTTTTAGCAATACTCTCAAAGTTAATGAATTAGTGATTTGGAGAAATTCTTGTTTAACTTAATTAAATGTTAATAAAACGTTAAAGTTAATTTATTGCTTATTTGATACTAGGTGAAAATGACATCTAATTGTATATTAACGGAGAAATTGAACCGTTTGTCGATTTCGAGAACATTTGCCCCTTAAGAACCAACTATCATGAAAAAATGGACAGCCCTCGTGTCCTTGTTTGCCCTATTTATAGGGATTCAGACCTATGCACAGGATAATGTAATTGAATTACAATTTGAGCGTTTAATTTCTAGTATACAACCACAAAAGTCTATTATAGAACGCACTGCCTCTTTTGAAAATCATTCTAGACTTTTAAATGCCCTTAGAGCTACCAATTTAGATAAGGTATTAAATTATAAAGGAGAATTTACTGTTTTTGCTCCCTCTAATCTTGCGTTTGAAAAATTATCAGAAGCTACAATTGATAAATTATTTGACCCAGAAAATAGGAAAGCTTTAAAAGCGATGCTTTCGTATCACATTATCGCGGATAAGTTATCTGCATCTACAATATTAAGAGCAATGTGTAGAGGAAATGGTGTAGCAAAATTTACCACAATACAGGGTGAAAAAATTACTGCAACAATGAAGGGTATAGATATTGTATTAACTGATAAATCGGGCAATAGTGCTGTTATTGTAACTGCGGACTCAAATCAATCTAACGGCATCATTCATGAGATTGACACCGTTTTTGTTCCAGAAACTACATTTTAATTAACGAAGCGTTGCTCCTAAATTACGTTCGTAAGTATTTTGTAGTTTAGACATTATCTTTTCAATTTGTTTTTCAGTTAACGTGCTTTTGTCATCTTGCAAAGTAAAACTAACTGCATAAGATTTTTTACCCTCCGGTAAGTTCTTGCCTTCGTAAACATCAAATAGCGTCATATCTTTTAAGTACTTACGCTCAGCTCCAAAAGCAAGGTCGTGAAGTTCGCGATAAGTCGCTTTGTTATCCAACAGTAGTGCGAAATCTCTCTTAACTTCAGGATACTTAGGTATTTCTTTAAACACTACAGGAGTTGTCTCTAAGTGTTTTAAAACAGCACCCCAATCGAAGTCTGCATATAATACATCTTGCTTGATATCAAAATGTTTAAGAATTGACTTTTTAATCAATCCGAAAGAAACTAATTCTTTCTTTTTATATGTAAAAGTTAAGCCCTCTGAAAAATTGGAAGAACTAATAGGCTCACTCTTTAAGTTAGATATTCCAAGTCTTAATAGAACTGTTTCAACAATTGATTTTAATTCGTAAAAATTGGTCGATATAGCTTTGTTGGTCCAGCTATCTTGTGTAGAATCTCCACTTAATAAGATACTTAAATATTTTGGCTCTATTCTTTTATCTCCTTTTGCATAATATGTTTTTCCGAATTCGAACAACTTTAGGTTTGCGCGTCTACGGTTAATATTATAGTTGGCAGTTTCTAATGCAGAGAATAATGAGGTTCTTCTTAAAATAGATAAATCGCCACTTAATGGGTTAATGATTTCTATAGATTTATGTTCCTCTTCGTCTGAATCTAGTAACGAAACATAATCAGGATTGGTTAAACTATTGGTTAAAATTTCATAATAGCCTTTTGAAGCTAAAACATTGCCAATTGTAGTTTGTATAGTGTGATCTGCGGTTGCTTCTGTGGTTGCAACGGATGCATTCAGCTTTTGGCTGAAAGCTACATTGTTATAGCCATAGACTCTTAATATTTCTTCTATAACATCTACCTGTCTTTGTACATCAACTCTGTAAGACGGTACTTCAAGACCCATACCGGCTTCTGTAACGTTTTTAACCTTGATGTCTAGAGATGCTAAAATAGATTTGATAGTATCTTGCGGAATAGCTTGACCTATAAGCTTGTTTATTTTTTCAAAAGCAAGAAAAACTTCAAAGTTTGGTTGCTTCTTAGGATATAGATCATAAATGTCTGAAGTGATTTCTCCGCCAGCAATTTCCTTTATCAATAAAGCGGCACGTTTTAGACTGAACTCAACATTCTCTATATCAATACCACGTTCAAACCTAAAAGACGCATCGGTGTTTAACGCATGTCTTTTTGCTGATTTTCTAATGGAAACTGGGTTAAAATAGGCACTTTCTAAAAATATAGAAGTGGTTTCTTCGGTTACACCAGAACCTAAACCTCCAAACACACCAGCTAAACATAAGGGTTTTTCGGTGTCACAAATCATTAAATCATCTTCATGTAACGTTCTTTCAACGCCGTCAAGTGTAGTGAATTTAGTGCCTTTAGGTAGGGTTTGAACAATAATTTTATTACCCTTTATTTTTGCTGCGTCAAATGCATGCAAAGGTTGCCCTAATTCATGTAATACATAATTAGTAGCATCAACAACATTATTTTTGGGAGTTAGACCTATAGATTTCAACCTATTTTGTAACCAAGTAGGAGAGGGTTGAATAATTAAATTACTCAACGTAACACCACAGTATCTTGGGGCAAGTTCAGTTTGTTTAACGTCTACGTCTATTTTTAATGATCGGTCATTAATATTAAAATGACTGGTTGATGGGGTAATCAATTCTTTTGTGATTTCCTTTTGCTTCAACCCAGCTTTTAAATCTCTTGCTACACCAAAATGGCTCATAGCATCAGCACGGTTAGGGGTAAGTCCAATTTCAAAAACTTCATCCTCTTCAACATTGAATATTTCAGCGCAAGGTGTTCCCGCTTTTAAATCCTCGTTCAAGACCATAATTCCGTCATGGCTAGATCCAAGACCAAGTTCATCTTCAGCGCAAATCATTCCAAAACTTTCTTCGCCTCTAATTTTACCTTTCTTAATAGTCCAGGCTTCTCCTTCTGGGGTATACAATGTTGTACCAATAGTAGCTACAGGTACTTTTTGTCCTGCTGCAACATTTTTGGCACCACATACAATTTGTACAGGAGCATCTAGGCCTATATCGACCATAGTAACATTTAGCTTATCGGCATTAGTATGTTTAACGCAACTTAATACATGACCAATAACAATGCCTTTCAATCCGCCTTTAACAGATTCAAATTTTTCAACACCCTCTACTTCTAAACCTAAATCGGTTAAAAGTTCTCCGGTTTTTTGTGATTCCCAATCTATTTGTATGAACTGTTTAAGCCAGTTATATGATATTTTCATTCAAAACATTTATAGTGCGCAAAGATAAAACAATGCCTGTATACATTCAATAAGCTATGAAGTCTTTATTTAAATTTTTAATTATGCATATTTAATTGTTTCTTACCAGTTAAATTGAAAAAGAGTATGAGATTTGGGTTAGCAATATTATCCGCATTACTATTAATTGTTGGATGTAAGGAAAAAGAACAAACCAATAACCTCTCTGAAGGTATTTGGCTTGTGGAGTTAAATGTTATGGATAACCAAGAACTACCTTTTAATCTTACTGTAGCTAAAAAGGATGATGGTAGCTATAAAATGCAAATTTATAATGCAGAAGAAGTTATAGATGTAGACGAAATAGAAATTAAAGGAGATTCTATACGTATGCAAACACCTGTTTTTGAAGGATACCTAGCAGGTACTTTTACAAAAAACAAAATACAAGGACAGTTTATAAAAGAAAGTCTAGATAGGATTGTACCGTTTACGGCAGTTTATGGTATTGAAGATAGATTTCCTGCTAAATTAAAGAAAACGGAAAGAAACGTAACTGGAATTTGGGAAACCTATTTTAGTCCAGATTTAGAGGAGGAATATGTTGGCAAAGGAATATTTTTACAAGAGGATAGTAAGGTAACTGGTACTTTTAGAACAACTACTGGTGATTATAGATTCCTTGAAGGTATACTTGATGGAGACTCTTTAAAGTTATCTTCTTTTGATGGTGCTCATGCTTTTCTATTTACTGCAAAAGTTACAGATTCAAGTATGAATGGTAATTTTTACTCAGGCAATCATTTTAAAGAACCTTTTGTGGCAAATAGAAATGATGGATTTGAACTGCCTAATCCAGATTCGTTAACTTTTTTAAATGAAGGTTATGACAAACTTGCGTTCTCTTTTCCTGATTCTCATGGAAATATGATATCCTTATCTGATAAGAAGTATCAAAACAAAGTTGTTATTGTCCAGTTAATGGGGACTTGGTGTCCAAATTGTTTAGATGAGACTAAGTTTTTGGTAGATTATCTTAAACAAGATTCTAATGTTGAAGTTATTGGGCTGGCTTTTGAATCTGCAAAAACTAAAGAAATAGCATTTAAGGCTATTAATCGTTTGAAGGAAAGGGTAGCGGTGAATTATCCTATATTACTAGCTCAATATGGAAGCTATGATAAGAAAAAGGCACAAGAAAAACTACCCATGTTAAACCATGTACTTTCTTACCCTACTACTATTTTTATTGATAAAAATGGAGATGTAAGAAAAATTCATACAGGATTTAACGGTCCTGCAACTGGAGAAAAGTATGTTGAATTTAAAAAGGATTTTAACGCTTTAATTACGCAGCTTAGTAATGAGTAAACTAGATAATGGTAGATTTTCCTAAACCAATATTTTCATCGTTTATGTTGAAGCTACCATCTAGTTCCATAATATTATCTGCAATAAAATCCCCTACATAATTAGTTCCATATTTAGAGCTACCTAAAATATCTGCAGTAACTATTTTTTTAGAAAAGGATTTTAGAACGGCAGCCACAACGGCATCAGATTCTTCATTCATTTTAAAGTGTTGTAGTAACATAGCCATACTTAAAATGGAAGCAACCGGGTTAGCAATATTTTTGCCCGCAGCATCTGGGTACGAGCCGTGTATAGGTTCGAACATGGCATGTTCTAATCCTACTGAAGCAGATGGTAAAAGCCCTATTGAGCCAGCAATAACGCTACCTTGGTCAGAAAGGATGTCTCCAAACATATTATCGGTTAAAATAACATCGAATTGTGAGGGATCTAAAACCATTTGTATAGCGGCATTGTCTATAAATAGGCAATTTAACTCTACGTCTGGATAACTTTCAGAAATAGACCTTACTACACGTCTCCATAAACGTGATGTTTCAAGTACATTGGCTTTGTCTACCAGTGTAACTTTCTTTTTTCTTGAACGAGCAGATTTAAACGCTAAATGTGTTATTCTGCTAATTTCAGCTTCTGTATATGTGCATGTATCGGTAGCAGAATTTGCTTCCTCATCAATGGTTTTTACTCCGTA
>TARA_R110002033_G_scaffold783_3_pt1 | contig 14992 bp, 13 predicted proteins | sample TARA_R110002033 | Tara Oceans TARA_R110002033 (sample SAMEA4397051) | marine metagenome | biome: Polar Biome; feature: [SRF] surface water layer (ENVO:00010504); material: water (ENVO:00002006), including particulate matter (ENVO:01000060) such as... | depth 5 m
AACGAATTTTCGAATACAAGGAGGATAACGTACGGCAAGCTTGCCCAGTTTGACGGCCTCTTATCTGGCTATCTCTTATTTGGCTGTCTCTTATCTGAAAGTGCCCATGCAGAGTCCTAGGGCCTGTGAGTATCGTCTCTAGGCTTTTTCCCTGTTTGATTTGTTCTTCATAGCTTTCTATAACCAATTCACCCATCAGCCATTGCTGGCTAACATGGTAAATCATCGCCAGCACGGACTCTGGGCTGACATTATCATTCAGCTCAATATCGGCAAGCAGTTGATAGCCCTTATCTTCTACTATTATTATCTCACCCACATCTTCCCCTAGGTTGCGATGCTTGCCATAGACGAGCGACACCTTATCTATGATCTTGTCCATCATGGACGGCCTGGCTTGACACTGGGCGCGCTGGGAAGGGGTGAGCTGTAACTCGATTTTATACAAGCCTTTATGGCTCGATGGCAGAGCCGATATCCATACCCTGTCTATTTCCTCTATTCCATCTAGGAGTAGATTAGAGTAATCGGCAACCGTGCAGGCGCGAGCAGGCAACACATCTTCGGGCGGCGCCAGTGCCAATGTGGTGAGATTTAAATAACCATCTGGCTCTGCAAGGTAGTCTTCGACGTTAAATTCGCTGCGATAATTTAGCTCTGTCAGGCCATAACACAGCTGCTCAAGAATGGTCACCCCTGGGTCATGGGCATTAAAGTCTGTCCAGATTTCGCCAGAAAACGCCTGAGCATGGCCGATGGCTGCTTTTCTTAGGCTATAAAAACTTAAGGGATCGTTTTTAACATCATGCCTGGCTATGGTGATGCTAGTTTTCATCCCCGGCCTCCTCTGGACTCAAGATACAGTCCTGCATATAGTCGTCAAACCACAGCTTAGTGATGTGATAGCGAATATAGATGCCTTCGCCATAGTCTGTGTTGCTGCGGATCTGAAGATAATAAGGTCGGTAGGCTTCACTGCGCTGACCTTTTTCCTGCTGCTTTTGCTTCACCCAGCGCAGGCATAACTTGTCGGCGGAAGAGGTGTAGTAAGCATGCTGGCTTTTGATACTGGTTTTGACATTAAACCAGTTAAATACATCAAACCACCATGAGTCTGGATCGCAGCTGTTCATGGCGACGGCGCGCAATAACCCATAGCGCCCAGTGCTCTTGATGCCAACCCCAGCCATTATTTCCAGCGCCTGACAGCCCTCTAATTTAGGCGAGATAGTATGCCAATTGCCATCGGCTCTGACTGGAAGGGTCCCCGTATTCGCTTTCTCAAAAGCCCCTCCCTTTCTGCCGCTGCTTTTGAGTGTGCCATTGACTTCCAAGGTATGGCTGGGGCGATCGCAATTGATCCCCACACAGGCATTGGGCGATAGTGCCAATAGGCTCTGCGTCCCTTGTTCAGAGCCACTTTTATCGGGTGTAGCACTGGAACTATTGCTGCCTGAGAGCTTATTTTCTGCTTCCTTATTGGCATACTGGACCTGCGGGGAGCTGAAGAGTAAAACATCGATTTCTTTATCAAATTGAATAGACCAGAGCTGCTGATCGGGGGCACTCTCACGGTAGAAACTCATTAAATGGGCGTTTTCTTCCAGAGAAGAGACCTTAAAACCGTCATTAACTGATTTATCAAACCCCTCTTCTAGGGAATTGAGGCAGGAGTCGATAAGATCGGAGAAATGATCGGCTGAAGGCAGCGCGCCCTTGCGAAAGTAATTCTTCAGTGTGCTCCTGTTGCGTTTAGCCATTATGCTGACTTCCTTTTCTATATATTTGATCATCAGTTTCAGGTTCCGACTCACAGACAATAAAATTACCACCCACTTCCAGTTCATCCACACCTGTGGCCCTAGCCCTGAGATCATATTCATCCTCGACAAGCGCTATCACATGGTGGCTATATGGCATCAAAAGACACCAAGGACTGCTCGCCTGAATGACTGCCTCGGGATCCGGATTAAGCTCAGTGGGAACGGCCTTCGCATTGACGCTATCGAGCAGTTGATAATTCGCTGATGACCCCTGATTACCGGCGACGATATGTAAGGCAGACACTTGAGTCACAAACTTAATATAGGGCTGATGGCGGATAAAAGACTCGATATCTTTGACCTTCAAAGTCCAGCCAAAGCCAACATTGCCCCGTTCTGACCAAGGGCACAGAAAGTCACAAATATCCTGATTAAGCTGACGGATTGCCGAGCCTGGATGCACGCCGGCATTAAATTTCACTGCGCAGCGTACCTGCAGGCTCTCATAAATGGGATTACGCACATCGACACTGATAAATTCAGCGCACAGTCTAGTGATATAACATTGGATATTATTGAGTATCTTGCTGCTAGCATGGAAATTATCGCAAGGCGTGTGGGCACACATACTGACCCTTAATCTAACCATGATCAGAATATGCCCAGGAAATGTTCCTTGGGTTTGATAGATAAGATTAGGGAAACATTTCACCCGCTCCACTTCTGGAAATGCATCTAAGATCAGCCTCTCATAATCCCATGGCGTAACGGCTCGTCCCTTGTGCCTTAAACGTTCGCTGACCCTCTGTTTAAATTCAGGTGATTTTTCAGCCGACTTACCAGCAAAGGTTGGGGTCAGTTGGCTGATTTTCGCCAGTCCTACTTGGGCTTGCATGGCTTTCCACTGGGCAATGCCCGTCAGGCGTATACCCGTTTCATCCGCCTTAAGTCGCCGAGTCACCTTAGCTCCATGGGCAGAGATAGAGATGCAGCGACCATAGCAATTTAAGTCTCGATTCGCCGAGGCCCTTATCCAAAACTGTCCTGCTGGCATCACGCTATTATTAGCCGTCATATTGGCAGGCACTCTGAAAGTCACTATGCCTGAGGTGATAAATTCCGAGGTAGAATCGGCTAGAATTTGCCGTTCATCGAAGGCCTGCCAATGATTATCCAGCAGATAAAACCAGTGAATATCGCTGGCACCATCGCCACGATTTAAATTCGCCTTTTCATCCAATTCAAAGAACAGGCTTATTTCATCGGCTAACCCTTGGGCCTCTAGGCCAATAAATAGATTGCCATCGAAGGCATAGCGAGGAAACAGGGATTGCAATTCGGGTTGTAATCGGGATGGATTAACCGGATAAATTTGCTGAAAACCAAAGGGGTGAATATGAGTCACACTATGATGTGGCAGCATCTTCTTCTGGTTTTGAGGATGCAAGTAAATCACGCTCTGGGCATGATAATTCAAAGATAGCTTACTGACTGTTGGCGTATAGGGAGCGTTAGGCAGTGGTTTAGGCCGCTTTAACTTAGCATTTTCCATTAATGTCTGGGTCAACAGGCCCGAGTGATCTTGATGGCCAAAAGCCTTGTTTGGCGCAACTAAGGCCAGTTTAATAAACCCATTGCGACTCTTAAGATTATAATCAAACTCCAGCTCGGCGCGCCCTCTTGCAACAGGTTTAAACTCATTGGCTATGATGCTTGTGAGACACTTATTCCCAGAAAGTTTTCGATTACCTGACTGGTTATCGAAGAGGCTAAAGAGCGCTCCATGTGAAGCATTGAGCCAATTTCCGTCCCTCAATACCTGAATACTGACCTTAAAGCTTTGATTGTCATAATCATAAGGATAGCCTGCATAGTGTTCTTTAAAACCATCAAACCCCATAGGTAGCAGGGCCCAATCGATATTAATATCCACTGACTGAATGTGTTTTTTCGCCATTTCTTCACTGCCCAAGATAAAGTCACTGTGCAGGCTAGGCAAGGCACCGAAGGGAACAAAACTCTTGGAAGGATCTAGGCGGCCATGGCTGTTATAAGCAACAAGCTCGGTGAGGCCCTTAACTGTGACATCTATATCCACTGAACTTAAGATAAGGCTTCTAAATATCGAATAAGGGAAGAAGGTGGCCAGAGGCTTAATGGCAAACTGTATACAAGGTTCGCCACTCAACCACATATCACCGTGGATCTTAGGATCGCAAGGAACAATGGGGGGAATGTCCGCCGTTAACGCAATATCGAATTGAAAACCATACAGGCCTAAGTCATCGCCTTTGACCTTCCCTCTAAGAGGGTTGATCCTATAGTTGTCGATTTCTAGCCAACCATCGGCCGTGGAAATATGAATATCGAACATGGTTTCATACAATTCATAGAAGTTACGCAGCTGATCTTGTCGCAATAGCCGCAGCAGACGGGTGACACCTGAGCTTGCGCTAAATTGCTGGGACTTTTTATCAATAAGCTCAATATCATTCTGACTCAGCCAGGCACAGCACTCTTTTTCAGCGGATCCGGTCTCATTATCTTCAAGGAAACTCAATGTATGGCGGCTAAAAACACGTCCAAAAGTGCGGTAGAAGTGGGCCTCGTGAGTCGCTAATACCAACAGTGCCAATAAGTAATGTTTATAGATAAACTGGCTTGTCTTAGTCCCTGGACTTGCAAATATTTCTTCCACTTGCCAGGGCAATAGCTGGCTCAACACCTCCTGAGTCAGCGGGTGTAATGTGTCGACCTTTTGCGACGCCTTTGGATCTGAGGCTGGCCTAGCCTGAGAAAACCTCGGCTCAGATTCGCTGCTCAGTAGCTCACTGACAATGGCGGCAAGATGCTGATGTTTTGTCAGAACCTCGACACTGCTGATCAATAGGTAGAGAAGATGTGAGTTTATTTGCTGATATTCGGTCAAGGCGATGGCGAGGGAGAGACTTCTGTGGCCCTCCTTGAGGTTGAGTATAGGGGCCGAGATCCCAAAACCTAACTGAGCCTGTGTTTGATTCTTTCCCCCTAAGAGTGAATTAGCTCCAAAGGTTGGGAAGATATTATCATTACTGCCCTTGGGCTCAGAGTCTAATTTATTCTTAACGACTTGAGTTACATAGTGCAATTCGCTCTCGGGTGATATCAATGGGTCTCGATGAAGAAACAGACTCACCACAGAACAAACTCTGGCATTAGATAACAACAAATCATCATCCAAGGTGAAGATAATATCTTGTAATTGCTCATTTTTACCACAGCTAAACTCACTTCCCTTAGTAAGAATACTGGGGTTATTGAGCCCTTTGACAGGTGTGAAAACAAGATAGCTAGATTCTGCGACTGGGGCCTGGGGGCTGAACTTGAGCAATTTTCGATAATAGAAGTCCAAGTGTTTCATGGTGAAGCCATTTAACTGGCTCTGGCTCAGGCGATAAATCTTTAAAAATGCCATCAACAGCCCCATAGCAGGATCATGATTGGCTTGGCTTTTGAGTTCTTGAAGGTAGAGCTGCAGATCCGTTTGCAGGAAGCGAACAGTATTCATCAGTGTGGTAAAGCACTGCTGCAGTATCGAGACTCGTTGATGATGGTTCAGATCAGGCGCTTGTTCACTATGTTGAGCGCCGCCCACCTGAGGGCTGAGTTCTTCCTCAAGTTCAGGCATTGGATCTATGGCCCAAAGCTTATCCAAGGAAATAAGGAAGTGCTGCATCTGCTGTTTTATTTGGGGAGTTCCCCCATCTGATAACGACTTAAATGCCTGTAATTGACTCAGGAGCTTCTTATCTACCGCAGAAGATAGCTTCAGGCACAGCTCAAATGCCGCCCTACTTTCAGAGACTTTTAGCTTGCTGTAGGCGAGATTAATATCGCTAAAGAGCTGTATTATGATGGGGATTGTCTGCTCGATATCCCCCTTAAGTCGCTCTTCGAACTCCATGGAGATCCTGCGGCTATTAATCGTCTGCAGCATAGCTATGATGACAAGATCGCTGCCCAGGAACATAGGTTGCCAATTGCCTTCCCTGTTATTGTCTAAATTATAAAAGTGCAGCTGCCCAGCGATTTCCTTGGCAAACACCAACAAGGTTTCGAAAGACATTTCATCCACATCAAAATGCCCTGGAAGCAAGGCATCCGCCAAGCGTTCAGACTGGGCACAGCCTAGGGAGATTACACGCGCCTCATGACTTGTCATAATGGCACTGCAAGCCGAGATTGGGCGGCTTTTAGCATATGATTAGACATCAACAAGTGTGCCCTCCATGATATAGAAGGGATAGACCATGTTGCGCCTAGCGTTGGTGGTGATCACTCTATAATCTAAGCTGATGTCTAGCCTTCCCTCCATAGCAAACTCAGTGATAATCTCGATTAACTCTACGTCTATGCGTGGCTCGAAAAACAGGATTGCACGCTCGATAACATGGGTGAGCTTAGTAATAGTGGCCTGATTTATCTCTTCAAACACCATGGCTTTGATGCCGCATCCATATTCTGGCTCCATCACCCTCTCTCCAGGATTGGTCGAGAGTAAGATAGTGATGCTCTCTCTAATATCCAGCTCTTCGCTCACCATAGCGGCTTGCCGGTTAGGGCCTGTAAACTGCGGCGGAAAACTCCAGCCCGTACCTAAAAATGACTTAACGGCTCCCATAACTCCCTCCCTGAAGGCCAAGAGTTGCTCTTAACCTTTGATATCCAATGTCATTACATCAATAAAAGTACCATAATATCAATTACATAAGCCTAAGGCGGAACCTGAGGCTAACCTCCTATCATGACGGTGAAAGCCCCTAGCACTATGTTTCCCCCATGGACAGTCGAGTCACCCAGCCTTGCGGCGGGTTTGCCTCCTATCATCACGCTACTCGAACCTTTAGCTATGGTATCGGGTGGCCCAACGCAGATGCAGCTATCACCTATCACGCTGGCTGGCAGTTTTTCGATTAATACTGTCGGCACGCCCGGACCTATCACAGGCCCTCCCACATGGGGAATAGGTGGCAGACCTGGGGTCACCATAGGGCAAACGTGCATATCTGTGAGCCTAGCTGCTGGTGGCATTAGTTAATCCTCAATTAATCATCACCATGGCGCCCTTGACAGTGGTCTGTCCCGATGCCGACAGCTCTGCGGTCGCGCTGCCCTTGGCGGTAAAGCCTATCTGCGCAGTTTGCTGTATGTTCATGCCGTTAATCTTTACATCGGCTTTTGAGCTTATGGTCATGGCGCCGACGGCATCTAAGGTCATACTGCCCTTAGCGCTGATCTTGATATCTTTAGGGCTGTCTAGGCTAATACCGCTGCTATTGAGCTCCACCTTATTGTTGTTTTGATCTTCTAAGACGATGGATTTATCTTTATCACTGAGCACTATTTTGTTGTTTTCTGGCGTTATTATCGTGATGACTTTGTCTTTCTCATTAAACTCCAGCTTGAGTTTGCTTCTGGTCACGATCGCCTTAGTGTCGTTATCTGCAGCTATCTCATAAGGTGGGGTATTTTTGCTGCTATAGAGGCTGCCTAAGATCACCGGCTCGCTGGGGTTATTATTGAAATAACCCAGCACCACCTCATCGCCCACCTCAGGAATAAAGAAGCTACCTATCTCCTTGGAGGCATAAAAACTTGCCAGTCTAGCCCATACTCCCGGTGTCGTTGCCTGCATCACAGGCACTTTGACTTGAATGCGATTCTGACTGATGGGATCGCCATCGAGCTGCATCACTATGCCGATTTGCAAACCTTCCACTGCCGGTAACACACCACTGGCCGGCGGCGCTGTAATGTCCCTGTGATCACTCGACCACTGGGGTGACATGCCAAACTCAATCTCTGTCAGCCACTGACCGTTGACGATTTCATGGTGCACTTGGCTGACAAATACCGCACCATTGAAACGACTGCCGACCCCAAGGACCTCTATTTGGGTGTTGATTTTGGCGAGCGTACAGCCTTGAAAGGTCATCTTGCCCCGTATGCGCGCCAAGGCAGACTTTACCTGTTGGCCTTTGGCCCAAGCCTTGAGCGATGCACTGTCCATGGTATTGGTGGTTTGCAGACGAAAATCCGCTAGGGATAGGGCACTGGCAAGATCGGATGATGATAGATCGCCTTGATTATTGAGTGTTTGCGCCGTGACTTCCTGCTCTACGCTAGTCTGCTCACTTGGATCCCAGCCAACACTTTTTACAGAAGACAGCTGATACCTAGCATCTGTATCTGCCTGAAATTCGATGAGATCTTCGCCATAGGTGACACGCAGCACACAGGCATCGCTGACATTGGGCTCAGCCACTGTCACCTTCGCGGCGTCGACACAGACCAGATAGCCATTCACCTCTGCTCTGGCAAGCATAAAGTCCCAGTCTGTGCAGTTAAACTGCACTAACTCATCATGATCAGAGTCTGTGGCAGATACTTGACTACTCAGACCTGAATATTGGCCAATGATGGTTGCTATTATCTGGCTGTCTTTTTGCTTTACGTAATTGGCACTCTTTCTCGCTATGGTCATGGCCACGCAGGGATCTTTACACTCGATAATCAATGTCGAATCATTATTGCGCCCGATGGCGATCCCAAGGCCGATAATAATGCCACTGAAAATCTGTGCCTCATCGCTGCCGTAACCCGCCTTAATCACTACCTTGGTGCCGGGCTTAAAACAGGACTCGGTACTCAAGGGGAAATCCTTGCCGGGCATATCACCATCGCTCACAACAAACTTGGCTCTGGGCACCTGATTGACCCCAGAGCACACCTCAATCAAGAGCACATTAATGCCCTCTTTAAGTGCTGCGCCATCGGTGGTAATGCTGTAATTGACCACGCCATCGCTATTGGCTAATGGAGATGCTGCCATATGAGTTTAAGTCCTGTTAAGTTCGCCATACTCTCTACACTAGGGGCGGGAAAAATAACTGAGTTCCAGGTTTAATATCCCTAAAACTGGCTAAATTATTGGCCTTAGCCACTTTCATGTAATAAGACCCATCCTGATATACCTTCTGACACAATAGCGGTAAGGTGTCACCCGCTTTGAACTCAATCACATGGGTTAAATCAGGTGATGAACGTTTCGATTTTAATGCCTCTTCTTTATTGGTCATGTAGCCAGAAAAGGTAAGACTCAGCTTAGCCCTGAGTGGTGTGCCATCAGGCTTAAACAACACGTATTCGACCTTAAAACTGGTGAGGCGGCAGATAAAATACAAGGTCCCCCAACTCAGGTGTACTACGTTAGGTTCATGCTTATCACCAACATAGCTATAGGCCACTTTTTTGAAGGCACTTATTTGCTGATTAACATCAATTGGCTTAGTAGTCTTCACCACGCCAGTGCCATCAAGCACTGTAGTAAAATCTAAGGTTTCGTTATCGTAACCGGCAAATTTCAATTCTGAGGCCGCTGTGCCTAATGGTTTTTTCTTCTTATCGTCATACTTGATGCCATAGCCATGATTAAAGCTCGATGGGTTTAGCATCAGCTCAAACTTATTGCCCTCATCCTCTGTTTCTATCGTCAACTTTTTCGCCATACTCCCCCCTTAACGCTCGCGCGTTTCTGTTCGCTTTTGCTGGATAAGTTGTAGACAGCTTTTTAACATTTGCTCTTTATGCTCATCCAATTCAGCTTCTGTCACTAAGGGTAAGCTAGCGCTTTCGCCCCCCTCGACCACGCTGGATTTAATCACTAACTGTTTAATTTCTATAGACATAGACTAGGTCACCCGGTTCGAATATTGATAACTCAGTTCCACTTCTTCTATGGCCACCTCATTCTTGGTCGAATTGAAACTGTCCACTTTCCAATTAACTGGGTAGGCCTGGAAAAAATTCCAGCTGCGGATCACTGTGCCTTTCTCCCCGAGTAAGTGCACCGAGAGATCTTTAGGTTCCAGAGAAACCTTAAAATCACCATCGAAAAAACTCTTACACCACTTAACCAGAAAGGAATCTAGCGTAGTGATACCGCGTTTAAGGGTTAAATTGCTGTGTTTAATCGATTTAGGCAGCTGATAAATAAAACGATTCTCACCACCTTCCACATAGTCCTCAGTCTCAATTTGTGAGCCTATGCCGGTAATTTCTTGAAATGAAGTATCAGATTTATTTTTGGCACCATGGAAGGCGACTTTGAAGTAAAAGGCTGGAACAGGCCAGATCCCAGCATCTTGAGTTGAACCATCGGACATAGATTTTATCCTTAATTTGATGGTGACAAAGGCCGTCCACATAGGGCCAGTACTCATATTGATAACGGCTCTGAGTAATGGCCAGATAGATGCCTATCTCAGTCGAGATTATTTGTTCGCTATTGCTAAGCCTTCGTGGGCCAACTCTATCGACTCTACCGCCACCTCGTTACCGTCGGACTTAAGATCCGTGCCAGTGACTTTGGTGGGCCAGGCATTGGCCAGCGTCCATACCATAGTCGGTGAGCCCGTTTCATCCAGCAGACTGATAGTTACTGCTGTGCGAGCAACCGTATTGAGTTTGATTTTGCTGTACCAATCGAAAAACTTATTATCCTTAGCAAAAATGCCTTTTTTCAAGGTGACATTACTGGTCTTCACTATGCCGGGCATTTTTATGGTGGAGAAAATCTTGTTATCTCCTGCGCGGTATTCGATGACCTGTGCCTCAACATCTAATCCTGATACTTCTTGAAAAGATGACACCATGCCTTCACCTGCCCCGCCGGCCCATTTCACTTCGAAGTAAAACTTCGCCATTGGCCATACATTAGCTGACTGTTTTGAACCATCATCTGACATATTGTTCTCCTTAACTCTGACTTAAATAAATCCACGTAGCGCAATTCAGTGCTTAAGACTTCTGCATCTGCTGCTGGAAGGTGATCTCGATAAACTCTGCAGGACGTGTGACGGCAACCAAGACAGTGATCCGCAAGATCCCCTCTAAGATATCTTCACCTGTCATTGTGCTGCCTAAACCTACACTGACACTGAAGGCATCTGCAGGGACAGAGCCTGCAAGCCCACCACGCTTCCAAATACCCGTTAAGAAGTTAGTGATCATGCTATTGAGCGTTGTCCAAGTATTGGCGGTGTTTGGCTCAAAAACATAGGCCTTAGCGGCTAAGCGAATCGATTCCTCCAGCATGATCAAGGTTCTGCGCACACTGATATAACGCCAATCAAGACTATTACCATCTAAGGTTCTCGCGCCCCAGACTAAGGTGCCTTCGCCGATGAAAGTACGAATAGCATTGATGGATTTACCTTGGGTAGTGACGTTAAGATCTTCTTGCTCATCGTGGGAAATATTCACAGCAGGAGAGACCACGGCATTAAGGCTGACATTAGCAGGGGCCTTCCACACGCCGCGGGCATTATCGACCATGGTATAGATCCCCGCCATGCATGATGATGGCGGCAGTAGGTTCAGCTGTCCTTTAATATCCAACAAGATACTGCTGTAGAGTGGACTCATGGAATTCAAGGTTTTATGCAGCAGCGAGATTTGTGCATCCCCAGTCACGCTGGCTAGCGTGTCTATCTCGGCCAACATCTGATCCCGCTTTGCCACGCGCATTTTATTGCTCGGGCTGGCAAGCTCATCCTCGCTAAGCCCGTCAAGAGCAATAAAGTTACTGGCAACCTCATCCTTTAGCAGACCACCGAGCAAGTCAATATTGGCAATATTTTTAAAGTTAAGATCGCTGTCCTGCACTATGGTTGTGTGGATCCAGGGATAATAGGCAGCAGAAAAATCTAAGTAATTAATCCCAAGTTTTGATCGAAAACCTTCGATGCAATCACCACTGGGATCTTGCCTGTCCAAAAAGCCATTCCAGACATCCAAGATAGCCACTCGGTTGCGCATAACACCGCCACAGTGAGCCAAAGACGCTTGCTGCACACTGATGCAGTCATCCTCAGCCAAGAGAATGGCCTCGGGAACCACCAGCATGGTAGGCTCAAGCTCTTTTAGCAGAGGAGTAATCCCTGCCTGCAACTTAGCCGCTTCAACATCATTGGAGTAATTTCCCACAGAGACGATATAGCAAGGTCCGCCGCCATTTTGGAAAAACAGCATCATGCTGTAATAGAGTAAATATTTAGTATTGGATTGCGATACCAGATAGGCTTTATCACCTTGCACAAATGCCGGATCTTCAAGTGAGTCGGCCGGCTTTTCGGCTATGGAAAACTCAGGCTCTGGAGCCTCTCCGTAATAGCGCCTAAACTCTGCCATGGAGGTAATTCGCCATGGTTTATTGAGCAAGGACTTATTGCCATTGATAGCCTTCTGGCTATAGCCAATGAAGGCAGGTACGGCCGTTGCCACTTCGACCACTGAATTTGGAAATGCATTTTTTTCAACTATATACACACCAGGTGTTTTCATCACGCCCATAATTTATTCCTTTAAATTTAAAAATTAACAAAAATTTCAGAAATTTTAATTAATTTATTCTCAACGACCTCTTGATAGCCTTTTCCAGCTTGAGCCATAGGCAAACGACTAATTACAACTTTATTTCCAGTGGCTCGTTTCTCAACAAGTTGAAAATGACGATCTGTTAACTCTTTCAACTCAATTTCAGCATCACTCCTAAAGACGGCAGTTAATCTCCCGCTAATGGAGTTTTCAATATGTCTTAACACAAATAATACCGATAACTTTCTATCCACAACCATGAAGTCTTCATTAACCCCCTGACCATTGACTCTATATTCCCAATGACTTCGATTAGCTTCAATAACCGCCGCGAAATGCACTGTTTTTTGTTGATATTTTTCTCTATCAAACAGAAACACTAAATCTGAGATTGATAGCTGTATTCGAATGAAAAAAATCGGTCCTAAGCCGAGTCTATTCGCTTCCCTGTGAGAATAAGAAGCCAGTGAATTTTTAGTTGTAAAATCCAAGCTTGAGACAAATTTATCGACAGCCAACTGATAGCTGTCATTTCCCTCAAGGTTTACCTGCAACCCAGTGGCTAACGGTTTCTCAAAATTGATGATTTCATCTCTTTTTAATAGTGGAAATAAAGAGATATCACTGAGGCTAGCGTCTGTGGAGCAGCCGTAGAATTCAAGAATTAATCCTTCATCTTCATCCTGAGCATACATCTGCATTACTTCGCTTTTTTCTTTTTCAAACAACACCAGAATACCGGCGATGTCGGCCCTGAAAATCAGCCCAGTGTTTCTACTCTGGGCTAATGTCGCCGCTGTGGGATGAAAAACCACTCCTTCACACAGGGAAGAAGCAAAGTACTTGTGCCCTAGATTGATTGAAAAAAGCGCAGCATAACTCATTAGATCCGATCGCTCTGTGTTTCAGCAATCACATCGACATTAGAGGTCCTGTTTACCCTAGCGATTTCGGCTTGATCATCTATGGTGATCATGCGCACTTTATAGAGAATAGAAGGCACATATTTTGCGCCAAACATGCCCCACATATTACTCAGGTCTTGTGTTTGGACATTTTCAATATCTAAAATGATTTTATCTATTTTTTTATCTAGGTCGGGAGAGTTTTGATGATTGAAGACCGGATGTGCTTGAAAAAAACCTATTACACTTGAGATGAATTTAAGAGACTCATTGTAGTTAGTCCCGGTAAAGTTTGCCGATACCATGACGTAAAGGTTGAGAAAAATAGGTTTTGCCGTGGTAAAACTAGAGGTATTAGGGATTGCGCCGCCAAGATTCATGGCGGTTTCTTTTTCAATGTTGGTAATAAAGATGACCACCCGATTATTGATATGCGCGCAGACACTGCCATCATGATCCACAAGGTTTGAAATGACGACTATGTCCTCAGATAATTCAAATCTTATTTTCAAATGTTGATTAAGTCTATATGCAATGTGTTCCATACATGAAAGTAACACCTGAGCCCCTCATCCATAACAATGTCCGTACAACATTTCCCTTTAAAATAGACATAACAAAATAACAGCCTATTATAAGCATCAGTGACACCCTAGTTGGTACCCTGCGCTATTGAATATAGTGCAATTAAATAGCGTTTTCACAAATAGATTTGAAATAATTACAAAATCATACTTTCATCTACTTTTATTCGTTACCCCCTCAGGGCAACCGCATGAGCGCTTGCTTTTTGAACTATCCGTTTAACCTGCAAACAAAAAACAGGAAATAGTCCAAGCTATGAAGATTTTATGGATTATAACAACTCATTAAATGAACTATTTCTGTTTAAAAAAATTCGCGATCTTGCCATGGTCACGCCGGTGTCAGGATAGTTGTCGCCTTAATTAATTTACAAATAAACAGGGCGCGGTAAGTTAAAGCAAGTGAATTATCAAAGGCATTCAGGTCAATTTAAAGAAGCAATATTAAACAACAAGTTGAGTCAAAGTGGTTTGTCGGTTCGTAAGTTTGAAGAGCAAGAAGGCATTAATCTCTCAACCCTGTATATTGGCAAAAGCAATTTAATACCTCAGGGTTAAACGTGTCAAAAGTCAGTTCATAGGAATAAGTGGTCAAGTAAGGACAAGTTGGAAACCGCCACACTGTCAGCTGTTGAGTTAAGTGAATATTGCCGAGATAAGGGCTTATACCCTGAGCAAGTCAACGCATGGAAACAAGCTTGTATTGCCGGTAATACAACAACAAAATCGCCAAAAGAAGCCAAGATAACACCTGAGCAAAAGACGGACAGAAAACGCATTAACGCGCTAGCACGCGAGTTACGAAGAAAGGATAAAGCATTAGCGGAAACCGCAACCTTGCTCTTACTAGGAAAAAAGTTCGATGCCTATTGGAAGGGAAAAGAGGACAGCTAATGTCTCTGGCCGATAGGCAGAAGCATGCGCATTGAGTCAACACCGCCGTCGCGGCAGGTGCGTGACAAGATAAGGCCTGTGACGTGATTGGATTATCAACAAGAACCTTACAGCGTTGGCGAATAGACGGTGATATTAGCGCAGATAAAAGGCCAACCGCAATGAGGCCGGAGACAGGGAGCAAACTGAGTCAAGCTGAAAGACAAGCTGTGATTGATGTGTATACCAGTGAATAGTTTGCCTAATTGCCGCCAACCAATACTCGCCGATATAGGTGAGTATATTGCTTCGGAGTCGAGTTTTTACCGTGTATTGCATGCTGAAAACATACTGTATCACCGAGGCAAAGCTAAGCCGAGAAATGCCCAAAAAAGCCAACAAGTTTTACGGCTAAAAAAGCGAACGAAGTGTGGAGTTGGGATATCAGTTA
>TARA_R110002033_G_scaffold2792_13_pt1 | contig 14990 bp, 9 predicted proteins | sample TARA_R110002033 | Tara Oceans TARA_R110002033 (sample SAMEA4397051) | marine metagenome | biome: Polar Biome; feature: [SRF] surface water layer (ENVO:00010504); material: water (ENVO:00002006), including particulate matter (ENVO:01000060) such as... | depth 5 m
ATTTTAAAAAGACGGTCTGCAATTTTATCATTTTTTATGCGACCCCAAAGATGGTTCACTTCAATCTCCTGTAAAGTATATTGGTCAAAGTAGCGATAATCAGCAGTATGATACGTGCTTTTATTGTCATTAGCATTGGCTGCTATTGCGGCGCTATCTGTCTCTGGTGGATGAATTTCTATGGATTCTGCTTTAGGGTATTCCTTTATCATTTTTAACCAAATCGCATCTAATGGAACCAACTTGGATTTAGTATCGCTTGCTTGTTGAGAAATAGGCTCTATGTATAATAAGGATTTTTCTCCTCCAAGAATAGTGTAATAGGAATACGCAAACCATTGAAATCCCCATACCAGTCCGGTTATTGCAAAGATTAGGGCTATACTTAAGACGTAAAAACCAGTGACATTATGCATATCGTAATTTTTCCTTTTCCATTTCATCCCTTTTTTCCAATTGAAAGAAAAGCGTTGTTTAGCGGCACTTTTATTTTTAGGGTACCACAAAATAAATCCTGATATGATCAACAGTAAGAAAATTAATGTAGCAACTGCTACAACTACTTGGCCTATATCTTGAGGCAACCACAGATAGAAATGTCCATCTAATATAAAATGAAAAAAACCTGTTTCATTGTTTACTGTTTTTAGAACGTTTCCTGTGTAAGGATTAAGATAGGTGGTATAATAATATGTGGGTTGATAATGATAGAAAATAGCTTCAACGGCCTCATTTTTACCATTGTATTTCAAGGCGTGAATATTTTTTTTAGGTAACTCTCGTTGAGCTATAGGTAGCAATTGACTTGGTGGTAAAAAAAGATTGTTTTCTTCCTTGACAAAACGGTAGTCCTCCGTATAATTAGAAATTTCTTGCTGAAAAGCATATAGACAGCCCGTGATTGCGATAATAAATACAATAATCCCAGATGGTAATCCTAACCACAAATGCAGTTTGCCTACTATTTTTTTTAAATTTTTATTTTTCATCTTTAAAGAATAAAACTCCCCCTCTAGAAGCTAGATGAGGAGTTTAGTGAAACAAATAAACAAAATCAACTAACTCAAAATTTGTACCCTACCGATAGACGAAAATTTGTTCCGGCTTCCGTCTGCCAGTAATACATGTCACTATAACCGTAATAACCTCCAGAGTATAAATATTTATCTAATATGTTATTTACGGTTACATTCACAGTAACCTTATTTTTCTGGTACGAGATTCCTCCATCTAGTCTAAAATAATCTGGTAATCCTGGAGTGTCTCCCGTTGAAATATACCAAGGAGCTCTTTTCACTTGGTACTGGTATCCTAATGATAAACCAACACCGTTTAAAGTTCCTCTATCAACCTTATAATTTAACCATGCATTGTGAATATGCTTTGTTGTTCCGGGAACTTGTGTTCCTATAATCGACGCATCGGTATCTTTAGTAGTTTTACCTTCAGTGAAGGCATAATTCACAATCAAGTCTAAGTTTTTGAAAATTTCACCTCTTATGTCAACTTCAAGCCCTTTTGTTCGTTGTTGCCCGCTTTCTCTACTGTATTGCATCGCCCCAGTAGAATGTTCTGCATCATTTGTAAGTACATTGTTCTTTGTAATTTGATATACAGAAACAACTGAATTCCATTTTCCATTAAGCCAATCTCGTTTTAAACCAAATTCAATGTTACCACCGGTTTCAGGATTAAAAGACTTTCCTTCCCAGTCTGTACCATAATTTTCATTAAAAGATTGGTCGTTTACAAAATAAGCAGCTGTGTTTTTATTTATTGAGTAACTCAATCCAACTCTTGGTGTGAATCGTTTATTTGATGTGGCTCCTGAATAATAATTAGCGGCCTTCAATAATGTGTATCTCCCTGCTAATGTTAATCGTAAAGTGTTTTCAAAAAAGCCAAGTTCGTCTTGAACATACAAAGCTTTGTAGTTGTTTTGATATTTAACACCACGATCTTCAAGACGCTGGCTTCGATCAAAAATAGGAGAAACAGCAAGGTTACCATACACCGGATTATAGATGTCTAAATCAGGTAGTGGCGCTGTTTGTGAGAAATCATGGTAGAATGTTTTATCGCTTAAATCAAGACCAGATAGAATTTTATGACTGATTGCTCCTGTTTGAACTTCTCCATTTATAAAAGCTTGTCCAACATAAATTTTACCTAAAACATCCCAAACCGAGGCACCTCTTTTCAAGATTGCTGTATTTTCAGGATCAAAACCTGTTGGCCATAAAGACATGCCTTCTTGTTGGTAGTTTAAATACGAACCTTGTGCTGTAAATTTCCAACGGTCGTTTATTTTGTGATCGAATATCGCTAAGATATTGCGCTCTGTCATATCAGTTGGATCTAGATTTGCTTCTGAGGTAGTGAAATTTCGTGGCAAGTCAGCATAGCCTTCTTTCGAAAAAGAATAGTTACTTCCTATGGCATTTACTTTCGAATATTGTTGTGTGTATTCTAAAGTAACTGCAGTTTTATCAGAAAATAAATATTTTAATACCGGTGCGATTGTGTATCTGTCATTAAAGTCAAAATCACGATAGCTTTTCTTTTTTTCAGCCATTGCATTAAAGCGATATAATAATTTACCGTCTTTTGTCAGTTTGCCATCGAGATCTAATGTAGCTCGAAACATATCAAAACTTCCGTAGGTCAAACTTGCTTCTCCTTTATCACGTCCGCTAGGTTTTTTGGTGACAACATTGTAAAATCCACTCGGATTTCCGTTGGCAAGCATGAATCCTGCTGGGCCTTTTACAAACTCGATTCGTTCTACCATACTCATGTCCTCGGTAAGTGGTCCCCACGTTGAACTTATATTCATACCATTTCTAAAGGCTGCAACTTGGCTTCCTCGCATAGTTATGTTGGCATAGTTGTCCCAATGTTCAACACGTGTCGCTCCACTCACATTACGGGTAACACCCTCAAGCATATTAAATATTTGTTGGTCATTAATCAACTTGCCTGTTATCACCTGAATATTTTGAGGGATTTCATTAATAGGTGAATTTAAACGTAATGATGATGAAACACGATTGGTTTTAAAAGCACTTTTATTACTCAAAATCACAACTTGATTTAATTCAGTATTGGATAATGATAAAGTGATATCAACGGTTACAATTTTATTTTTTTCGACAACTACCTGCTGCTGGTGATCCTCGCTACCAACTAGAGAAACAATTAGTGTATACGTTTCTGGATTCAAATTGCTTAATTCATAATAACCATCATTATTAGTGACTGTAGTTTTGTTTTTGCCTTTTAAAGTAATAGTAACTCCTTCAGCGGGTGTTTGATTATTACTAAAAATGGTACCCTTAATTGCTGTTATATGCCTTTGAGCTGTTGCAAATTGTACGCAGAAGATGCATAGACAAATGGCAACTAAATAAGTATGTATCTTTTTATAAATATAGAACATGATAAATTAGAATTAAATATTATTTAGAATCGTTAAGAATAATGCAAATGTATATTTTAATTTATATTTAACAATGCTTATTTAGATTTAATTAAAATAAAATATTTACGGTTCTCTATTTCAGTAGATTATAGGCATAAAAAAAACCTCGTGGTTAGCAAGGTTTTAGATTAATGTATTTGTCTGTTATTTTATTTTCTTCATTTCGTATCTCTCTGTACTAGTTTTCCCAGACTGGATACCAGCTAATTCGGTTACAAGATTCCCTTTCTGATTTTGCGAATAGGTGATTTTCTGAGGGTAATCATTAGCTTTATTTTCAAATACTACTTTGTTTTCCTGATAATCCATTAGCATAAATGATATAGGTTTATCATTGTTTTGCCCCTTAATAATTGTAGTATAAGTTAAAATATCTCCTTTTTGTTCTAATTGTATTTTTTCAAAGTGGATAGTGTCTTTAGCTTTTATAAAATAAGACTGTCCTATATAAATACTGTCATTCTGCTTATCCCATAATTCTTTCAAATGACCGTCTTGTGTAATCATTTCCCAATTCCCAATGAGAAAACGAGCAGCTTTCATTTTTTCTTTTTCATTATTGCTATCTTTCCCTGATTTCTTACAGGCTATAAATGGTAAAATAAGTAAAAGTAAAGTAATTCTTTTAATCATAATGGCTTATTTGATTTTAGTTTGACTGTGACAAAATTAGCTAAAATAAATTCAATTTGTTTAAGTATCTGCAATCTGATTATTAAATGAATCCCATTCAATTTTATTGAGAAACTTAAAAACTGTCTTTCAAAATCTGATGTACTAATTCTTTAGTAGCTTTTTGATCTTTTAATTTTTCTCTTACAACATCAAATGAAACTTTAAAATCACAACCTTCTTTATATCCGCTACAACCGTATGCTGATTTTCCTTTGATGATAGTGCCTTTTTTGCATTTAGGACAATGCAATGCGGCATTGTCTTGACTAGTTTTAGATAATACTATCGCAGTTTTCTTGGGTTCAAGAACTATTTTAAAAGCATCGTCAAAGCGTAGCAAGCCTTCAACCGAATGACCATCGATTTTAAAATCTTTTAAGTTTACAGTTGATCCTTTTTGAAGCAATCTCAAATATTGATTTTCAGATATTTTCTTATCAGCAAATTCAAAAGGCAATTTAAAATCACAACCTACCTTATAATTGGCGCAGCCATAAGCCGACTTTCCTTTAATAATTGTGCCTTTTTTACATTGAGGACAAATCTCAGCAGTGATGCCTTGCGTTTTTTTCTTGACTGCTTTTTCCTCTTTCTTTTGGCTATTTTGTGAGTGCGAAATATTGGCGTGTTTGGCTTCGCTTCGTACTTCATAAACTAAAGCATCAACCATCTTTTTCATATTATTGATAAATGCTGCCGCGCTAAAAGTACCTTTTTCAATATCTTTCAATTGTTTTTCCCAAGAACCCGTAAGCTCAGCCGATTTTACTAAGTCGTTTTGAATCGTATCGATCAGTTGAATTCCGGTAGGAGTGGGTAGTACTTGTTTTTTATTTCGAATAATATATTGACGCTTAAAAAGTGTCTCAATAATATTAGCACGAGTAGAAGGACGGCCTATGCCATTCTCCTTCATGAGCTCGCGCAAATCTTCATCGTCAACTTGCTTGCCCGCCGTTTCCATCGCACGCAGTAAAGTTGCCTCAGTGAACTGATTGGGTGCCTTAGTTTCCTTTTCAAGAAATGAAGGTTGGTGTGGTCCCTTTTCTCCTTTTACAAATTCAGGTAGTATATCAGGCTCTTTTTCTTTTGCATCTGGATTTTCAAAGACAATTTTCCAGCCTTTCTTAATGATAATTTTTCCAGTTGCTTTAAACAATACTTCTGCAGCCTGTCCCATAACGGTTGTGTTTGCAACGGTACAGTCATCATAAAATACAGCAATAAAGCGTTTAGTAATAATATCGTACACCTGCTGCTGGTTGTATTGCAAGTTAGACTGAATGCCAGTAGGAATAATAGCGTGGTGATCTGTTACTTTTTTATCATTAAAAACCTTTGCTGATTTTTTTATTTTTTTTCCTAAAAGCGGTTCTGTTAGAGTACTATAATTGGTTAACTTTTGTAGAATTCCCGGTACTTTAGGGTAAATATCATTTGGTAAAAAAGTAGTATCTACTCTAGGGTAAGTAACAACTTTTTGTTCGTATAAGGTTTGGACTATTTTCAAAGTTTCATCTGCAGAAAAACCAAACTTAGTATTGCAATATACCTGCAATCCAGTAAGGTCAAATAATTTTGGGGCATATTCATTTCCCTGCTTTTTTTCTATAGAGACAATTTCGAAATCACTTTCTTTAACCTTATTCGCTAAAACTTCTCCGTCTTCTTTTTTCAAAAAGCGGCCGTCTTCATAACTAAAAAGTGTTTCCCTATATAATGTTTGTAATTCCCAATACGGTTGCGGTTTAAAATTTTCAATTTCCTTCCAGCGATCTACAACCATAGCGAGCGTAGGTGTTTGCACTCTACCAATTGACAAAACTTGTTTATAACCACCATGTTTCACAGTGTACAAACGGGTAGCATTCATGCCTAATAGCCAGTCACCAATAGCCCTAGAAAAACCTGCATAATATAAATTATCGTAATTTGCAGAGGGCTTTAAGTTGTCAAATCCTTCTCTAATGGCTTCTGTGGTAAGAGACGAAATCCATAATCGCTGTACCTTGCCTTTGTACTTTGCTTCATTCATGACCCATCGCTGAATCAATTCACCTTCTTGTCCAGCATCCCCGCAATTAATTACTAAAGTGGCTTTATCAAACAATCCTTTTATAATTTTGAATTGCTTTTGGATACCTGAATTTTGAACAACCTTGGTTTCAAATTTTTCAGGGAGCATGGGTAAATTATTCAAATCCCAGCTTTTCCAATAGGGTTTGTAATCGTTTGGTTCTTTTAAGGTACACAAATGTCCAAAGGTGTAGGTCACCGCGTATCCATTGCCTTCATAATAGCCATCATGCTTAGTATTAGCTCCTAAAACGGATGCTATTTCTCGTGCTACACTTGGTTTCTCGGCAATACAGACCTTCATTTTATTACTATTTTTGAGGGTGCAAATTAGGGATTTAGAATTTGGTATTAAAAGGAAATCGCCATGAGTTTTGAACGGTCAAAATTGTGAGGATTATATTTATTTTCGAATACAGAACTTTCCATTTAATTTGGTTTTTGGGTTTGTAGCCCTTCATTAAGTTTAAAACAGTAGTCTTTAAACTTAATTAAAAATAGCTACTAGAGATAGGTTCGAATATTTCCCTAACCAATAATTATATATGGATTTTAGAATGATTGTGGGTAGCAGTAAAAGTGAGCTTCGATCAAGCTTACGTAGAATGAAGTATTTCTCGACAAGTAGTAGAGAGATAAAAAAAACCGCTACAGTACTGTAACGGTTTTTAAAATTAAGATGAATTAAAACCTTATTTTGGCATAACTACACTGTCAATGGCGTGAATAACTCCATTAGAAGCAGCTACATCAGCAAGAATTACTGTTGAAGTTCCTCCATTTGCATCTGTTAACATCACTTTACCATCATTTAAGCTCAACACAATAGTTTCACCTTGTACAGTAGTTACACTATACTTTCCATTATTATCTTTTATAGCATCAAGTACGGCTGCCGAATCAAATTTTCCTGCAACTACATGATAAGTTAATACAGATTTTAATTTCTCTGCATTTTCTGGTTTCAATAAATTTTCAACCGTTCCTTCTGGAAGTTTAGCAAATGCTGCGTTGTTTGGTGCAAAAACTGTGAAAGGTCCCTCGCTACTCAAAGTTTCGACTAAATCAGCTGCTTTAACTGCAGCAACCAGAGTTGAAAAATCTTCATTTGCAGATGCTACACCAACAATATTTGGTGTATCCACTACAACAGTGTCCATTGCTACTTCAGTTGAATCACTCATCTCGTTAGATTCTGCTCCTTTTTTTTCTCCGCAAGAAATTGCTACTATTCCTAATAGTGCTAATGCGCTAATTTTTGTTACTAGTTTCATAATCATTATTTTATGTTAGAAAAGTTAATGAATCCAAATATACATATTAAAAACAATTGTTTAATCTTTTTAACATTTAATTAAACAAAATATTTTTTTTTCATTCTTTCTAAGTTTAAACTAGCAATAACATTGTTTAATTTTATCATTAGCAACGTTTGCTAAAAAAGTACTGTACATTCTTAGGTTAAGATCGGTATTCAAAATCTGCTAAGGCGTAGTCCAAGAGATTTTACAAATACATTTAATACGCGTAAAGTCATTTTATTTTGGTGAAAACCAAAAAAAGCCACAGTTTATAAAAACTATGGCTTTGCTGTAAAAATAAGGAGTATTTAGTTATTCTATAATTTCCGTACGTTTTTTCATAGCAACAAAAAACATAGTTGTTACTAGAGCAGTTAATATGATACCAATCCAGTTTGATGTGGCCACTGCCATACCAAAACCAATTGTTGGGTCGTAAAATAAATAAGAGAATATTACAGAAGTAATAAAGAAAGCCGGTGCTAAGGCAATCATGTAATGTGTTCGTTTTTGATATAAATACACAGCTCCTATCCATAAGGCAATAGCTGCAGTTACTTGATTTGCCCATGAAAAATATCTCCATAGTAATTGAAAGTCCATATTTGTTAAGATATACGAAATCACAAATAATGGAATTGCAACCATAAAACGATTCTTCAAAGCTTTTTGGTCGATTTTAAGGTAATCAGCAATAATCATTCTAGCCGCTCTAAATGAGGTGTCACCCGAGGTAATAGGCAGCACAATTACACCAAGAACAGCAATTGTTCCTCCAACTGTTCCTAGAAATACAATAGCTATTTTATTTACTACAGCTGCAGGACCTCCATTTGCAAGTAAAATGCTCAAATCCTCTCCGTTCATTAAACTCATCGCTGCTGCTGCCCAGATCATGGCAATCACTGCTTCAAGAATCATCATTCCGTAAAATATTTTTCTTCCGTCTTTTTCGTTATCGATAGTACGCGAAATAATAGGAGATTGTGTAGCGTGAAATCCCGATAGGGCACCGCATGAAATCGTTAAGAAAATCACTGGATAATATGGTAAGCCTTTTGGATGTAAATTCTCTAATGTTAGTTCAGGAATTGGATTACCATAGATAAACATCCCGATGCAAATTCCCACAGCACTCACAATAAGTAAAAAACCAAGTACTGGATAAATTTTTCCAATGATTTTGTCAATTGGTAAAACGGTAGCTGCGATGTAATATAAAAAAATACAAAATATAATAATAGTAAGCACACCGCCGTCATTACCTATTAACTCGTTAATCATTTTTGCGGGAGCGGTAACAAATACAGTTCCTACTAATAGTAATAATAGTAGTGTAAAAAAATTTACTACGTGGCTAAATGATTTACCTAGAAATCGAGAAGCTAATGCTGGTAAATGAGCGCCGCCATAACGTAACGAAATCATTCCAGTTAAATAATCGTGCACACCACCGGCAAAAATAGAACCAAAAACAATCCACAAAAAAGCAGAAGGACCGTACAGTGCTCCTAGAATAGGACCAAAAATAGGACCAACACCTGCAATATTTAAAATTTGGATAAAAGCATTTTTACTGCTATTCATGGGAACAAAATCAACGCCATCTGCGTGGGAGTGTGCAGGGGTTATTTTATTAGCGTCAGATTTGAAAGTTTTGTCTACAAACTTTCCATAAGTTAGGTAGCCCAAAAGTAAAAGGATGAGGGCAACGATAAATGTAATCATAGCGGCGGTTTTAAGTTGGTAAAATGATAATATTTTTTTAAATATAATGCTTTACCAATAATAAAATAACAATATTATTGTCTAATTCGTTTTTTATGATTTTTATTGAGAATTACAAACAAAATATTGCTAAAAAGCCGAAATCGTAATAGTAGTTTCACTCTGCAAGGATTTAAAAAAGCAGAACTAATGAATAATTGTATTAAAAAAAAAGCAATGAGTATAAAAAATTAACTCATTGCCTTTATATAAAAACGTTTGACTTTAAACGGTAGTGGTTTTAGTTTTGCTTGTTGTAGTTAGATTCAAATATTCGGTATTTAAACAAGCCTACTACTACAGCTCCACCAAAGCTGTTACCTAATAAAGCTAGCATTAAAAACCATAAATAGTCCAGTAATCCTATTGATTCAGAGAATAAATAAGCACCAAAGACTTCAATATTTCCTACAATGCTGTGATGAAAACCTCCAAACCCAATTACTGCAGTAATCATAAAGATCAAAAAGATACGTGTTAATGAATTTTTGGCACTGTTTAATAACCAGTTTAGCAAGCCCATTAACCAGCCGGCAACAATTGCACTCAAGAAAATTACCCAGCTTTCATGGTGCAGCACATGGCTTCCTATTTTTACCATAGTATCCTTTGTAAATAAATTAAGATGAGGTGCTAAAAAACCTATAAAAAGTGTAAATAGGATTCCGCCAACTACGTTTCCTATAATCACTAATCCCCATATCCGTAGCAGTTCCTTTATAGATCGTTGCCCGTTGAGTACAGGAAGCGCCAATACCGATGTTTGCTCTGTAAACAAAGCCGACTTCCCAAGAATCACCAATATGAAACCTACAGGATAAACAAAACTAAAAAGTTTAAAAATAGTGTTCTCTTCTACCTTGCCCTGTAATAAATGATGTAGTGCACAAAGCAGCATGTAACTAAAACCAATCTCGAGACCGGCAATAATTGCACTCAGTGTAATCGCTCTATTTTTTATTTTAAAAATCTCTTCTCCCTCATGGATTACGCGACTTATAATATCTCGGTATTCATTGACACCGTCGACCTCCTTTGAAGTTTCTTCTAACTCCTCTTGATATTTTTCTTGCTCTTTTTCTTCAGATTTCATAAAGACTTTTTTGTTACCATTCTCTCATCTAAAAATAAGCTTTGTATCCTATTTATTAGTAGCAGAACCACTGTGAATTTAAAAGACCATCTGTCCTGCTGTACGCTGTATTCCCGCTAAGTAAACTACGACAAAAATACCTTGTTTACTACACCGGGCGATGCCACTGCCATCAGGGCTAGGGGAGTCTGTTTTTATTTTATAATTAAATATAAAGAGAACTGCTAGTTAGTCGTTCTCGTCAACAAGTAATTTCAGGGAATTGATATAATCAGTATCAAATTCGATTACTCTTACTTTACTATGCTTAAAACTCATTACACCTTCAAATTCACCCTCCGGACTTAAGAAATCCATCACCAACTCTTTGTCTGTGAATTCCATTAATTTTCCTAGATAAACCGCCTTGTCTGATTTTTTGGCAACTTGAAATATTTGGTATTTATTCGCCAGAAAATTAATGATTGACTCTAAATTAGTCAAAGGAATAATTTCTTCAGCGCTAGTTTTAAGACCTTTTAATTTGATGACTTTTTCTGTGAATTCATGATCTTTATCTTGAATAATGGCTTTAATGTTTTTATTTTTTAAAATAGTAAAACCATCAATAATAAAGTCCACCGGATTATTTTTTAAAAGTATCCAGTCTTCCGTCCAGTCAATTAAAAAACCGGTAAAAATGTCTTTTTTATCTTCAAACTCAATTGAAATCAATTGACGTAAATATTTTTCCATAATGTGATGCCGCTTTAATGAACAGATTTTATAACTGTTCTCAATATTTTTTTTAAGTCTCAATTTAAGAATATAATTGATAGCAACAAATTTAATTGCAATAGCTGATAAAAGAGCAAAAGCATTTTAATGTTATTAATTATAGACAGAATATTGAAAACCTAAGTCAAAATATTTTAGTTCGTTAGGATTCATAGTTTACTATCTATGACTTACTGTTTACCATTATCACCCAATCTTGCCACTCTGAAAGAGTCTTAGCAAATTAAGTCGATAGAGCAAATAGGACAAATACTAGACAATGCACTCCAATCTTGTCACTTTGAAAGAGTCTTAGTCAAGTGAATCGATAGAAAAGATCAGGAAGTAAATGGACACAATACTAAACACCAATCTTGTCACTCTGAAAGAGTCTCAGCAAAGTAACTCGACAAAGATTTCAAACTTGCGTTAAACCAAGAATGAGTCGAGATATTTTAAATTTCAAGTTCAAAAAATCCCGTAAGACAAAATGACTAATAAAGTAAACCATAAAGCTTCTTACTTCATCGGGATTCTAGCTGAGTTAGCTTCTTACGTGAGACGCTTTCAGCGTGACAATATTGAGGAGCTTTTTGAGAGAAATAATTTTAGTAATGTTTTGTGCTTAATATTGTAGAATGATCATCGTTGAGTTTTTTTTAGATAAAGATTTCTAGTCTTTTTTTTAAAATATTAATGAGTACTAAAACTAACTTTTCACGAGTTATAAATCACCAAAGTTGCCACTGTAAAAGAGTCTTAATAAAGTAACTCGACCAATCAAATTACACTAATACTAGACAATGCACTCCAATCTTGTCACTCTGAAAGAGTCTTAGTCAAGTAACTTGACCAATCAAAGTACACTAATACTGGACAATGCACTCCAATCCTGTCACTCTGAAAGAGTCTCAGCAAAGTAACTCGACAAAGACTTCAAACTTGCGTTACACCAAGAACCATCAGAGCTTTTTTTAGCTCCAAGTTCAAAAGTTCCCGTAGGGCAAAATGACTAATAAAGTAAACCATAAAGCTTCTTACTTCATCGGGATTCTAACTGTGTTAGCTTCTTACGTGAGACGCTTTAAACGTGACAATATTGAGGTTCTTTTTCTAAAGGAAAATAATCTATTATTTTGTAACACCGCAATACCGCGTGAAGGATAGTAGTGAAAATCCTTTTTATTATGGAGCGATAGCGGAATCATAAAAAGATTGCAGCGAATAGCCTGACTGCCTTTTTTTGGCAGGCACGCCCTAAAGAATTTAAGTTTTTAAATAGGCAATTTTTGACTGGATTTTAAGCTGTGAAAAGTAGGAGATGGAATGGTGAAATTTTAAACAAAAATTTCGTAATTTTGCACTCCAAATAAAGGACTAAGATTATGTTAGATAGACTTCAAATAGTAAAACAACGTTTCGATGAGATTTCGGATTTGATTATTCAGCCGGATGTTATCTCTGATCAAAAGCGTTATGTGCAGTTGAATAAAGAGTACAAAGACTTGAAAGCATTGGCTGAGAAAAGAGATGAATATGTTCTTTTAATGGCAAATATTGAAGAAGCAAACGAAATTATAGCTGATAATAGTGATGCTGATATGACCGAAATGGCCAAGATGCAACTAGAGGAAGCAAAGGATAGATTACCAGAGTTAGAGGAAGAAATAAAATTCATGCTAATTCCTAAAGATCCAGAAGATGCTAAGAATGTCATGGTGGAAATTCGTGCCGGAACGGGTGGGGATGAAGCGAGTATATTTGCAGGAGATTTATTTCGTATGTATACTAAATACTGTGAAAATAGAGGTTGGAGAACTTCTGTGGTTGACATGAATGAAGGTACATCTGGTGGATTTAAAGAGGTAATTTTTGAGGTTACTGGTGAGGATGTTTATGGTACTTTAAAGTTTGAGGCGGGTGTTCACCGTGTGCAACGTGTACCGCAAACAGAAACACAAGGACGTGTGCATACATCTGCAGCGACCGTGATGGTTTTACCAGAGGCTGAGGAATTTGACGTGCAAATTGATATGAATGATGTACGTGTAGATTTCTTTTGTTCGTCAGGACCTGGTGGACAATCGGTAAATACAACCAAATCAGCAGTACGTTTAACGCACGTTCCTACGGGATTAGTGGCGCAATGCCAGGATCAAAAATCACAACACAAGAATAAAGATAAGGCATTTATTGTATTGCGTTCTCGTTTATACGAACAAGAATTAGCTAAGAAACAGGCCGAAGATGCTAGCACGCGTACCTCTCAAGTGAGTTCAGGTGACCGTTCGGCTAAGATTCGTACTTACAATTACGCTCAAGGTCGTGTAACAGATCACCGTGTAGGTTTGACCTTATATGACTTAGGAAATATCATGAATGGAGATATCCAGAAAATTGTCGAGGAGCTTGCTCTTGTAAACAATATGGAAAAACTAAAGGAAGCTAGTGAAGTTTTCTAAACATTAAGCCTCATTTATTGAGGCTTTTTTTTGGAGCTATTTCCCGCTTTCTCCTTTATCTCTTCGTTGCTCTACGAGGATATCGGTTCAATCGGGGCTAAAAAAACAATTGTATATAAAAGAACGTAGCGAAATTTGCGATGCATTTTGTAAACTTCGCTTTTAAATAGACAACATGACTACAGACCAACTAATCAGCCAAATCAAACTTAAAAAATCATTTCTAGCCGTTGGTTTAGACGTTGATTTAGATAAAATCCCACCGCATTTATTGCAACTTGAAAATCCCATTTTTGAGTTTAATAAAGCGATTATCGATGCGACCCACGATTTATGTGTGGCATACAAACCCAATATCGCCTTTTTTGAAGCCTACGGAATTAAGGGTTGGATGGCACTCCAAAAAACAATTAATTACATCAACGACAACTACCCTGATATTTTTACAATTGCCGATGCTAAACGTGGCGATATAGGAAATACGTCGTCGATGTATGCTAAAGCTTTTTTTGAAGATTTAAATTTTGATAGTATTACAGTTGCACCTTATATGGGGAAAGATTCTGTAGAACCATTTTTGGCTTTCGAAAATAAACATACCATAATGTTGGCACTAACTTCTAACGAAGGTGCTTTTGATTTTCAAACATTAGAGGTAAACGGAAAAGAGCTTTATAAGCAAGTATTAGAAACATCTAAATCGTGGAAAAATAGTAAAAACCTGATGTATGTTGTAGGAGCAACAAAGGCGGAGTATTTTACTGAAGTCCGTAAAATTGTTCCAGATAGTTTTTTACTAGTTCCAGGTGTAGGTGCGCAAGGTGGTAGTTTAGCTGAAGTATGTAAATACGGAATGAATGATAATATAGGTTTGCTAATCAATTCATCTAGAGCCATTATCTATGCATCAAAAGATACAGATTTTGCCGACAAAGCAAGAGCAGAGGCTTTGAAAATGCAAAAGGAAATGAGCGGAATTGTACGTAAAATGTTTCAGGTTTAAAGTTTCAGGTTTAAAGTTGATGCTGATTGTGCTTAAATTGTAGCGGGTTTAGAGTTTAAGGTTTAAGGTTGATGCTGATTGTACGTAAAATGTTTCATGTTTAAAGTTGATGCTGATTGTGCTTAAATTGTTTCGGGTTTAGAGTTTAAGGTTTAAGGTTGATGCTGATTGTGCGTAAAATGTTTCAGGTTTAGAGTTTTAGGTTGGCTTTACTTGGTTGAAAAATTGTTTAAAATTGACTTTGATTATATCAAGCGATATATATAAGTGAAAAAATATTTTTTCAATCACAACACATTTAAACACAAATTCTGATTCAAGACATTTTGCAACCACTATACAGTTTAACTTTAAACTTTAAACAAGGAAAACTTGA
>TARA_R110002033_G_scaffold3813_7_pt1 | contig 14988 bp, 13 predicted proteins | sample TARA_R110002033 | Tara Oceans TARA_R110002033 (sample SAMEA4397051) | marine metagenome | biome: Polar Biome; feature: [SRF] surface water layer (ENVO:00010504); material: water (ENVO:00002006), including particulate matter (ENVO:01000060) such as... | depth 5 m
ATTAAAAGCTAATACTTTTCGGTATTGGTTTTTTTTTTGGACAAAGATGAATTATATTGGTGTTTCTTAACTTAATTTCAAACATGAAAAATATTTTTTCAAATATAAAGGGAGATGCCTTTGGTGGCATTACCGCGGGAATTGTAGCATTACCACTAGCTTTAGCGTTTGGTGTGTCTTCCGGTTTAGGGCCTACCGCGGGACTTTACGGAGCTATTTTCATAAGTTTTTTTGCTGCCCTTTTTGGAGGTACCAGTACGCAAATTTCTGGACCTACAGCACCAATGACTGCAGTAAGCATGATTGTTATTGCTGGTATTATTGCAACTAATGATGGCGATGTTACTAAGGCCTTACCAGTAATTCTTACGGTATTTTTATTGGCCGGTTTAATGCAAGTTGGTTTGGGTGTTTTAGGTTTAGGAAAATATATTAGATACATTCCATATCCAGTGGTTTCTGGTTTTATGACGGCCATTGGGGTAATTATTTTACTTACCCAAATATTGCCATCATTAGGATATTACCCAAAAGAAGATCACGAATTCGTAAATACTTTTAAACCACAAGCAGAGGAGGTTATTTTAGAAAACATCTTAAAAGAAGAAGCGGGAGAAGGTATTTTAGTTTTAGAAAATTTTAAAGAAACTATAAATAGGGCAGATGAAATTGCTCAGGCGGATATCTTAAAAGAATCCCAAACCCTTGCAGCTAAAGAAGCATCTGGGGCACTAGGGGCTATAAAGGCATTTCCGAAAGCAATACAACATATTAATTGGCTCGAATTAATATTGGCTTTAGGAACTATTTTTATCATTTATGGTTTCAAACGCATTACCAAAGCAGTACCAAGTACTCTAGTTGCTTTAATTGTAATGTCTGGAATAGCGTTTGGCTTCGGATTAAATTATAGACCTATTGAAGAAATCCCTAGCGGATTACCAATCCCAAATTTAGAAATTTTTACAAGTTTTAAACTTAGTAGTATAACGCCATATATTTTTACGGCGCTAACCTTGGCACTTTTAGGCGCTATAGATTCTTTACTTACAAGTGTGGTTGCGGATAATATGACAAAAACCAAGCATAAACCCAATAAAGAGTTGGTAGGTCAAGGTATTGGTAATAGTATAGCAGCTATTTTTGGTGGAATTCCAGGAGCTGGAGCTACAATTAGAACTGTAGTTAATATTACCTCTGGAGGAAAAACTAAATTATCAGGGATGATTGCTGGTGTTATTTTACTTATAATTCTTTTAGGATTAGGCCCCATAGCATCTAAAATCCCAGCAGCTGTTTTAGCAGGTATACTGATTACCGTTGGTATAGGTGTTATGGACTACAAAGGTTTAAAAGCCATCCCAAGTTTACCAAAAGACATCAAAGTAGGGCCTATAAAAATGAGCTCAGAGGTTTTAATTATGCTTGTTGTATTGGTGCTTTCTACATTTTGGAACTTAGTATATGCAGTAGGGATTGGTTTAATCATCGCCTCGTTAATGTTCATGAAAAAAATAGGGGATTTAACGGCTGAACGTTCTGATGTAAAACCACTTAAAGAAGAAGCTTGGTCAGACGAATCAAATTTCCCAATAAGTTTAAAAGAAGAAGTATTTATCAAACATCTTAAAGGGCCATTATTCTTTGGGTCAACCAGCGATTTTCAGCAATTAACTGGTCAAATACCAGATACTGCTAAAACGGTTATTCTTAGATTAGGGCGGATGCAATACATGGATCAATCTGGACTTTATGCTATGGAAGATATGCTTCAGGATTTAAATAAAAAGGAAATTGAAGTCCTTTTTGTTGGGTTGTTAAGACAACCGAAGTATATGATGGAACGTATTGATATTATTCCTGATTTAATTCCTAATGAACACATATTTAAGGATTTTAAAGCGTGTTTAAACTGGATAAAGGAAAATGTAAAAGACCAACACTAAAAATTAATGATATGAATTTGGATAAGGTTTTTCAAAATAATAAACAATGGATTAAAGATAAACTAGCTATTGACAAAGATTATTTTGAAGACTTGGGAAAAGGGCAGAACCCCGAGTTATTGTATATAGGTTGTAGTGATAGTCGTGTAACTGCTGAGGAGCTAATGGGTGCGCAACCAGGTGAGGTTTTTGTGCATAGAAACATTGCCAATATGGTATCTGGAATCGATTTAAATGCGATGTCTGTAGTAGAATATGCAGTTACCCACTTAAAGGTAAAGCATGTAGTAGTTTGTGGACATTATGCCTGTGGTGGGGTAAAGGCGGCAATGCAATCTGCAGATCTGGGAGTTCTTAACGGATGGTTACGAAATATCCGCGATGTGTATAGAATCCATAAATTAGAATTAAATGGTATGGAAGATGAAGAGAAGAAATACGACAGACTGGTAGAACTTAATGTAAAAGAACAATGTGTTAACCTAATTAAAACGGCTGCAGTACAAAAAGGGTACAGAGACAGAGGCTTACAAGTACACGGTTGGGTTTTTGATGTGCATACAGGAAACTTAATTGATTTAAAAATTAATTTTGAAAAGTACTTAAGAGATATAATGGAAATTTATCATTTAGATTAATTTCAAAAAACGGTCTTCATTTCAAAAAGGATTTTAAGCTTCATTATTAAGAGAATCGACGTCTTCCTTAATGGTTAAAATACTCGGGAAAATCATTGGTACAAAAGATTTAACGGGTTTGTAGAGTACGGAATCTTCCATATTTTCGTCATCTATAAAAGTAATAGTCTTATTCATTTTATCAAAAATATTTAAAACCACACTTAAAATAAGAGCAATTTTTAGCGCGCCAAACACACCACCAAGGAGCTTATTTATAATGCCAAGAGCTGCGAAATCCGCTAATTTTGTCAGTGCTTTTCCTGCTAGCGCAATGGCTAAAACAATAACAATAAAGGTTATAGCAAAGGCTGTAATATTTATGGTTTTCTCATTCCACTCGGTTCTATTTTGCAAAAACCCGGCAGCAAAATTGCTAAAATGAATAGCGCCATAAACGCCAGCAATAAGTGCTACTAATGATGCCACTTCAACAAAAAGCCCTTTCATAAAACCACGCACCAAGCCAAACAAAATTAAAGCCCCTAAAACAATATCAATAACACCCATAAAAAATAATTTAAACAAATATAAAATAAATTCCTTCCTTTTTTAAAGTGAAGTCAATAAGTCACAAAGCATTCACTAACTTTGAACTTTTAATTTTAAACTTTAAACTTTAGAAATGTCTAGAGACGAACAATTAAAGGAACGCTGGGAGTTGGTAGTTGAAAAATTATCAAATCAATTTGCTGATGGAGACAACTTAGATCTTGATGCTATTATCTATTTAATTGGCGTGCAAGAACTCGGTCAGTTAGATAGACCTTTTAAAAAAGACCAAAAGTTAGACCTCATGCATATAGCTATTTGCAAAGTATTGATGCCTTATGGGTATTACGAGCTCGATTTTGTAGATAATGAAGGTTGGCCACATTACAAAACATTAGAGGTGCTTCCGCATTTAAAAGCAGGCGAGCAAAGTGTTTTAATGAAAGAAGCGATAGTAAACTACTTTTTAGAAACCGAGTATATTAACTAAAGAAGTCTTTCTTGTGCTGCACTTGTTTATTCAGGGCAAACGCATTAAACTCAACATTCGTGTTTTTAGCCACGAATAAATGAGCTTAGCTCATTTTAAATTCGTGAAATGATTATCCAGAAATGATCGCACGAATATAAAAATCTAAAGATTTTTTAAAAAATTAGTGAATATTAGAGAAATTCGTGGCTTAATATTTTTAATGCGTTTGCCCTGACTTGTTTATTCATAACTATCTATTTTAAATTAAAGTATTAATGAATCTCCGATTTCAGTATGGCATCAAGTGTTTTCCGTATATTTAAAAATATGTTTCAACACAAACATATAGATAAGCACAAAAAAGGATGCCGCATCAACCCCTAACGCAAAGATAGATTCTGGTTAGACCTCACAGTTTTTAAAAACTGTGAGGTCTCGATTTTATATTTCAATCGTTTGCTTTCTTTTTCAGTAGAACTTTATATTCTCTGCTAGCGCGAGCGTCACGCTCGTGATATTTATGTTATTTAACGGCACAAGCAAGATGCTTGCGCTAGTGTGTGTGGGCAGTCGCTTCCCGATGAAAAATCGGGAGGGCTTCAACAAATGCCTCAATCCCTAACGTAAATCAGGATTTCAATTAAAAATCCAGATATTCAACATTAAACTTATTACCCAAAAGAGATTTCATCACCTCTAAATTCCCATTCGTATAAAATTCATTTTTAGAGCGGCCAAATTCTGTATTCAATAAATTATGTTTTTCTAAAACCGCTTTAGTTTGTCGTGCAACCGCTTCACCCGAATCGATAATTTTTACATTGTTGGGTAATAAATCAATAAATAATGGCATTAAATAGGGATAATGTGTACAACCCAAAACCAAATAATCAATTTGGGCTTCAATCATAGGTTTTAAATATAATTTTAAAAGTGCAATCATAGCTTCAGAATGTAATTGCCCACTTTCAATAAGCTCAACAATACCTTCTCCATCTTGTTCAACTACTTTTATTTGGCTTGTAAATAACCCCGAAGTTTTAAAAAATAAAGCACTGCTTAAAGTGCCCTTGGTAGCCAATATACCAATAGCATTGGTTTTAGTTTGTAAAGCCGCAGGTTTTATAGCAGGCTCAATACCAATAAAAGGAATCTGGTATGTTTGTCTTAGGTAATCTATGGCATTTGTTGTTGCTGTATTACATGCTACCACAATAAGTTTACAATCGTTACTGATTAAATAATCCGTGTTTTTAATACTTAATTCTACTATCGCATCTTTTCCTTTTGGGCCGTAAGGTGCATTTTTACTATCGGCAAGATAGATAGTATTTTCGTTCGGTAAAAGATTGTGAATTTCTTTCCAAATGGAAGTGCCGCCAACACCCGAATCAAAAACACCAATAGGCTGTTTATTCATAAGAGAATAAGTGTAAGTTTGTCATTCCTGCAAAGGCAGGAATCTACAATAAAACTAATATTTTATAAAAATATGTAATTCAATTGGAATTATATGTAATGCTATTTTTTATTAAAATTGATTTTAACATTGAACTGGTTTAAACTTTTTGGATTATAGCGTCCCGAGCTATCGGGATAGACATTCCTGCCTGCCGGCCAGGTTGTGACCAGTTGAAGGCTTTTATTTGTTGCATAGCCCCGACGCTTCGGGGCCACGGAACTAAAAAAAGGCGAAAAATGGGTGCAAAAGAACCTGCCCCGTTGAAGAACGGGGACCATTTTTTTTCATATTAACAACCACTAGATAAAATTTTTATTTAGTGGTGTTTTCATTTTCAGCCGATTATTCAAGTAAGGAATCCTTTTTACCATATAATAATTCAGCAACGTCAATTAATTTTTTAATCATATCATTTACATTGGTATAATCGTTAAATAATGATGAAGCCATTTCTGCTGTAATCAAGTTTTTTCGAATTAGCTTGTCTATAGATTTATTACTTTGCCTTACGTTTAGTTTTGCTTCATTCCTTAATTCATTTAATTGAAATTTGTATTTCTCTTCATTATTTTCAGTTCTAAATAAGTATATCACGCGTAATACCTTAGTTATTTTTTTTCTGTAGCTATCGTATTCTTTTTGTAAATATTTATTTTCCAAATTTAAAACCATAGTGATGTTTTTATTTAACTCCCTAACATCCTTAATAATTTCAACCATTTTTCTATTGGCTATTTTTATATCTGTAATAGCCTTTACTTGTCTCTTATTTAAGCTTAAAGTACTTTGAGCTGTGGACGCATATTTTATTATTTCCCCATAAATAATTTTAACCTTACTGTAATATAAATCATCAACATTTGTTTTTAAATCAATATTAGATTTTTTGATAATGTTTTTGAGTTTTTCATCAGATTTTATATCCGCTCTATGAATGTTTAATGCATGCGCTACAATTTCAAAAACACTATTCTTATATAAATATTTCGATTCATTTAATAAAGCTGAAATTACAGCTCCAGGGAATTTTAACACGGCAGGATTTAGGTATTTAGGCTCGTTAATTTCTTTACCATGTTTATCTTTTATTAGCCTTAGCAACAAGCGTTCCAGCTTTTTAATAAATGGTATCATAATTAAAACCCCTATTACATTAAATATGGTATGGAATAATGCCAGTTTTAAAGTGTAATTTGTATTTGCAATTTCTATAGCATCTGAGATGTTATTCACTAATCTTGCTAAGGGAAATATTAGCGCAATAGCAATAATACCAGTTGTTAAATTGAAAATTAAATGCGCCCCAGCCAATCGTTTGCCGGCAGCATTTGAACTTAAAGACCCTAATATAGCAGTAATTGTGGTACCTATATTTGCGCCAATGGCTAAAGCTAATGCGTTTTCATATTCTATTTGCCCAACAGACAGCGCTGTTAATATTAATGCTAAGGTTGCACTGCTTGATTGTAGAATTGTGGTTATAACAATGCCTAATCCGGTATATATTAGTACGCCTAAAAAGCCTGAAACTGCATATTGGGATAAATCAATATAATCTTTAAAAACATCAAAGCCTTCCTTCATGTAATGAATACCTAAAAAGAAAAAGCCTAAACCTGCCAAAACATTTCCAATACCTTTTAAAGTTGGTTTCTTTTGAAACGAAAAAATAATTCCAAAAATTAACATGGGCATGGCTAAAGCCGATATCTTAATTTTAAGACCAAACCCTGCTACTAACCAAGCCGTAACTGTTGTGCCAATATTAGATCCAAAAATTAACCCTATACCACCAGCTAATGTGATTAATTCTGCACTAATAAATGAAATTGTAATTACAGAAACTAAAGAACTCGATTGAATTAATGCCGTAACAACAGCACCAGTACTTATACTTTTATAAAGTTTGTTTGTCGCTTTTTTTAATATCGTTTGTAAAGGTCCTTTAGTGAAAACCTTAAACCCTTCTTCTAACATAATCATCCCAAACAGCAACACAGAAACGCCTGCCGAAATTGTTTTAAAGTTTGGGTTTAAATAAAGTAGAACACCCAAAACAATTAAAAGTCCATAAAAAAGAGACCTTCTAATCATATATTATTAATTTAAATAGCTTATCAAGATAAAAAAACTATGGGTAATTGAAAACTAAATATTTTTTAACTAAGCGTGCATTAACGTAAAAACCATCCTTTTCGAGATGCTTTTCTGTTTAAATTTCTTGAGAAACACCAATTTGGTCTAATTCACTTTGTGCCTTCTTTTTTGCTTCAAATTTAGCAATATCAACCACATAAGTATTGGAAATTGTATCATGCCAGCCCCGTCCTTCCGGACCTAAAAAAGATAGTGCCTCAAAAGGTATAATTCTAGAAAAACTTCGTTTTAAATAATCTATGGCATTAGGTTTGGATCCATCTTCTAAAACTACTTTTGTTTTAGTAACGTACTTTGCAATTGTTCTTCCCTTTAATACCGTTTCTGTTGTAAAATAGAAAAGTGCTATTATGATGCTAGTAATAAGCCTATCAAGAAATGGATTTACATTTTCCAATTTATAAATAAAATCATCTACTGCCGACACATCATCAGAAAAAGTATAGAACAAATACGATACAACAATTACAAACCCCAAAAAGAGGGCAACAAATACTATAACATCTACAATATAGTTTACAAAACGATTTCCTTTGCTCGCATATAAATCTGGTGTAACGGTAAAATCTTGTTTGTTCATACTTTAAACGTGAGTTCGACTTAAGAAATTCAATTTTAAAATTCTTTTGTTAATAATATCAACCTATGTCACCTTGAGCATTACTGAAACGAAAATATTTTTTCGTTGAAAGTAGCAAGTGAAACTTGTCGAAAGGTCTTTAAAAGTTCGATTTTCAATTAGGTTTCGACTGCGCTCAACCTGACAGAACAAATTAATTAACTGATAATCAATACTATGTGATTTTTAGTTATATCGAACTCATACTTTAAGTTTGATGATTACTATAGCTTAAATATAGTATTTTTAACACAAAAAGCATCTCTTTCGAGATGCTTTTATAAATTTGGGGTTCCCCCTTTCGGGGGAACAAACCCAATAGCAATATTATTTATGAACCACACATTAAGCAGTCATCTCCTTCTCCTTCTTTTGCCTGAGCAATAAGGGCTTTCATTTCTTCGGCACTCATAGGTTCTACCTCTACTTCTGGTATGTTTTGTTTTGCAAATTTAGCAGCGTTTTGGGCCGCTAATTTCTTTTTCTTTGCATCTTCTTTTTCTATAGCAGCTGTATTAACTTCAACAGCTTCGGCTATTGAATCTTCTTGCTTAGTCGTTTTTAAGGTAAATTTAATAGCATCAACAGCACTTTTGGTGCGTAAGTAATACATACCCGTTTTCAAGCCACTTTTCCAAGCGTAAAAATGCATAGACGTTAATTTAGCCATAGTGGCGCCTTCTAAGAATAGGTTAAGGGATTGTGACTGATCTATAAAATAGCCTCTTTGACGTGACATATCAATAATATCTTTCATACTTAACTCCCAAACCGTTTTATAAAGCTCTTTAATATCTTGCGGAATGTTTTCGATATCTTGAACAGAACCGTTGGCTCTCATAATGTCTTGTTTCAAACTATCATTCCATAAACCTAGTTCTACTAAATCTTCCAATAAGTGTTTGTTCACTACAATAAACTCACCAGATAATACACGACGCGTATAAATATTAGATGTATAGGGCTCAAAACACTCATTATTACCCAAAATTTGAGAGGTTGATGCAGTTGGCATTGGTGCTACCAATAATGAGTTACGCACGCCATTTTTAAGTACTTGCTTACGTAGTTTTTCCCAATCCCATCTACCGCTTAATTCGTCATCCTTAATATTCCAAAGGTTGTGTTGAAATTTACCTTTACTTATTGGGGAACCTTCATAACTTTGGTAAGGGCCATCAGCTTTAGCTTCCTCCATACTTGCTGTAACCGCAGCATAGTAAAGCGTTTCAAAAATATCTTGATTTAGCTTTTTTGCTTCTTCACTAGTAAAAGGCATACGTAATTGAATAAACGTGTCTGCTAATCCTTGTACCCCTAACCCAATTGGACGGTGGCGCATATTAGAGTTTTCAGCTTCAATTACTGGATAGTAATTTCTATCAATAACCCTGTTTAAGTTTTTAGTAACGTGTTTTGTAATGCGGAATAATTCTTTATGGTCGAATTCCCCATTTTTTATAAACATTGGTAAAGCAATAGATGCTAAATTACATACCGCAATTTCATCTGGGGATGTATATTCTAGAATCTCTGTACATAAATTTGACGAACGAATAGTTCCTAAATTTTGCTGATTTGATTTACGGTTAGCGGCATCTTTATACAGCATGTATGGTGTGCCAGTTTCAATTTGGGATTCTACTATTTTCTCCCAAAGCTCTCGTGCTTTAATTGTTTTACGGCCTTTTCCTTCAGCTTCATATTTTAAATATAAAGCTTCAAATTCCTCACTATGTGTTTCTGGTAATCCTGGGCATTCATTAGGGCACATTAAGGTCCAGTCGCCGTTTTCCTGAACACGTCTCATAAATAAATCTGAAATCCACATCGCATAGAATAAATCACGTGCACGCATTTCTTCCTTACCATGGTTTTTCTTTAACTCTAAGAAATCAAAAATATCGGCATGCCACGTTTCAATATAAATAGCAAAACTTCCTTTACGTTTTCCGCCGCCTTGGTCTACATAACGTGCCGTATCATTAAATACTTGAAGCATTGGCACAATACCGTTACTAGTACCGTTTGTGCCTGCAATATAACTTCCTGTTGCACGAACGTTGTGTATCGCCAAACCTATGCCTCCTGCAGATTGCGAGATTTTAGCGGTTTGTTTTAGTGTATCGTATATGCCTTCAATACTATCATCCTTCATGGTTAAAAGAAAACAAGATGACATTTGCGGTTTTGGTGTACCTGCATTAAAAAGTGTAGGTGTTGCGTGTGTAAAATATTTTTTAGACATGAGCTCATACGTCTCAATAGCAGCATCTAAATCATTTAAATGAATTCCTATGGAGACACGCATAAGCATGTGTTGTGGACGTTCGGCAATTTGTCCGTTTAATTTTAAAAGGTATGAGCGTTCCAATGTTTTAAAACCAAAATAATCGTAACCAAAATCGCGGTTGTATATAATGGTAGAATCCAGACGCTCTTTATTCGCCATAATCACTTCATAAACATCATCTGCTAAAAGCGGTGCATCTTTACCTGTTCTTGGGTTTACATATTTATGCAAATCCTCCATAACATCGCTAAACGTTTTCTTGGTATTTTTGTGTAAGTTAGAGACAGAAATACGTGCTGCTAAACGTGCATAATCTGGGTGAGACGTTGTCATGGTTGCAGCAATTTCGGCTGCAAGATTATCAAGTTCACTAGTGGTAACACCATCATATAAGCCTTCAATTACACGCATAGCTACTTTTAAAGGATCAACCAATTCGTTTAATCCATAACACAATTTACGCACTCGTGCCGTGATTTTGTCGAACATGATTTGCTCTTTTCTACCGTCTCTTTTTACTACATACATAGTTTTACACTTTTTTTAATATTCCTGATATACTTTCAGAAAATGGGTTAGTTTGTTCTTCTAAATTTGACATGCCACAAAGAGAGTGCTACCAAATTCAGTTGGTTTAATTAATTCAACACTGTATTGCTTTGTTAATTTTCCATATGCTGGAAATGTCATTCCAATTGTTTTCCCAAAAGCAATTATTTTGAAAAAATGAGGTCAACTAGAAATCGGCGTCAAAGGTAAATTTGTCTTTTTCTTCTTCTTTATTAAGAACACCTGCTTTTTGATATTCCGACACACGCTTTTCAAAGAAATTGGTTTTTCCTTGCAAAGAAATCATGTCCATAAAATCGAAAGGGTTTGATGAGTTGTAAACTTTTTCACAACCAAATTCACCTAATAATCTATCTGTTACAAATTCAAGATATTCTGTCATTAACTTCGCATTCATTCCAATTAAACTTGCTGGAAGTGATTCTGTAATGAATGATCGTTCAATATCTAAAGCATCTGTTAATATTTGAGTAATTCTTTCTTTTGGAACTTTGTTTATAATATGGTTTTCATGTAAATGCACAGCAAAATCACAATGTAAACCCTCGTCTCTTGAAATAAGTTCGTTAGAGAACGTTAAACCAGGTAATAAACCACGCTTTTTAAGCCAAAATATAGAGCAAAAACTTCCTGAAAAGAAGATGCCTTCAACCGCTGCAAACGCTATTAAACGTTCTGCAAAACTTGGCGAGTCTATCCATTGTAATGCCCAATCTGCTTTTTCCTTAATAGCCGGAAACACTTCAATGGCATTAAACAGTGCGTCTTTTTCTTTATCGTCTTTTACGTAAGTATCAATTAATAATGAATACACTTCAGAATGAATATTCTCCATCATAATTTGAAAACCATAAAAGAATTTAGCCTCTGAGTATTGCACTTCAGACACAAAATTTTCAGCTAAATTTTCGTTTACAATACCATCACTAGCCGCAAAAAATGCTAAAACATGTTTAATGAAGTAACGCTCGTCATCATTTAATTTATTGTTCCAATCATTAAGATCTTGGTGCAAATCAATTTCTTCAGCAGTCCAAATACTAGCCTCTTGCTTCTTATACCATTCCCAAATATCATGATGTTGGATGGGGAAAATTACAAAACGATCTTTATTTTCTTGAAGAATGGGTTCTATTGCAGCTTGCGACATTGTTTTTTGGTTTTTTTAAAATTTAATAGTTTTTTTTGATTTTTGGGAACAACAAAGATTGCAAAAAGACCTTTAAGATGAAAGGCATAGTTATAAACATTGTCAACAAGTTTTTAACAAACATTAAAATACTTATCAATCAGGAAGTTTACACAAAAAAATAGTTAAAATGCTGAAAATAAATACTTTAACTATTTTTTATTTTAAGAAAGTTGACAAAAAAAGAATAGGTTTTAAACGTACAAAGCCTTGTGAATAAAGGCTTTTTATGTGATTTCTGAATGTATTTTTTTTGGGTTAAAAAGTTTTGGCGACTTTCTCCAATTCCATATACCAATCTTCACCAAATTTTCTTATTAAGGCCTCTTTTACAAATTTGTAAACAGGCACACCTAATTCTTCACCAAGTGTACAGGCATCATCACAAATTTGCCATTTATGGTAATTTACGGCAGAAAACTCAGAATAATCTTTTATCCTTACAGGATATAAATGACAAGACACTGGTTTTTTCCAAGAAACCTCACCTTGATTATAAGCTTCTTCAATAGCACAAAGCGCCGTTTTATGTTCATCAAAAAATACATAGGCGCAATCGGCTCCGTTTATTAAAGGCGTTTCAAGTTCGCCGTCTTCTGTGGTAATATAAGTGCCTTGTTTTTCAATCACATCAATACCTTCTTGCCGTAAAAAAGGCTTTACTTTAGGGTAAATAGCTTTAAGTATTTTAGTTTCACCTGCTTCAAGCGGTGCACCTGCATCACCATCAACACAACAGGCCCCCTTACAGGCATTTAAGTTGCAGACAAAATCTTTTTTTATAACATCCTCAGATACAATGGTTTTCCCTAATTGAAACATAAAACTTAATTATCTTGTAGCAAGCAAAAATAGTTAAACTTTAGCTGAACTTAATTAAGATAATACACTACTTTTGCCGAAAAATTCAGAATTCCTCAAAATTGAAATCCTGAATTTTTAAAATCTCGCTAAGGCGAAAAAAACAAGCTATTAAAAATGCAGTAATCTGCAAGCTATTATTAAAATAAAAACCCAAAGTAATGCAACTCAATTTTAAAGAAATTTTTACTGCTTTTATGGTGCTATTCGCCGTCATAGATATTGTTGGCAATATTCCTATTATTATTGATTTACGTAAAAAAGTTGGCCATATACAAAGTGAAAAGGCATCTATTATTGCTGGCGTAATTTTGGTGGTTTTCTTGTTTTTAGGAAAAAGCATATTAAATCTTATTGGTATTGATGTAAACTCCTTTGCTGTTGCTGGTGCTTTTATTCTGTTTTTTATTGCTTTAGAAATGATTTTAGGTATTACGCTTTATAAACAAGAAGAACTTGATGCTATGACGACTGCCGTATTCCCTTTGGCATTTCCGCTTATTGCTGGCCCGGGAAGTTTAACAACGTTGCTTTCCTTAAGGGCAGAATTTAGAACTGAAAATATTATTGTAGCGGTTATTCTTAATGTTATTGTTATTTTTATAGTTTTAAAAACTTCTGGCAAAATTGAACGCTTTTTAGGAGCAAACGGCATTAATATTGTTCGAAAGATATTTGGAGTTGTTTTATTAGCTATTGCTGTTAAATTATTTGCCCATAATATAAAAGCGCTTTTTGATCTTGCTTAAAGCCCATGGTGGGTATTAGGCACATAAAGATTATCTTAAAATAACTAAGCCAGTGAATAAAAACTATGAACTCATCTTCACTTTTTCTATTTCCTAAAAAATGGCTGAAACTTGCCCATATGTCGTCTGTTTTCTTATGCGTAGCGGTGCTATGCTTCTCAAAAATAGTCTCATCTGAACAAATTTCAATTCATTTTCGGTTAAAAACAAAAAGTTAAGATGAGTTCTATCAAAATTTTAAATAAATGAAACTATTAACTCTTATAATTAGCACCATTGCTTTGGCACTCATTGTTTTTAATTTTACTAAAGTAGATTTCAATGCGCCTTTTGAAGGGCAAAGTATAATCGCTATTATTACTATTTTAGCCTCACTTTGTGTGCTATTGATGATGGCTATTTTAAGAATTTCAAAACGTATTGAAAAAAAGGTAAAACAAAACAAATAATATGTTTGATTGTTTAATTATTGGTGGAGGTGCCGCAGGATTATCTTGCGCATTGGTTTTAGGATCTGCTAAAAACAAACCCTTTGCAACCAATAAACATATTGGCATTATTACCCATCAAAAAACATCACATTTACAAACGGCACTATTTAATAATGTTTTAGGGTTAAAACCTGGAACAACTGGGGCTTCTATTTTAGAAAGTGGCAAAAAGCAATTAGCCGATTTATACCCACATATCAATCAAATAGAAAACCAAAAAGTTTTAGAAATTTTTAAAACCGAAAATTATTTTAAGGTTAAAACTAACAAAAACATCTACGAAAGCAAATTGGTAGTAATAGCTGTTGGCTACACGAATTTAATGACCATAAAAGGTTTGGAAAAATATATTGAACCACACCCTAGAGCCGCTATTGAAAAAAACCGTATTTGGTTAAAAAACATTGATCACAAAATTGAAGAAAACCTTTATGTGGCTGGAACTTTAGCTGGTTGGCGCAGTCAGTTTGCCATAGCCTCTGGTAGTGGCGCGCATGTGGCTACCGATATTTTAACACTTTGGAATGATGGGAAGCATACTAAGGTGCATGATAAGGTTATTGAAAGTTCTTAGAAATATCTTTGCTTTCATGAAGGTCCCACGCTAGCTTGTGCCGTTAAATAACATAAATATCACGAGCGTGACACTCGCGCTAGGGTGAATATAACTTTTCATAATTCTGTAGAATATAATGTGTTCTTGTTCAGTTATACTGTATAAACCAACTTTTAATTTCAAATTCGGGGAATGGGAGAAAATCCCTCGCCTTTAGTTAGACTATTTTTATATTTGTGAGATGCAACATTATAGAAAGACATCCCATACGGTTTATGACATAAAATACCATTTGGTTTGGATTACCAGGTATCGAAAAAAAATACTAAAAGGAGAACTGGCAAAGCGAGTGCGAGAACTCATCCGAGAAGTATGTAAAGCCAATGAGGTGGAAATAATAAAAGGCCGCGTTTCAGTCGGCCATGTTCACATGTTTGTATCAGTGCCCCCTCAT
>TARA_R110002033_G_scaffold48165_8_pt1 | contig 14983 bp, 11 predicted proteins | sample TARA_R110002033 | Tara Oceans TARA_R110002033 (sample SAMEA4397051) | marine metagenome | biome: Polar Biome; feature: [SRF] surface water layer (ENVO:00010504); material: water (ENVO:00002006), including particulate matter (ENVO:01000060) such as... | depth 5 m
TGAGGAGATTGTTCATGCGGGCCGTGACCGCGACCCGTTCTTCGGGGGTCGCGCTTTCAAGGTCGGGCCCGCGATAGCGGATCGTGCGCTGCAGGCTGCCATCCTTGTTGAGGACAATGCCGGGCGCAATGAGGCAGGCCCATTTGAGATAATCTGCAAGGCTTGTCGGACGCTGGCGGTATTCACGAAGGTTCAGCATGCGTAATAGCCCCTGTGCCGGACATGCCGGATCAGAACGTCGGCAAATTGCGGATCGCGCCGGGCGGCGAAGACGCAGATGCCCTGCGCCACGATCCAGAAGACGAGCCCCACGCCCCAGAGCTGCAGGCCGATGCCAAGCGCGGCCGCCAGCGTGCCGTTGACGATGGTCGCAAGCCGTGGCGCGCCTGCGAGCAGGATCGGCGCGGTGAGTGAGCGATGCACAGGCACGCTAAAGCCAGGCGGCAGGGGGCGCGTGTCAGCCATCAGAGCGTTGCCCCGCCGCCGAACGAGAAGAAGGAGAGGAAGAACGAGGTCGCGGCAAAGGCGATCGAGAGACCGAACACGATCTGCAACAGTTTGCGCATTCCGCCGCCGCTCTCGCCGAAGGCAAGGCCGAGGCCGGTCAGGATGATAACGATCGTTGCGAGGATCTTGGCGACCGGCCCTTCGATGGAGTCGAGAATGGATTGCAGTGGGGCTTCCCAGGGCATGCCGGAGCCAGCCGCATGAGCTGGGAAGGCGAGCGCTGCGACGAACGCCGTCAAGCTCAGGGCTTTGATTATATCTCTGTTCATTTTGGATGTATCCTTTCGGGAGCGGTGGAGAGAAGCGGTTCGGAAAAGGGCAGGCTCGGCAGGACGAGCTGCAGGTCTGGCTGGACGGGGATGAGGTCATAGCCCTGACGCCCGAGCCCGTTCATGCGCGCGACCGTTTCGACCCGGTGCGCACCGGCCCGACGCGTGATGTAGACGACGCAATCGATCGTCTCGGCGATGAGATCGTGCGGCACTTGGGCCGAAGTCTCGCCGATCAACTGTTCGAGGCGGGAGAGGCCGCCATGGGCCGAGTTTGCATGCAGGGTGGCGACCCCGCCCGGATGGCCGGTATTCCAGGCCTTCAGCATGTCGAGCGCTTCGGCGCCGCGCACTTCGCCGATAATGATCCGGTCGGGCCGGAGGCGCAGGGTCGAGCGGACAAGGTCTGCGAGCGTCACCGAACCCGGCTGCGTCCGCAGCTGCACGGCATCGCGCGCAGTCGAGATCAATTCGCGCGTGTCTTCGAGGATGACGAGCCGGTCGCCTGTCTGGGCTATCTCGGCGAGCAGCGCATTGGCGAGTGTCGTCTTGCCGGAGCCCGTGCCGCCGACGACGAGAATGTTCTCGCGGTGCAGAACGGCCTGCCGCAGGGCTTCTGCATGATGCGGCGCCATTACGCCGGAGGCGACATATTCATCCAAAGCGATCACCCGCCCGGCAGGCTTGCGGATCGAGAAACAAGGCCCCGGCGCCACCGGCGGCAGGACGCCTTCGAACCGCTCTCCGCCCATTGGCAGCTCTGCTGACACGATGGGAGAGGCCGCATCGACGCGGCGGCCCATATGGCTTGCGACCAGCCGTATGACGCGCTCCACGTCGCCAGCGGTGATGATCAACCCGGACTCGGCCCGGCCAGACCCGTGCCGTTCGATCCAGAGCTTGCCATCGGGATTGATCATGATCTCGACGACGGACGGATCCTCCAGTGCCGCCACGATCTCGGTTCCCAGCGCTGTCACCAGCATGGCGCGGGTGCGTGTCAGACTCTCAACCTCACGCATCGGCCCGCTCCCCATTCAAATGCTCAGGGTGGGTTTCAAGGGGAGCTGCTTCTGCCGTCACGTCCTCGACGGCGTTCTGGAGAATGCGCTGCCCGGAGCGGAGGGCCTCGGCGACCTGCCGGACGAAGAGGTCAAACCGCATGTCGCCCTTGGCGCGGGCTGCCTCAACCTGGTTGGCAGGCACCGGCGGTGTCACCGTCAGGAAATAGTGCACGAACGTCGCGAGCGTTTCGGCAATGACCAAATTATCCCGTTCGATCCGCCCGAACTGGCGCGTCAGACGGTCGAGTCGGCGATTGATCGCGGCTTCACGCTTGTTCTCCGCTTCGCCTGCCCTGTAGGCCGTTAGCGCCCGGTCAACGATGACGCTTTCAGAAAGACCCGGGCGTTTGGCCATGGCCTTGAGCGAGTGATAGTTCTCTGGTGAGATATAGGGTTGGATGCGGGGCTTCATTCGCCACTCCCCGTCAGGTCAATGCCGGTCGCCTGTTCGAGACTGTCGGCCTGTACCAGCGCATCGAAGAGGCTGGCCTGCAGGGGATTGCGCGCCTGTGCCCGAGACCTGCCAGGCTTCGTGGGTGCTGAGACCCGTGCGCGATCCTCGGCCGCATCGCGTGCCTTCTGAGGCCCAAGGCCCTCGACTTCAGGATCGAGCTCGGCTGCCTGCATCAGGTCTTCATGGATGGCGCGGACTTCGGACCCCCAATCATCGACCCGCACGTCCGGAATGCTGGCCGCGAAGGCAGGCGCATCTTTGAGGCGCTCGGTGAAGTTCTGGTCTTCATAGTAGCGAAGCTTTAGGGCCCGCACCGGCGGCGACCCTGCGACAAGGACAAGTTCCTGATCGGACGGCAGCTGCATCACTTCACCGGGGGTCAACAATTGGCGGGCAGTTTCCTGGCGCGACACCATCTTGTGGGACAGCCACGGCGCAAGCCGGTGGCCGGCATAATTTTTCATCGCTCGCTGTTCGGTCTTGGTGCCGAGCGCATCGGAAATCCGCTTGGCCGTCCGCTCATCATTGGTCGCGAACGCCACCCGGACGTGACAATTGTCTAGGATCGCATTCGAGGGGCCATAGGCCTTTTCGATCTGGTTGAGCGATTGCGCGATCAGGAAGGCTTTGAGACCATAGCCTGCCATATAGGCCAAAGCGCTTTCAAAGAAGTCGAGCCGGCCGAGGGCAGGGAACTCGTCCAGCATGAACAGGACCCGCCGGCGGGATTTTGGTTCGGCTAGAGCAAGCTCAGGCGAGACGAGCCCGCATGCCCCGAGCATATTCGCGATAAGCGACTTGCCACGCGCCAAGACCGACGGGCGCACTTCGAGATGTTCGGTCAGGCGCCGGCCCACCTGGTTCAGGATAAGGCGCATCAGCGGCTTCGTGCGCGACAGGTCCGAGGGCGGCACGACCAGGTAGAGCGACAGCGGCCGGTCGCCGGACACAAGGTCCTCGATCCGGAAATCGCTCCGCGAGGTCACTTCCGCGATCACAGGGTCGCGGTATAGCGACAGGAACCGAAGCGCCGTCGAAAGCACACCGGAGAGTTCATTCTCCGACTGGTTCATCAGTTCGCGGGCTGTTTCGGCGACAACGGGATGAACCTTTGGTGCATCTCCCGTGCCGAGATGGTTTGTCCGCAGCATGATCGACAGGGTCGTACGAAACGTCCGGTCGGGATCGGCGAGGAAGCTCGCCACCCGTGCCAGCGTTTTTTCCCGCTCGGCATAGAGGACATGCAGGATGATCCCGACGAGGAGCGAGTTCGCCTTGTCGACCCAGTGCCCGAGATCACCGAGTTTGCCCTGAGGGTCGACCAGGATGTCGGCAATGTTCTGGACATCCCGCACTTCGCAGGGGCCCTTACGCACTTCCATCAGGGGATTGAAGTGAGCCGAGGCCACATCGGTCGGATCGAACCGCAAACAGTGGGAGAATTCCGACCGCCAGCCGGCTGTCAGCTGCCAGTTCTCGCCCTTGATGTCGTGTACAAGAACAGAATGCGGCCAGGAGAGTAGGGTGGGCACGACAAGCCCGACGCCCTTGCCGGACCGCGTCGGGGCAAACGCCATAACATGGTCGGGGCCGTCATGGCGGAGATAAGAACCCTCAGCTTGGCCGAGGAATACGCCTGTAGGCTTCAGCAAACCCGACTTGCGCAGATCCTTGCTCTCAGCCCAGCGTGCCGAACCAAACGTTGAGACCCGCTTGTCCCAGCGTGCGCGGAGGATCGACCCAGTCACCGCAATCACAATCGCAGCAACCCCGCCCGAACCGGCGATAAGTCCGCCGCGGTCAAACACATCCGGCGCATAGGCATCGAAGGAATACCACCAGCCGAAAAAGGCCCACGGCACATAGACTGGCATGTCCAGGATGACGAAGAGCGGCTCACCGAGCCGGGGCGACCAGTCAAGCGACCATGCCGTCCATTCCGTTGCGCACCAGAGCGCCGTGAGGACAACAGCCAAGACGAGGAGGATCTGCCAGAAGAGGTTTGTGCCATGTTTCATGACACAGAACCTGACCAATCAGGGCCTCAGTCTCCAGAGAGGGAATTGGGGGAAATAGGGGGGTATTCTGAAGGTTTGGGAACAGTAAGGCGGCGAGCGTGAAGTTCCGGGAAGAATTCGGAGGTCAGAAAATCTTGTTGAGGAGAGATGAGAGTCGGGTCGCCCGGAATGCTTAAGATGCATTTAGAATAAGCCGCAACTCCGGCGCCACGGGCTATCGCTGGATGACGATCCGGAATCAATGTATCATGCTTCAACTTATCGTTTATGGCCGCATACGAGGGTTTGTACCGAAGTGGCATGCCGTTGATGTCGAAGGTACCGAAATGTCCGCAGATGAATTGTCTGAGATGCGCCCAGATGAGTTGCTGGATCTCGCAACTTTTCTTCGGAAATTTGAGCAGCGTGCCTCCGGGATCATGTGGCTACTAGGAGCGGGAGCGTCTCGTGCTTCTGGGATTAGGACGGCGAACGACATGATCTGGGACTTCAAGGCTCGGCTTTATCGCTCGGCGAAGAGCGTTGCTGCCTCCTCTGTCTCTGATCTAGGTGATGAACGTACTCGCCAAATTCTTCAGAACTATTTTGACAAGGAAACCAGCAATCCGGCGAGTGGCAGCGAAGAGGAATATGCAGTCTACTTCGAGCAGACTTATCCAGAGGCACAGGACCGACAGAGATATATCGCGAACGCGATGCGCGACGCAAAACCGAGTTATGGACACCATGCGCTGGCTCATCTCGTCAAGAAAGACATGGTGCGGATAATTTGGACGACGAATTTTGATCGGCTCGTTGAAGATGCAATCCACACGGTGTTCGAAACAACAACTGTTTTAACTATCGGCGATCTAGGAGAACCGACAAAAATCTCTCGTGCTTTTGCGGACCAACAGTGGCCGATTTATGCCAAGCTCCACGGTGATTTTCATTCGGAGGCGCTTAAGAACACGAGTGGGGAATTATTGGCTCAGGATCAAAACATGCGTCGCATCCTCCTCGACGCGTGCCGCAATCAAGGTCTTGTCGTGACAGGATATAGCGGGCGGGATGCGTCCGTGATGGACGTGCTGCGAGAAGCCGTCAACGAGGGGGTAGGTTTTCCTAACGGCTTATTTTGGTTCGTACGCGAGCAGGACACACCTTACGCTAGTGTGCAATCCTTGATACTGGATGCGAAGGCCGCCGGCATCGATGCGAGCTTCGTCAGATATGGCGGATTTGATGAATTACTCTCCGATATCGTTCGATACCTTCCTCAGACCGAGCAGTTGTCAATTAAGCTAGACGACAAACGAAAAATCAGACCACGTCCGATCGATCTCAGTGCCCGAACCTGGCGAACACCGTTTGTGCGCACCAATGCAATTCCTGTTTTAGAATACCCAAAAACTGCTCGCCTAGTAGATTGCGACATCGGCGGCGCAAAGGAGATTCAAGCCGCCATATCCGAAGCAGGATCAGATCTTCTGGCATCGCGAATCGGCAAAGGTGTCCTTGCATATGGTGATGATGTGGAGATCAAGCGGGTGCTTGGGGATCACAATATTAAGAGCTTTGATATGCATGGTATCCTAGCGGACCGATTGCTGTTCGAATCGGGGGAACGCAGCCTGCTGCGCGACGCGCTGTTCCGAGCTCTTTCAAGTTTTTGTGGTCTTGATCTCGTGAAACGGGGATCGCGCTCAATGTTTCGAACAGATAAAGGGTTTTTCAAGTTCAACAGCCAGAAGCTTGTCAAAGCAACTGGGCGGCTCAACGGTGAATTAGGCGGCGGTATAAGCTGGGCTGAAGCATGCGACGTGCGGCTCGATTACCGACTTGATCGGCTCTGGATCATGCTTGATCCGAGTATTATCTTCGACGATGACGAAAACACGGCGCCAGACGATTTGCAGGCTGCGAAGGATTTCGTGCGGGAGAGACGGGTAAAACGCTACAACAATGTATCGAATGAGATTCTCGACGGGTGGGTAGAAGTCTTGTTTGGTCCAGGTAAGGCTCCGATTCAGCTGGGCATTAATGGCGGTACGGGAATCGGCGCGCTATTTGAAATTCTGCCTGTAACTGCATTCAGCGGGCTTGCTGCATGACAACAGAATTTCAACCCTACCATCTACCTCAACATCGCCGACTTGGTGAACCTGAGTTGAAGTTTGGAAACCCCGAACCGGCCGCAACAGATGTTCATCCGCTCCGCGGACTTCTGGACTATGGTCCGTTTGGAAAACTTCGGCTCGCAAGCGTTCCGAGCCCCATACGCATCGCTTTCATCGGTCAGGCGAGTATGCTGGCTCGCCTGCGCCAACTCGGCCGTGAGTTGCAGACCAAGCATGACCCAAAGGAGCGAAGGCAATTCCTTATCACGTACCCAGGATTCACGCGGGTGTTCGGAACGTCTGTGGCTCCAGCTGATGAAAAAACCACAATCATGTTACCTGACGGTTTGGACCAAGAAATAGTGGCTTCGAACGTACCTCACCGTGTCCTGGCGGACGTCCTAACTGGCGCTATATCTTCTCTTCGGTCGCAGCGGCACGCCTTCGACGTCGTGTTTTTAGGCCTTGATGAGAAATGGTCGGCAGCGTTTGAGGGTAATGACACCGATGACTTTGATCTACATGACTACCTAAAGGCCTATTCGGCCTCTGCCGGCATATCGCTCCAAATTGTTCGTGGTGGGCAGTCTCAACGGGCGCTCGACTATTTCTGCCGCTGCAGTGTTATGTGGCGGCTCGCCATTGCCACCTACACTAAGGCAGGTGGTGTGCCTTGGGCTCTGGCTGACGCTGTCCCAGACACGGCTTACATCGGTATCGATTACGCTCTTCGACCGAACGTCGCCCCGAGTGAACGTTTCGCGATCTGCTGCGCGCAGGTATTCGATTCGGATGGAGCGGGGCTCGAGTTCATCGCCTACGAGGCTGATGATATCCGGATCGACCGAAGCAATCCTTATCTTCGCGAGGATCAAATGCTTCGTGTCATGTCACGTAGTCTTCAGATTTATCAGCACCGTCATGCTGGTGCTGTTCCTGCTCGTGTAGTGGTTCATAAAAATACCGAGTTTCGCCGTGATGAAGTCAACGGGTGCATGGCGGCGTTTAGCAATGTTAAAGATGTTGAGTTGCTTCAGGTTCAAACGCGTCATGGCTGGCAGGGGGTTCTATTTAGCGAATCTGGCAAAGCTGACGGTTATCCTTCACATCGGGGGCAGGCTCTAGCTTTAGGCGAGAATGAAGCGCTGCTCTGGACCCAAGGGATCATACCCACAATTGGCAAGGGGAGCGGCTACTACAAGGAGGGAAAGGGCATCCCTCGCCCGCTCCTGATCACGCGGTACGCCGGACGCGGAGACTTTTATGACCTTTGCCGAGAGACGTTGGCGCTTACCAAGATGAATTGGAATAATGATGGGCCTTATACCCAGATGCCGGTTACGCTTGAGTATGCAAACGTGCTCGCTCAAGTTGTGAAACGCATGCCGAAGCTAGAGGCGCGACCGTATCCCGTTCGGCTCTTCATGTAGTGGTTCGAAAAATAGACGTGAACTTTCGGCGAAAGGCAGTATCAATCTCGCTGGGTGCACTAAGAATGTACTCGATCGCGAGGCGTTTTGTTTCGGCTGGCAGCGAACCTAAATACGTAATTGCATTCTCAGTTGAAAAACTGGAGAGGCCTGTTCTGCGTTCGAAATTGCTTCCTAATGCGGTCCAAATTACCGCGTCCCATTTATGCTTGGTTGCCCAGGACATGATTTCTTGAGCTGCACCTGGATGTCGTTCGAAGGCAGACGAAGATATTTCCTGACCGCTCGTCTTGACCCAGCCAATTCCATTGAGAGTGGTGCCTTCACGAGAACGTAAGTTCTCTACAGCTTGAGCTAGTTTACTGTGTGTACTTTGGGCAAACTGCGTGGAGCAGAGAGTCCCGTGAACGGGATCAATTACAAGTGTAAGCCTTCCATTTCTCGATACCCTTGAGAATTCGATGGGCAGCACTGGTCCGCCAGTTTCGAATGCTCCATTGCAGGCAAGTGTACGAGGATCCCAAATTAGGGAACCCCATGCGAGAACGGCGATGTTCATCATTATCCTCCCGTATGGGGCAGCGAGTCGGCTATTGGGTCTGGCCAGCTAACTGTTTTTCCTTTCCTCAACGCACGCCGGCATGAATTTCCGGACGAGTGAAAGGTGCGATGGCCGGAATAGTAAACCATATTCCGGAATAATATCGACATAGTGAGGTTTCATTTCACTTTCCATTCTAAGAGTGTGGCATAGAGAATAGTAATTGGATGGTAGATATGCCGGTTTCATTTACCCCGATCAACAATGGCAAGAAATGGACCGGCGCCGCATGGGTAGTTGCGTGTGATGAAACGCTTGCCTTACACATCGCTAAAGTCGCCCTTGGGCAGGCACGTCACGTCGCACGTATACTAAGGGAAACTGACTGCGCAGCCGTGGCGGCGCCGAAGTCGGCCTATGCGGGCGCGCGAGACGTCCTCACGGTTCAAGCAGGAGAGAAACCCTACCATCGGGACGGCTGGATCTTTCAAGTTATTTCCTGGATCGCCGCTCACAAACAGTCCCCCGGTGACCTGATCCGCGCACCGCAGATGATCAAGGCCGACAAAGGCTTTGATGGCATTCAAGTCCGTTTCATCCCGACCAAAGGGGGCTCAGCGACGGTTATTATCTGCGAAGAAAAAGCGACAACTACACCTCGCGGAAAGATCACGAGCCAAGTGTGGCCCGAATTTGAATCACTTGAAACCGGCACGCGCGACAATGAACTGGTTGCCGTAGTGACCGACCTGCTCACCATTCACAGCCTGGGCGAAGAAGCCGACCAGATTGTATCGAGTATATTATGGGAGAGTGCCCGCGCGTATCGCGTGTCTATGACTGCAGGTGACCGTCAGAGCACGCCGGATGGTCTGAAGAAGCTTTTCAAAGGTTATGAAGACGTGGTGACCGGAGACGTTTCACGGCGCCGCGCTGAAATTCTACACTTGTCCAATATAAGGGGCTGGCTTGACGCCATAGCCAATCAGGCTCTGAGACAGCTCGATGAGATGGAGGCCGCCCATGTATGACGCGGTGACCACAGCGCTGATCCAGTCAACGCCTGCTTTGCCTGAACTCGATCGCGAGGCCCTTCCTGATCGATTATCCCGGGCCTATGCCGAGATTGCTGCCGCACGTGTCAGATTGCGCGAAGATGGCCCTGATGCCGGTCTCGAAGAGATCATTGATTTTGCGACGCGACTTGCTCAGACAAATGAGGCGCTTGTCGCCATCTCACCTGATCGGGACGACCGCGCCTCCGCTGCTTTCGTCGCCGCGACCGCCTATCAATTGATCTTCCAGGCAGAACGCGTAGGCGGAACGGAATTGGACGGGTCAGTGCTCTGGCAGCAGGGGATATCCTCCAGTGTCTCTGCTATGCTTCTGTTTCTTATTGGCGACGCCACGGCGGATGCAATCGAAGTCTCCAAACATGTCGGGCTCCCAGCTGGCCGGCGGGTCGAGCGCGAGCTTGTGCGGACCTTGCGCTGGCTCGCGCGCGGCGAGGTGCGGAGGATCACGGATCGTGACCTTCTCTCCCGGCGGTATGTCGCAGGAGATACCGATGCTGAAATGGCTGCATCAGCGCTTTACTATACGCTGTTGCGCGCAGTTAGATCGCTCGCGACGTCTCTCCTAGGCGGCACAAGCGATGTCGATCCTGTCCAGGCTTGCCGTCAAGTGCAGCAACTGAGCCATGCATCGGCTCATGCCGCAGATCGCATGGTGCCTGAAATCATATCTAGCTTTTCGGGCCCGCATCAACTGGCGTCCTTGTTGCTTGGCGTTGTAAGCTCATTGGACGGCGGCGCCGTGGTCACCATTCCTTCTCCGCCAGGGACAGATCCTGGCAAATGGCGCGGCGCCCTGAAAGTGATCGCGCGTACCCGGCCATATCTGTGGCCAAATCACCGCGACGCGATCACCCAGCGTCTGCTGGAAACCGGGGTCTCCGCTGCGGTGGGATTTCCGACAGGCGCCGGAAAATCTACCGTGTCTCAGCTGAAGATTGCCGCCCATCTCTTTGCGGGTCGTAAGGTCGTATTCCTGGCGCCAACGCATGCGCTGGTCGATCAAACATCCCGAGATTTGAGAAGCGCGTTTCCCCGCGCGACCGTGCGAGGCGAACGTATTGACGAATTCGGCTTCGACACTGGCAGCGAAGAGCTTCCCGACATTCTTGTGATGACGCCCGAAGCGTGTCTGACCCTGACCCATTTTGAACCGACCGCCTTCGATGATGTCGGCCTGCTTGTGTTCGACGAATGCCACCTGCTTCACGACAAGGGAGATGGAAGCCGCAGGGCGATCGACGCCATGCTCTGCCTCCTCAATGTCGTCCGTCTCCGGCCGGAAGCCGATCTTCTATTGCTGTCGGCGATGGTCAAGAATGTCGATGAGATTGCGGCCTGGATGGCGGAACTGACAGGCCGAAAGGCGCTTGGCCTTGCGCTCGGATGGAAGCCGACAAGGCAGTTGCGGGGATGTATCGTTTATGAAGCCGACACGCTGGCATATCTAGAAGACCTTCTCAAAACAGAGCATGAGAAGAAACCCAAAGGCGGCGTCCCGCAAAGCGTCAAAGCACAGCTGACGGCCCAGCCCTTCGGATTTTTCAGTGTCAAACAGACCTGGGCTAGTATGGAGCGCGATGATTACGCCTGTCTGCCCTTTTTGGATCAAGAGGTTGCCCTCTCCACGAACGCCAACTGGAAGCTGACGCCGAATGCTAACGAGCTAAGCGCACATCTGGCGGCGAGAGCGGCGCAGTCGGGTTTGAAAACGCTGGTCTTCTCTCAATCGACCATCAATGCCAATTCGATTGCCAATCAGGCGTCGGACTTGATTGGCGCCGTCAAAATCGATCTGACTGACGCTGAAAAAGTCTACCTCGCGACCGCCCTTGATGAAATCGGAAGCCCCGACCAGCTCTACCTGGCCGTCGACGGGGACAGCGTCATCGCATCGGCATCGGTTCATCATGCCCAGCTCCTTCCCGAAGAACGCCGACTCGTAGAATCCCTTTACAAGCGCCGGGAAGGCCTGACGGCTCTGGCCGCGACGCCGACACTCGGTCAAGGCATGAACTTGCCAAGTGAGATGGTGATCATCGCCGACGATAGCCGATTTGATGAAGCCAAAGGCCGCAAGGAAGTTCTTGAAGCGCAGGACCTGCTAAATGCGGCGGGTCGTGCAGGACGCGCAGGGCAGAATGCAACAGGGATCGTCATCGTCATTCCCGGAAAAATCGTAGCGCTGGATGAATCCGAGAGCACGATCGGTTCAAGATGGACGGCGCTCAGAGAAGTGTTCGGCCAGTCCGATCAGTGCCTTGAAATTGATGACCCTTTGACCGCGCTACTCGATCGCATCCACGCTCAGGCGGATGATCTGGGGGATACTGAACACTATGCAATCTCCAGACTCCTGCAATCGGGCCGCGAGGACGGGGCTGATCCTGCAGATGACGAGATCGCGCTGACAAAAGCACTTCGGCGCTCGTTCGCCGCCTATCGGCGTAAAAAGCTGGACGAGTCATGGATCGAGACTCGGATTTTCGCCGCTGTCGCCTTCGCGCGGGGCAGCGAAGATCTCACCGACGAGGCGCGCGCCAATCGTGAGCTCTCATCGACGACAGGTGTACCGGAAGACATCGTTGCAGCGCTCAAAGCCAGCCTCCAGTCCTCACCCCCAGAAGACAATGCCCACATCATGGATTGGTCCGTCTGGATGATGGATTGGCTTGATGCCAATCCTGATGCCCTCGAACGAGTGGTTAAATACGGGGACCTGGAAAGCCAGTTTGGCAAGCCCTTCAAGGATTTGGCATCAGCCGCCGCACGCGCAAAATACGCTCTTCCCCGGTTACGCCTTCTTCTGAGGGTGTGGATGGCCGGCAAGACGCTCAACGAAATGCAGGCAATGCTGCCGCCCAATAGCCGGCAAAAGCGCTACAGCACCAGCGCACGGAAATTCGTGATGAAAATCATTCCCTCTCTGGCGTATCTATTCGGCGTTCCGGCCTTGATCCTCCGCAGCAAAGCTGCCGCGGCGGGCATTGAGGACTATGATACCCCCCCGAACATCGCTCACCTGGGACGATGCGTCAGGCGCGGTTATGATTCTGTCGAGAAGTCCGCACTGGCGCAGCACTTGGCGTCGGCGGGTCTCGCGCGCCGCGCCCTGCATCGTCACTTCGGTCTCGTCGTGCCTTTTCTAGCAGCAGGCAAACCTGATGAATCATGGGGTGACATTTTGGACCGTGTCGAGCACGCCATGGACGAGGAGCTGAACAATCGAACATGGGATATCGATGATTTGCTTTGATATGACTTGTGCAAACTTTCTGCTTCAACCATGCATGTAGTCAAAGGGAAGCATCGAAATGGAGTGACCCAGCACCGCTGATCTGATCCCTTAATTTAGACACTCCTGCTTCTAAGTCTGAGACGGTCGTTTGAACGGCTGAGTTGAGCTTTCAGTATGACTAGTGCCGCGTTCAATCCGCATTCCCGATCCCACGGCCCAATGTCCAGGAAATCCGCCCCCCACGCACAACACCAGACACCGCCATCCCGCGCCGCTGCTCCAGCACTTGTCTCCATGGCACAATCGTAAAATCCCGCTGCCGTTCGATCACTGCAAACTTCCCGCTCACCCTGGACACGGGCTCGCGATAAGTGCCGTCAACATGACCCCGCTCTGGCGCTGGCGTATATGGCTTTCCGATTCCCTCACTCAACGTCCGGCCAGCCTGCGCAAGATCGCGCTTCAGTAACTCAGTTCTCTGCGCGGCAGACAAGCCAGCGTCGACTCCCACCTCCATACCAATGCCAGCCAGAAATGCGCGCCGTTTCACCCGCGCCTCAGCCACCTCTCTCCCAAATCCGAGCGGCACGCCGGAGGGGGGAGGCGCCTCGTCCAGCCACGTCACGCCGAGCGCCGTTTCCTGCTCTCTCAGGCCCAGCTCCGAGCGCACCAGTAATTGCGCGGACCTGAACCGCGCTTGTACCCGCTCATACGCTCTCGCGCGATCCAGATAGTCCGGTGGAATTTTCCAGTCGGCATCGGCCGTCCGCTCGACATGACCGGCGCGCCGCAATGCTTCCAACCTTCGCACATGGGTCGCGATAAATTCCGGACTGGACCGCGGATCATCGGTCTGGTGCAGCCCCGCAGAATAGACTCCATCATTTGCCCGCGCGATCCGGTCTATCGTGAGGTCCGATGGTTTCGGTTCAAAGTTCGGCGGCGACACGGTTACAATAGAGCCGCGTTTCAGTTCTTCGACGTCTCCCGCGACACCCAGTTCGACAAACACCGCTCGGCCATCCAGACCATCGATTATGGCGTAGGCGCGGTCATGCGCTTCACCCGTCAGACCCGTCTGCAAGACAGCACCCGTCACGCTCCGACCGTCCGGATCAGACTTGTCAAAAATCACATCGACATCGAGACGTCGGTCGCTGCGTCCTGCGAGTGCGCGATTCATCGTCTTGATGATGTCGTGCCGTTCGGACAGCCCTTGCAGAACCTCGCGGAAATTCTCCCGCATCTGCCAGCGTCCAGCACCGAGTTTCTGGGCGAGCCCTAGCCGCTCCAGCGTCCGCAACCGGGCGGCATGCAAGGTGCGATAGTGCGACGGGCTTTCCTTCAACCGGAACTCATGTTCGGGACTTACCTGACGCGCGATAAAATGATCGAGCCGCGTCACACGCTCGGCAGCGATATCCGATTGGAGTTTCCGCTCCTGTTCAAGCCTTGTCTCCGGGCCTAGCTCCAGCGTGACGAGATCTACGGCACGCTCGCGGATCCCATGCGAGATGTACGCCCGCGGCATGACAAGGTCCGAGCCGTCTTCACGCCGCCCGCGGATGGCCAAGTGCGCATGCGGCCTGCCGGTGTCATGATGAACGGCGCCAACCCATTCGAGCCGCGTGCCGAGATCGGTTTCCATCTGTGAAACGAGATCACGAACGAAGGGTTTGAGGTCGGCCATTTCGGCGCCATCCTCCGGCGAGACAATGAACCTGAAATGGTGACGATCATCGGTGATGGTTTTGACCAGACCTGATGCGTTTGCATCCTCGCTCGTGGCATCAAACAGTTTTCCGCGGTCCTTCTCCTCGAGCGCGGCGTCGCGCCGGATATATCCGATATGGGCTGCCAGGGCCGCTGCGCTGGACGCCGACATCCGCACGATGCGTGCCTTGACGATCACGCGTCTCTGTCCGCCGCGCGGGCCGATACGGGGCCGGGCGGGCAGGGCCGTCCGCCTGACGCCGCCAGCCGAGGACAGAGCCTTCGTCATTCGCATCAGGTACGTCTTCGCCCGTCTCCCTGATCCGGCCGATCGAATCCTGCCAGATCTCGGGATGAAAGGATTGTCCGGCGGCGTGCTCATTCGGGCCAATCCGGTGGAAAACAAGCCAGATTGCGCATATGGAACCATGCCAACCTGTTGTCCTCATTGAGGCTTCCATCAGACCACAGAGCTGCGCAAGTATCTGTGGAGCCATAAAAATCGATGTGCAGACAAGGCGATAGCCCCTCATTGGCTCCATGAGCTTTTATCTTGCAGTCAAATTCGCCATCAAAC
>TARA_R110002033_G_scaffold169640_1_pt1 | contig 14901 bp, 18 predicted proteins | sample TARA_R110002033 | Tara Oceans TARA_R110002033 (sample SAMEA4397051) | marine metagenome | biome: Polar Biome; feature: [SRF] surface water layer (ENVO:00010504); material: water (ENVO:00002006), including particulate matter (ENVO:01000060) such as... | depth 5 m
CGGAATGCCCCGGCCAATCGCATAGCGCAGCAAATAGCGCAGGCAATCTTCGCCCCGCATCCGGGCCAAATCGTCCAGCCGGTCCTGATGACTTAGCTGCGACATATCGGGCAGCGTATCGGAATTGGCCCACACATAGCGCGCTCCTGCCTCGCCATAAACCGCCCGCGCCTCGCGCACCAGCGCCAAATCGTAATGCCGCTCCGATTTCGGAATCAGCGACGTTGGCAAATTCTTGCGGCTCTGCCCGGTCGGCTGGTTAGTCCCGGCCATGTCATAACGGCCCGTTTTGCGCAGAGTCGGCAGAACTTCCGCCGTCACCCATTTCTTGAACCGCTTGGCCGCTTCCTTGCGGCTGGTCAGGATTAGTGAATACAGGCCGCTTTCGTTGATGATGGTGATATTCGGGTTTCCCCGTTCACCATTAATATCCGGATTACGGATGTTATTCTTTTCATCGTCATCAAGACGCGCTGAAGCGTTCCCAATATTAGAAATCTCCAAAACAGCGCAAACATCCGCCAGCACAAACCAGACCACACCCTCAATCTCGACAGTGCGAACAGACTGGCCTTCAAAATCAAACGCTACCGGATTGGTCATTTCTCACCCCCGGCCTTCATAGCCATCACATCGCGGCGCACCGATTGCACCAAAAGGTGCAGGCGTTCCACTTCCCACGCCATCATGCCGGGGCTGTCTTCCCGCGCCCAATCAGTCAGCATATCGAATTTAACCATCAATTCATCCACATCCCGGGCAGGCAACACCGTCAGTTGCGAATCCCACCAATGGGACAAACTGCCATCCGCGTCGCCATCCCCGACCCGCTTCAATTCTTTGTACATCGCTGCCAGACCGGTGATGGTCGTTGGAACTTCAAATTTGACTGTTGTAGACATGATTTCATTGCCCTATTGATTGCCACGCGATATGTTGTTGCATCAAAAATGCAACAACGCATTTTTAATGTCAACATATTTAGTGCAAGGTTGCATCATAATGGCAATAACAGCCGAGCAAAGCAGGGCCGCGCGGGCCCTAATTGGTTGGTCACAAGACGAATTGGCCAGCAAATCACGCGTGGCAAAACGAACTATCGCAGATTTTGAAAGAGGGGCCAGAGCGCCACAATCACGAACCCTACGAGACCTAGAAACATCACTTGAAGCTGCCGGAGTAATCTTCATCGCCGAAAACGGCGAAGGCCCCGGCGTGCGGCTGAAAAAGTCGTAAAGAACGATCCCATATTTTTCGGAATTGACCGGTATAAACAAGGGATGGCCAAACTCATATCGAGTTGATACACTCCGGTATGAAGCAATCTTAAAGGGCAAAAAAATGCGTTTCTCTACCCCCCTTCGATACCCCGGCGGAAAAGGGCGCCTAGCCAATTACATCGCCGAAATCCTCGAAATGAATGAACTGGTCGGCGGGGGGTATTCCGAGCCTTTTTGCGGAGGTGCCGGTATCGCTCTGTCCCTTTTATACGCAGAAAAAGTTAATCATATTTATTTAAATGATGTTGATCGGGCCGTTTATGCTTTTTGGCATACAGCAATCCACGAAAACGAACGCCTGTGTAAATTGATAAAAGACACGCCAGTTAATATGGATACGTGGCTCCGCCAAAAAGAAGTTCAAAACCATAAAGAAACGGCAGACCTTGTTGACCTCGGCTTCTCAACGTTTTTCTTAAACCGAACCAATAGATCAGGGATTTTAAATGCTGGCGTCATTGGCGGAAAAGAACAAAAAGGAGAATGGAAGATAGATGCAAGGTTCAAGAAAGAAAACCTCATAGATAGAATAGAACTTCTTGGATATTATTCAAATAACATCGATATAACCAACATTGATGTCCTGGAATTCATAGACAAAAAAACACCAAAGATGCCAGCCAACACATTAATATATTTCGATCCACCTTATTTTAAAAAGGGACAAAAACTATACCAGAACCACTTTGCCGGTGACGATCACGCAAATCTGGCTCAAAAAATCAAGAGATCGGTTTCTCAGCCGTGGATCGTCTCTTACGACAACGTCCCTCAAATCGCGGCACTCTATAGTGATTGCGAGCAAGAAGCCTTTACCTTGAACTACAGCGCCAACCTTCATACAAGAGGCTCCGAGCTCATGGTGTTCAAAGATGAAATCGATGCACCATCAAGGATCTATACTTCAAGACAGATGGTTGCTTAAAACTCTGGAAATTCTCCATTGTCCTTTTGGTCAACCAGAGTTTCCAAGCATTTAATGAGCAACGGCTCCAATACTTTAAAGTGAACATCCAGTTTAAAGGCATCCGGTGAAAAATAAATCGCGCAATGCTTGTTGCAGTTACCCTCTTCGCTAATTTCCTTAAGGGCCCTTCTCAAGCTACTCTTTTTTCCTTTATCCAGATCCTTGAACCAGTTATTAATTCTCCCGTTCAAGAAAGATTCGAACGAAGTCCCATCATTTGCCCCCAGGCTTCGTGAAATTGTTTCCCAAAATGCCCAAGCGCCAATCATCACAAGCGCGGGATTTTCTTTAAGGGAAACATTCAAGAATGATTTATATAAACTGCTTAATTTTGTCGAACCAAGTTCATTCAAGAGAATAACAACGGCATCCGAAGACTCAATTCTCGTAGGGGTTTTGATATCCACCCCTATCTTGATTGGTGTTTTTGATGCAGTTTCACCGCCACCACTGTTAAGCGGCTGAGAACTCGAAGCTCCTTCAGATGGGTTTGAGTTTACTGAAGAACCGCCTGGAACATCTGGATCACCCCCGGCTTTCTCTCCATCCTCTGCGTTTTTGTCTTCGCTCTCTTGATTCTCCGATGATTTATCGGGCGATTTTTTGGTTGGGACAAATTTTGTTAAATATTCCACAACCTTCTTTTTATCTGCAAAGGTCTCATCACGCGCAAGCGTAAGTTCTCCTGCTTCCATCGCCCGCAGAAATTCGACAACTATCTCCATTGCTTGATCCAAGCGTTTTTTGGGCGTCTGGTTCACTCGAAGATTACGCTTTGAAAACAGTGCTTCCGGAATTACTTCCAGTTGTACCGCGCTGCGAATGATCCTTCTAAACACATCATGAGAATACTTTTTGCTATAGACGAATCTGGCTGCTTCATGCTCTCGGGAGTTTAGCTCCAGTAGCAAGGCAAGATCGTACCAATAATCGCCCTTCTGGATCATACCTTCATCAAACCTGAAAGTAGCGTTGGCCAATGCCGTCCAGCTAATTTGGGAGATCCCTTTTCCTCCAGCGTGACGCTCATAGACAGTTTTTAAAACCAGATTACGGTCGCTTGATACTTGCGCCCGAATTTTATCAAAATTAAAATTTGTTTTTTCCCTAAGCGCCTTGGCTTCTGTTTGGGTCTTCCTGTCATCAATCAAATCTGGGTCATAAAGAACTTTTATGGCCGAAAGCCGCCTATTCCCATCATAGACGATTGGCCCGGCTTCAGGGTCCAAATAAACAAGCAATAGATCTCCTAAATCGTCCTCGGAAATACTCTTCATCATATTTCTGAAACTGGTCGGGCTAGAAGAAAAAATCTTATCAATACAGTCAGGCTGGCTATCTGCCCGCCTAAAACGATAGTTCCCTTTATCTAACAACAATTCGTCAACTTTGAATGTATCTATAGTATCAAAACGCATGACATTCTCCCCTTTTGAGGGAGCATATGCCGATTGTTGCATTTGGGGAAGCCCTAACAATTCAGAAATTAGCGTTGCTGAACTGGCAGTTAATCAACAAGAATTTCACAACATCACGGCCCGCAAATCCGCTCCCAAGCTTCATCAAAAGCGATGATTTCCTTTTCCAGCCGCCTCGGAATCGGCTCGTCGGGCAAATAGATGGGGCGGGCCCATTCACACCCGCAGGCGCTGCTATTTGTAGGTCCATTTGCGGCGCAAGCGGTCAAAGTCATCATCGCTGCCACTGTTAACAATGCGGTCGACTTCATTTCGCACCTTTACATTTTGCAAAGCCCGTTGCATGCCTTCAACCCGTTCGGCTTGACGGCCAGCGCTGCGGGCAGAAAAAAGAACGGCGGCCACTGCGATTGCAGCGCCGCCCATGATGCCGATTTGCAGCCAGGCTTTGGCAAAAAAGCCGCCGACCGCAGACCAGATAATTCCGAACATCAATTCACCCCTTTTGCCCGGTCAGACAGGCGCGCCCAGGCAGTATAGCCCGCCGCGATGATTGCCAGCGCAGCGCAGGCCCATTTGATGTATTCGGAAAGGTAAGCGTATTGTTCGAGGCTTTTCCCAACATCCCCGGCCACAGGGCCAAGCGCCGCCATCACACCGGCCACGGTTGCCCCCTGAATGGTGCGTGACTTGCCAATCGGGTGCATTTGGTTAAGCGCCTCGGTCGCTGTTTCGGGGGCCGGGGTATCAATATCGTTGAAATAAAGATGCCCTGCCGTTTCATAGACCGGCTTATGCCCCTTGGACCAAAACGGTTTGACGCCGCGCGTGTGATAGTGGGTTGATTTGCGGGTCGGGTCATAAAATCCACCCGCCAGTGCATCCTTTGCGATGGCCTTGCAGGCATCAAACCACGGACCATCCGCATTCAAAATGCGGTCGCGGTTGGGGTCATTTGTGTTCCAGCAGGAAAACTGCCAGGCTTGCTGGCAGACTTTTGCCGCTGTATTCGGCCAGTTTTTATAACCAACACGGTTCATCACCACGCAGGCAATGGCCTTGGCATCGTCAACATCATTGGCTTTTGCCTCGCCATAGAGGGTGCGCGCCAAAACGTCATGGTCATCCATAACCATCCCTTTCATTCTTTGCTGTTTTTGCTGGTATTGCTGGTATTGCGAAAATCGGCGATCAGGACCTGTAGGCCGCGCGGACCAAGCCAACCAAGGAAGCTGGCGACACCGCAGGCCGTGCTGATATCGAGTTTGAAATAGCTGGCGACACCCGCCGACATCACCGCACAAAACCCGGCGGTCAGGACTTCCCACAGCAGGTCCCAACTCCAAAACTTGCGATGCCCCTTACTGACCATGTATCGGTGATAAAGCAGCCGGGCATAAAGCGAGAAAGGCAGGATCGCCGCCCAAAACTTTAAAACCGATAGCCAGCCAGCCCCTATTTCGTGTGGCGGTTTATCAAACACGCTGCCCCCAATGTCATCATGCAGCCATAAAAAAAGCCGCCCGAAGGCAGCCAAAGAGATTGCAGATATTTCAGGACCAATCAGGGAACGCTACCCGGCCAATATATAACAAGCGCATGACCATGAAACACGAATGCACACACAAAGGCTGGTATCCTTGCAGACCAGATCAGGACAAGTGCCCAGGCCGTTGCCGTGACCAGCCCGCACGCCAGTTCAGAATAGGCCGTCCAGCCATCGATAAACCGGCCATATCGCGGCAATTTATGCCGCCATCGATGAAACCCGAAATAGATCACGCCCATGAACGGATTAAGCAGCAAAAGCCCGCGTAGCGAGAGATAAATCACGCTGGGGTTTTTCCCGGTTGGCCACCAGCGCGACCAGCCCGGCGCATCGCCTAAAAACAACAACGGGCCAACAAGCAAACCGTACCAGGTGTTAAGCGAAACCGCGAATAGTGCCCCGGTCAACAAAGCCCAGATACCTGAGCCCAGCGAGGAACGCCCCTCGCCCAGACCGCCGCCGCGCGGCATGCGATACATGATGGCGGATAGCAGAATTGCCAGATAAATCATGCCGCCACCCCCGGCCAATTCGGCCAGTTTTCAACATCGCCAAGGGTAGTGATGGTGCCAGCCTCGATTTCATCCCGAATAACCCCCTCACCCGCGTAGCAGGCCGCCACATGGGCGCGCACGGCAATGACCAGATCACGCATTTCTGTATTGGTCAGGGCTTCGAACCCGTGCTGAAATTTCCAGCCATCGCCATCCGTGCGCAAACCTTCATTGATCGCCTGCAATTCGGCCATGCACTTTGCCTGCCCGCGATCATCAGTTGCTTGCACCCAGCCATTCCACGTGCAACCGCCGATTTCTGCCCGCCAGCGGCGGTCCGCCGCCCGGGCAAAAAGCTGATTATTGGTTGCGGCTGGCACCTGCCATGCCACCCCATCCCAGGTGGCGTCCAGCGAAGGCGGCGCGATTGGTGTATGCCCATCGGGGATATCGCCGGGCTGATCGATCACAACAGAGGCAAGGGTTTCGGTGTTATAAACCGTTCCCCCGCGATGGTCCGCAACCAGCGACCAGCTTTCCGCGTCGGAATCATAAACCGCCACCTGACCCGCGACCGCATCGGGCGGGGCAATATCGGTTGCCCAGGCAGGCATCAAAAATTCGCCCTCGCGTTTCGGGTTTTTTTGCGCGATCGCAGCACCCAAAAAGACACCGTTGCGCGGGCCATAAGTGTATATTTTCATGGGGATTTTCCGTTAATATTTGATGCAGTAATTGACGGTGATGTTTTTGACACGGTTTTCAAGGCCGCCCGTTTGAGTTGTTGACGCCATAGAACCGGACGTTGCACCGGAGTTCGCACCGCTTAGGTATCCACCTGCACCATATTTCGAATAGCTATGCGTATGCGCCTTGATCTCGTCCGCCTGATAGGTCCCGAATACGCGCCCGGGATCAAAGCCGCGCCCACCGTCAAAGCCACGCAAGTAAACACCACGGGCATCGGGCAGGCGGAAATTGGTAGCGCCATCCCCCGAAGAAAACGAACCGGATGTTGCCTCGTTCCAGTTGGCTTCGGTAATCAGGTTACCGCTGGTTTGAATATACGCCCACAAAGCAGGATAATCCGCGCGCAAGGGCATACTGGCATCTAGAAGCAATGTACCAGGTAATGGCGTTGTGCCCAGCGCCGGAATAACAGATCCGACAGGCAACGGATCCACCGATGGAATGGTTTCAATGGCCGCCGCAATCATCGCCGCGATTGCCGCCGACATTTGCGCAAGGTTTGCGCCGTCGGGGGCAAGCCCCGCGCCAGTGATGACATTTAAAATTTCGCGCATCGGGTGTTCAATTGATGCAGCCGACGGTATCGACCCCTCGATGCCGTTCGCAGGATCGGCATTGATATAGGATCGATCGGGATTTGCCATATCCCCGTTTAACGGGGCAACATATTTCATAACGAACCTCTAATGTTCGGGGATAAAAAAAGACCCGGGAAACCGGGCCTTAGATGACACTATCTGTATAAAAGCTCATTTACGAACCAAGGCTTGAACAACAGAATCAGGAAGATAGCGGTCAAAAACCGCAAATCGTTTGAGAATTAACGGACAGCCATAAAGATAGCTGTTATACCCGAACCGCATTTGACACAGGCCCGCAGGCATTTTTGCCGGGGTAGATGATACGATGTTTGCGGCATCTGTTTTATTGAGACGTAACGTATCGCCGTTGAACTCGAAGATACTAAGATAGTCGCTATCCCCTGTTCCGGGGCTGGTCACGGCTACTTGATCGCCTCCAGCCCTGGGAAGGACGGTCAAACTCCCGGAATTTGGATATTGATACATCCGGTATAAATTCTCGGTGGTGCTGTCAGAAATCTCAAAAACAGAGGTGGCACCCGCGTACTGACCTGCAAGCGGGTTCTCGGTATCCAGCAGGATCGTATGGCCGTCAGCCGAACTATCCCAGCCCTCAAATGGTACCAGCTCCGTCAGTTTTAAGTCTTTCCAATAAACACTGGTATTTGAGGGAACGCCGTCGGCACGCAAATGCAATTGAAGTGTGCCATAGGGGATTGTAATATCACCAGCATAGCCAGGGTTAATTTGCCGCACCCCTAAAGAAACACCGCCCGCCGCTATAAAATAGAATGATCGCAAATATCCGTTATCTGCATGAAACAGCAAACGAAAACGTTTACCTTGCCATGAAACAGGTACATCAATTCCCGCGATGACAGCACCTGTCGTTGGGCTTGAAACTATCAATCCATGCGTCTCATCCTGCGATACCAAACAGTCGTTCTTGGGATAAAAACCACTGATAGATTTAGTAAAATCTACATCAAAAACGGTATTACCCGTCTCTACAGGCCCGATTGTCAAAACATCAGACGCCGTCACATAAGCCACACCTTGTGTGATCACCGGAACAAACGACGGTGAGGCGCCGACTTCGCATTGGTTCAAAATGAACCAAACCGTCGCGCCTGGGTCAGCGACCACGGCTAACTGAGCCAGCACGCCATCTGGCATATCCACCGTCTTATGAATGCGCGCATAACTGGTGTTAGCGAAAGTTTTCCCACCGAAACCACCAGCCATATCAATGACACCACCGTTGTCGGTGCGGCACCAGGTTGAAATGGTGGAAATTGAGCCGGGGCTACTGGTGTTACCGGCTACTGTGACGTATGTAGATTTGGTCCCTAAGCTGTTGTCGAGCTTGAAAACATCCCCGTTTAAGGTGCCTTCGCGCAGTAATTGTTTAAGAACATGGACTTTGCCAAGTTCTTCGGTGTCATTCACAACAGAGAGCACAGCATTTTCATCGCCATACGGCCCTTGAATGCCGGTCAAATCAGTCGGGGCGGCATTGTAATTCAAACAGGAATTACGGAAACTTGGCAAAATCAATTTGCCCTTATATTCATAAGTTTCAGGGTCGAAATGATCGCGTAAAATACCACTTTCGACCATTGTGTATTGGCCAGCGGTATTAAACCCAATGCTTTTTTCTGGCCGTGAAAACACAAACGGCGCAGGAAGTGGTAAGCCAGGAACAGCCCAAACAGATAGAACCGGTTCCCTTAAGCCCTGATAAGAAACCGCCAACACCTGGTGTGCAGGCTGATAACGCGCCAACAGGCATTCCAAATCACCCGCGCGGATAATGGTTGCAAGCGTATCCTGCCCCAGCACACCGGAACCACAGCGAAACCAGGTCACACGGGGTTCTGGCACCACGACACGCCATGAAAAACGGTCCGCCCCGATACTATCGATGCGCGCGACCGGGGCAGCACCGGCGGAATCCCCACTAATTTTACTTAAACCGCAAACAAACGGGCGGCTTTCGGTGATGATCACGTCATAGCCAAGGCTTTTTGCCAGATCGATGAAATATTTCGGGCTTTGGCCACCCTGCGCCCGATATCGGGTCAATACCGTGTTACGACGGGTTTCAATATTCACATTCAAGGTCTGAAAGCAGGAATCAGGCAAGCCGACCTGTGTTTCATGGTCTGCCAGCATTTCGGATGCACGGCCCGGCTGGCTTTCGGCGATCAACCGTTCAGCGGCAAGGTCTACATCCAGCCAGGTTTGCGCCTTGGCGCGCAAAAGGTCGCGACCAGTGCCATCATAATCGCGAAAGCCCTGCCAAAACGCCCCGGGCGGCAGGGCCGCCGCCGCCGTTTCGGCATAGGCTTCCAGACGGTCATCATAATCAGTCATAGGTAATCACCCCCGGAATAGCAATTTGCCCGGTTGCGTGGTCAATATCATCGGTCGGGCTGGTCAAACGATGCCGGTTTTCGCCCGCTGCAACGGATACGGCCTCGCCGATCCAGTCAAAACCGATGGTTCCGCCCGGCACAGCGCGACGATAAAGCATATCGGCAAATTCAGCCGCAATTTGCTGGCGCACGGCGGGCGTGTCCGGGTCAAGCCCGGTCACGGTCAGGGCAAGCGGCACACCAACGGGGGCCACGGCAAACACATCGGCATTCACCGGACGGCGTTCATCAAGATAATCCTGCATAATCGCAACATCGCCCGATGTGGGAATACCGCCCCGATCGGCACGCACCACATCCATCATGAACCGCACCGTCACGGTGCCCGCACCCATTTCACGCGAGGAGACCCACACGCGGGTTACGCCGGGCACTTCCCGTGCCCAGGCTTCATAATCATACCCCGCCCCGCCTTGTGGCGGCTTGCGAATACGGTCCAAAATCCGGCCCCGGTAAAATTCGCGAAGGCCCGGACGGCCATCCTGTTCGGCATCGGCCCCACCGGCCAAGCCAGCCACGCCGACGCTACAGGTTGGGTCCACACCCGAAACCGGCGAAACTAGCGTTAGATTGCTGCCCGCCGCCAGATTGCCCGCCGCACCGGGATCAATCGCCGTGATTGTGGCAACGGCCTGCCCGACCACCAGCGTGACACCGTCCTTGACCTGGTATTGAACACCCGCCGTACTTTTCACGATCTGGCCAGCATCGATGTCAGCACCCGCCAGGCCGGTAAAGGTAACATCACCACCGGCACGAGTGGCAGGCTGGCGCGGCACGCCATAAGTAAAACCGTGCCCGTCCAAATTTTCGCCGGTCGCATATAAAACCATCGTTTGCGCGGCGACGTAATCCATATAGCCATAGGCACCAAAGGCCATCATACCGTCGATATAGGGCATGGCGGCAATCGGCCCTTGCCCGGTGGTCACACCCTGCCCCAGCCGGGTTTCATAGGCTGCCTTTGCCTGATTGCGCAGATCCGGGAATGCCGGGGTATAAAATCCTGTCAACTTACCGGTCATTGGTGTTCATCCATCCAGTTCCAGATATTGGCAAAGCGGCGTTCAAAAAGTTGCCCGTCAGGCCGCTCTATAGAAGCCCGCGCCGAAATCACCCAGCGCCCGGCATCGCGGTCGCGAAAGGCATCAAATGTGACTGACCGGGCAAAGCCGTTATCGGTGAGCCATTTTAAGGCTTCACTGCCATATTCGCGCACCCGGGCGATGGTTTGCGGGGTAATAATTTCGCGGTCCAAAAGCCATAATCGTGACCCGACTTTCAGGCCGGGAATGACCGGCCAGGCATCGCCCCAAAACCCGCGCCGGTCGCCATCGGGCACCGCGTCATCATCGCGCGCGCGGCGGTCGGTAAACAGGCTGGCAATCACGGCGGTTTCAAGCCCGTGATCTGTTTTAAAAGATGAAGAAATTCCATCAACCAGTTGCAATTGCAAATCAAATCTCTTGTGCGTTTCATCGAACCGCACAGCAAGATCGGTATAGGCAAAGTCTGCCATGCTACATTTCCTGATTTGGGGTGCCGGTGGGGCCGCCATTGTCGTTTTCAGCGTGGGTATGGCCGTTATAGGTGGCACGCATTCCGGCCATTGACCGGGCATTACCTACCCCTGTCTGGTCAGTGATATCGCCCGCAACAGTCAGATTTCCGCCAATGGTGACATTGCCGGAAAATTTGGCCAGCGGGGCATCAACCGTTACCTTGTTGGCGGCGATGATGTGCAAAATATCGGTTTCCACCACCATCAACCGACCGCGCTTTAACGTGATCCGCTGGCCCTGATCGTCATACAGCGATATTTCGCCGTTTTCCGCCGCACCCGATTTTGCCCGGTGCCGCCGGTCCATTGCAGGCAATGCGACCACAAGGTTGCGCTCTACCGTCATCGCGATCATTTCCGCCCCGCGCCCGGACGCATCGACAGGGTGCGGAATATGATCAAAACCGTAAGGCAGCATGACCGTCACATCATCGGGCGTTTCGCCCGCGCGGCCCGCCACTTGCGCCACCCGCGCCCCGCCATGTTCAGACAAGCGCACATAGCGCACAACGGCGCGAAACAGCATGTTTTCAACACGCCGTGTTAACCGGTCGATCAGTTCCTGAAACATAGGTTATTTTCCTTGGGCCGCACGGCGCAGGGCCTCGTATTGGGCGCCACCAGCGGCCTTTGAAATCACCGGCGCTGGTTCCCATGCGGAAACCGGTTCAAGGTCAAGACTGGCGCGATACCCGCCGCTATCTTCGTCAAGCGACAGCGACACACCGGTAATCAGCATATCGCCGTTAATATTGGTCTGTTCATCCACCACCGACACCAGCAACCCGGGACGCCACAAATCGCCGCCCGTGACTTGCCGCCAGCCTTCCACCGTATAATTGACCGATGTCGATTTGCCGACGCGACGGGCAACTTCCCAATCCACGCGCTTTTGCAAATCCCCGGCTGTTCCGGCCCCGTCCGACGTTAGAATTTTGGGCCGATATCGCGCAACCGCATGATCGTGCGCGGTCGCCTCGGGTTGCGCCGCGCCAAGCCCGAAATCCGTATCGCTGGTGGCCGCCTGGCTCCGCATAATCAGCCGGTCAAACCGGTTTGACATGGTAAGAGTGGACGATAATTCAATGATATTATTGTCATTTCTTAATTGCCCGGTGGCGGTATAGCGCATTCGCAGGCTGGTTTGCGCCCGGCCCCAGCCGGGGCGGCCCAGCACAATGCCGCCATCCCCATCCGACCAAGCATTAAAACCCCGTTCGCGACAAATGCGGTCTAACACCTGCGAAACGCTTTCGCCTTGCTCCACCTTGATTTTATCAAACACCGCGCCGGTATCGACAAGGGCGCGCACAGCAATGCCAAATGGCTTGCACAGCACCCTTGCCGCTTCGATCAATGTCAGCTTGCGCAACTCGCCGCCCGAAACAATCGCCGAACAATCGACCAGATCACCCGCATCGGACCGGCCCGAAAGCCGGACCCCTTCACGGTCTGGCACCGTTGAATTATCGATGGTTTCAATATGGCCGGTTAAAACCACATCACCGCCAAACCGCACGACCGCTTTTAATGCGTCACCATGATCGGGGCGGAATTCAGTGGCGGTCACGGCGAAGGTATCGGCAATATCGTCGATAGACAGGTTGATGGCGCATTTTTGCCAATCATTATAAATCACGCCATCCAGCAGGATTTCCGGCTTTTCATCAATCATCCAGAACCTCGATTGCGCTGCCACCCGCAATCTGGTTGGGGTGGGAAATGCCGTTACGGGCGATAATTTCACTGGCGCGGCTGGCATCGCCATAAAGGCGGTGTGCAGTCACAAAGGCCGGTTCGCTGCGCCACGGGGTATCGTTAATCACCCGCGCCTTGCCTGATCCCTCGGACTGGGTATGCTCAATCACGGCGGGCCGCAAATCGGCCAGGGCAGCAAAAACGCCGCCATCGGCCTGCCCCGCGTCAACACCCCCGGCCCGGTCCATTTCGGCGTCAATCACACCGACAAACTTTTCCGCAAGGTCACGCGCCTGATTGTAGGAAACAAAACTGTATTTCGGCAGTAATTCCCCCGCCGCCGAAATCGCCGTGCGCCGCACCAAACTGCCGATTGCCAATGTGTTTATTGCCTCGATAATCCGCGTTCCTGTTACCGCCGGGGCATTTGATACCAGGCCGTCATAACCGCCCAGCGACAGGAAACCATTCAAGCCATCATCAAGGTCTGGCACAGCACCCGACAGCATGGAAAACCCGGCCTGCAAACCGTCGGCAATATCAACCCCGCCACCAGAAATAGCCGTTAATCCTACCGATCCGATCTTTTCAATCGCATCCGACATGGTAGATGAAACACCCAAAGCGGTAAAAACCTGCCCGCCAACCTGATCGGTGACAAGGCCAATGGCATTTGCGGCCCCTTGCCGCACAAAACCGGGCATGCCATCACTGACATAGGCGCGGATAAAAGCGTTTTTCGCCGCCAATGCCAGCGCCGATGACCGTTTAACAAGGGTGGACGATGTATCGACCAGACCACGGGTAAAGCCGCGCTCCTCGTTTTCGTCCACTTCCTCGAACGTGATGGCAAATTGGGCAACCCCACCCTGATCAAATGACTGGGTTTCACGGTAATCTGTCACCTTGACCCAGCGTTCGGCATTGACCCCGCCAAACGGGTCGACAAAGGTGCCGGGGCCGGGTTTTTCAAGGGCAGAAAGCATCCGGTCGCGGTCGCTAAACCCGTCCGATGCCATTACCAGCGCATTGATATTATAAACCCGGACTTTCCGGCCAAGATCCTGCGACTGTGCATCATCGCGGTTGGGCCGCTCGACCGTCGGGCCACGACGGCCAGACCCGCGCGAGCGATCGCGCACAACAAAAGGCACCCCGCGAAAGCTACCCTCGCGGATTTCGTCATCGAACATAGCAATTACATTCCTGAAATGGGCGATCCGACGGATTTAAGCTGCTCCAGCCCGCCCGCTGCAAAACCAGCATCAGACTGCTTTTCGCTTTCCAGCAAATGCGTCACATACCAGCTTTTAAGCGGGCCTTTTTTCGATGACGCCATTGCCGCTTCCAGTTCGGCAAGGAAATAGGCCCGCAATCGCTTGTCGCTTAGATGCTGTACTGTTTCCCCGAACTTCCAGCGTGGCGCGATTTTCACGCTGTCATTCACTGTATAAAGCAGCGAAATCGGTGTGCGCTTTTTCTTGCTCCGCCGGATAAAAACACCCCGCTTACCGCTTTTCATGGTCGCGATAAACGGGATTTGCGGGGCATAGGGCACAGGATTTCTTTTTGACCGACGCCGACGCGATGGTGCCTTTTTCTCCACCTCTTTACGAACATCCACACGATTGAATTTCTTGGAAATCCGGCCACTATCACGCCGCCCGGCGCGCGCGCCAGACGCCGGAAGCCACGCCGACGTTTTCCGCCTCTCGCCGCCAGCTTCCTGATCTTCCAAAAACCATAAAGGAGTCCCGATCACCGCCTGAATAACAGACTGCTTTTTGTTGCTGGTTTCGACAAACAGGGGCTTTTTACCGCCACCCGTCGCCTTTAACGACCGTTCGCGAATGGTGAAACGATCATCCATCCGGGCGAGAACACCGGCGCGGGCCTCAAATGCCACCCGGTTAATCGCCTTTGACATGGCAAACGGCACCTGTTTTTTTTCAAGGTCCGTCAGCTTTTTAATCACGCTGTCAATGTCGTCGGAATAAACCATATCAAGCATGGCAAAACCTCGCTAAAAACCACCCAGATTGTTAATCACCACCAGCGGAATAATCACGCCGGGGATTTCGTCATCGCCAAACAGCACCGGGCCACGGGTTAAATAAGCACCGGGAATATCCATCAAAACCCGCTGGTAAATGCCCGCCCAGTCG
>TARA_R110002033_G_scaffold334_3_pt1 | contig 14848 bp, 15 predicted proteins | sample TARA_R110002033 | Tara Oceans TARA_R110002033 (sample SAMEA4397051) | marine metagenome | biome: Polar Biome; feature: [SRF] surface water layer (ENVO:00010504); material: water (ENVO:00002006), including particulate matter (ENVO:01000060) such as... | depth 5 m
GGTAATGCCTATGTAAACCCCTTACGTGATAAAGGGCATGGTAGAATATGGCGTATCGTACCTAAGTTTGATTATACCTATGAAAAGCAACAATTATCTAAAGATGCCCCAGAAACATTGATTGAAGCATTAAGTAGCGATAATCAGTTTTGGAGGTTAACGGCACAACGCTTATTGGTTGAACGTGGTGATACAGATATATTGAATGACTTATACAAACTGGTCAATGAAAAACAGGTAGATGATAAGGGCTTGAACAATGCAGCATTGCATGCATTATGGACTATTGAAGGTTTAGGAGCTTTAAAAACCGATAGTAATGCATTAGGGGTAGTAAAAGGAGCATTGTTTCATAAAGCCTCGGCAGTTCGTAAAGCGGCAATACAAATGCTACCACGAAATGATGAAAGCGATAATGCGTTATTTAAAGCGAATACCTTAAATGACCGTGATCCAAATGTGCAATTATCAGCATTAATATATTTTGCCGCAAGACCGTCTTCACAAAAAGTAGGCTCATTACTTCATGACCTTGGTGAGAACGAGGCGGTAATTAATGACTTATGGTTATACAAGGCATTATACGCTGCATCTGCAAAACATGTGAAGGGATTCTTAAATGCTTTTACGGCCGCTAATCCCGATTATAAAAAACCATCGGAAGAAGTGAGCGATTTTAGTGCGGCATCTTTTGATGATAGCAGTTGGGAAACCATGGAAATACCCCAATATATAGAAGATGCTGGGTTAGATGTTGATGGTGTTATCTGGTTTAGAAAAGAAGTGACGATACCTGCAGGCATGGCGAAAAAAGCCAATATATTATCCTTGGGGCCTATTGATGATTCTGATATTACGTATGTGAATGGAGTAGAAGTAGGTGGCATGGCATCCAGTTTCAGTTCTAACAGAACCTATGATATTCCTGAAGGAGTTTTAAAGGCAGGCAAAAATACCATTGCTGTTAGGGTTGAGGATGATGGTGATAAGGGAGGTCTTTATGGAAATTTTTGGCAATTGTATGTAAAGGCTGGTGAAGATTTGGTTAGAATACATGGACAATGGAAATATAAGGTAGAAAAAAACTATTCGGATCAAGAAGCTAAAACCTATTCTAATGCTGATTTAGCCACACTTTTAATGAAATATTACGGTGCAGATGCAGAAGCATTAACGGCAGAAGGTTCAGAAGAAGTTATCAATGCAAAAGTCATTACGATTAAAACTATCACCAACGAAATGAAATTCGATGTCACCAAGTTTGAGGTGAAAGCAGGGGAACAGGTAGCATTGGTATTAGAAAATCCAGATTTTATGCAGCACAATTTGGTGATCACCAAACCAGGTAAAAAGGAACTTGTAGGTGCGGCAGCCGATAAAATGGCAGCCGACCCTAATGCAGCAGAGCTTAATTATGTACCGCAAATGAGTGATGTACTTTTTGCGACACCAATTCTAAATCCCGATGAAACCTATTCGTTGAAATTTAAAGCACCAACAACTCCGGGTGAATATCCGTTTATATGTACGTTTCCGGGACACTGGAGAATTATGCAAGGGGTGATGATTGTAAAATAAATAGCGAATAGTTAGCACAAAAGGAAATGAAAAATAAGATAGATTTTGGGGTCAGTACGTGGTTATGGCAATCGCCTTTTTCTACAAGGAGTATCAAACTTTTTCCGAAAATCAAGGAGCTAGGATATGACCTTGTTGAAATTCCTGTAGAAGACACGCATATTATAGATGCAAAAGAAGTTAAAAAAGCCCTTTTAGACAATGGTCTTAAAGCTTCGGTATGTGGTGCATTCGGTCCTACAAAAGATTTAACTCATGAAGACCCTAAAGTACACCGGCAGTGTTTCGATTATTTAGAGGAATGCTTTGAACTATGTAATATTCTAGAAGTAGATTTTTTTGCCGGACCGATGTATTCTGCGGTGGGTAAAGCACGTATGGTGCCACCTGAGCAACGAAAAATAGAATGGGATTTGGCAGTGACCAACTTGCAAAAAGTATGTATAATGGCAGATGGCCATGACCTTGCAATTGCATTAGAACCTTTAAACAGGTTTGAATCTGACATGGTCAATAATGTTGATGATATTATGCAATTGGTTACCGATATCAATCATTCATCGGCTCGGGTATTATTAGATAGTTTTCACATGACAATTGAAGAAAGAAATATTAGGGAAGCTTTAAATACTGTAGGAGATAAATTAATTCATGTTCAAGTATCTGAAAACCATAGGGGAGTGCCTGGTACCGGACTTACACCTTGGAACGATTTTAAATTAGGATTATCTGATATCAACTATAATGGTGGATTGGTTATAGAGAGTTTTACGCCAGAAATTAAAGAATTGGCAGCCGCTGTTTGTATATGGAAAACCATGGCTAAAAGTCAAGATGAATTTGCCAGGCAAGGATTAGAATTTTTAAAACAAACGTTTAACGATTAAGACGTACATAATGAGCGAGAAGAAAATAAGAATAGCTATTGTAGGACTCGGTTTTGGAGCAGAGTTTATTCCTATATATAAAAAATATCCCAATGCAGAATTGGTTGCGGTTTGCCAACGTAACGAAGAAAAATTAAATGAAATTGCGGATGCGTTCGGTATTGCTAAAAGATATACATCGTATGAGGAGTTATTGAAAGATGATACAATTGATGCAGTTCATATCAATACCCCGATTCCTAACCATGGCGAGCAATCGATACAAGCTTTAAAAGCAGGTAAACATGTTGCGTGTACCGTACCAATGGCAACAACGGTAGAGGAATGCAGACAAATAGTAGAACTTACCCAAACCACGGGACTCACCTATATGATGATGGAGACGGTCGTGTATGCAAGAGAATTCTTGTATATGAAAGAACTATACGATAATGGAGAATTGGGCAAGGTTCAATTTTTAAAGGCAAGCCATCAGCAAGATATGGACGGATGGCCAAATTACTGGCCTGGTTTGCCACCAATGCATTATGCAACACATTGTGTTGGTCCTGTACTTGGTTTAACAAAAGATGAAGCGGAATATGTTTCGTGTTTTGGTTCGGGTACCATACGTGAAGAATTAATTAAGGAATATAATTCACCCTACGCTGTTGAAACTACACATATAAAATTCAGAAATTCAGATTTGAGCGCGCAAGTATATCGTTCACTGTTTGATGTTGCCCGACAGTACAGAGAAAGTTTTGAAGTGTACGGTTCAAAAAAGTCGGTAGAGTGGCCATTGATAGAAGGTAAGCCATTAGTGGTGCATACAGCAAAAAAGCCAGAACCAGAAATCCCCGAAGAAGTTGAGAGTCCAGATTTTGCGAAGTTATTACCAAAAGAAATTCAACCGTTTACAACGCAAGGAGTATACGATGAAGGTGATAATCAACATTTATCATTTACCCAAGGTGCAGGTCACGGTGGGTCGCACCCACATTTGGTACATGCCTTTGTAGATGGTTTGATAAATGGTACGTCTCCCTACCCAAATGCGAAGCAATCTGCAAATATTACATGTGTGGGTATTTTATCTCATGAGTCCGCCCTTAAGGGTGGTGAGATAATAAAATTGCCGGAGTTTACTTTTTCAAAATAAAAACCAACCAACCTTTTATATACAGTGAATTACAGTTCGGATGTCTTTATTGACATTTCGGACTGTATTTTTTTTATTTCAGTGCTAAAGCAACCAAGTTTGTCAAATAAGTGGAAGCCCTGTGTAGAGAACATATAGTTCTAAAAGGAAATCCCTAATTTTAAAGAATAGAAAGCAATTAATAATAGCTTTTAGCATATGGGTAGTTTTTTCAAAGTTTTTAGGGCAAGTATCATCATTACGGTGGTTATGGTAGTTGTTCGCTTACTTTTTTCAGATTGGGAGAATATCACGTTATATAGAGAGCTGCAATTTGCAGGGGTAAGCTTTATTTATTCCTTTGTACTTACCTGTGTAAACGCATACTACAACGAGTATATATCAAAAATATATAGTTGGGAAAAACAGACTAGAAAACGTTTGTGGTATGGAGCCATAGGTTCGGTTATACTAACAGTAATGGCTTTTGGTGTTGTTAGATGGTTTACAGAAGTTGTATTATTTGGCAAAGATTTTAGTAAATTCGTAGCAACTGAAAAATCAGAATACTACATCATTGCTTTAGGGATTACCCTTATAGTATCACTGTTTCTACATGCATTTTATTTTTACAAAGCATTACAGGATACGAAGGTACAGGAGCAAAAGATAATTGCAGGTTCTGCATCTGCAAAGTTTGATGCTTTAAAGAATCAGCTAGATCCACATTTTCTTTTTAATAGTTTAAATGTGCTAACGAGTTTAATAGAAGAAGACCCTTTACAGGCTCAGAAATTCACTACATCCCTCTCTAAAGTATATAGATATGTTTTAGAACAGAAGAGTAAAAATCTTATCTCTGTAGATGAAGAATTGAATTTTGCCAGAACCTATGTGCGCTTATTAAAAATGCGATTTGAGGATAGTATCGTATTTGAAATTCCAGATAAAGCTATAAACCCTGAGACTAAAATAGTACCCTTGTCACTTCAATTGTTATTGGAGAATGCGGTGAAGCACAATGTAGTAACATCTTCAAAACCATTACATATTAGAATATATGAGCAAGATGATTATTTGTATGTTACCAACAATTTACAAGAAAAGCAGGTAGTTAAAAAGAGTAGTGGTGTAGGACTACAGAATATTCGTCAGCGATATGCCATACTTACCAAAAAAGAAATGCAGATTTTTAAGACCGCTAAAGAGTTTAAAGTGCGTTTACCTATGCTTACTAATGCAATTGCCTTTAGAGAAACTCAAGATTCTCATATTAATGCTAAACGTTATGAGAAAGCTAAAGAGCGTGTTGAGCTTATAAAGGGCTTCTATGGTAATCTTACTTCTTACTGTATTGTCATTCCTGTACTTGCTTATATAAATTTCACAACAACTAGTTTTGTCTGGGTCATTTTCCCTGCAATCGGTTGGGGTATTGGTTTAATTGCCCATGGTTTAAAAGCATATGGCTTAAACCCTTTATTTGGAAAAGGTTGGGAAGAAAAGAAAATAAGGCAATTTATGGAGAAAGATAATTTCTAAATGAATTTTTAAAGAATTACACTATGATGCTCACAAAAGAAATAGAAGCGGCTATAGACGATAGTGTATTGTGTTGGCTGGCAACATCTTCTGCCAATAACATGCCCAATGTATCACCCAAAGAGATATTCTGTTATTTTGAAGACGATACAATTATAGTAGCAAATATAGCTTCGCCACAAACCGTTAAAAATATAAGGGCGAATAAAAATGTGTGTATCAGTTTTATAGACATTTTAAAGCAAAAAGGATTCCAGCTTAAAGGCGCGGCTGAAATAATAGAGAAATCAGCTACAGACTTCTCTAAGATGGAGAAAATGCTGCTACACCTTACTGAAGGCAAGTTTCCATTTGCTACAATTACCAAGATTACGATTACTAGTTCAAAACCTATTATAGCACCTAAGTACCTGCTGTATCCTAATACTACAGAAGAACAACAGATAGAAAGTGCAAAGAAATCGTATGGGCTTTAAAGGTTTTTTACGCCTATAAATATCACATTTTACAATTCAGTCATTAAAAATTACAACTGGGTATTTCATTTTTTCAAAACCTGTATGATCTGCCGAAATTTGAAGTATAGAATTAAAATAGTAATCATCTAAAACTTTAAAAATGGAATCAAATTTTACAAACGACAGAAACTATAAGTACGAAAAGGCAAAAGAAAAGGTGCATGCTATAAAAGGCTTTTACGGTAATTTAATGGCCTACTGTATCGTAATACCAATTTTGGCATATATCAACTATAATACAACTAGTTTTCTATGGGTAATTTTTCCGGCACTAGGTTGGGGATTCGGATTAGTGATGAATGGTCTTTATGCTTATGGATATAACCCATTATTCGGTAAGAATTGGGAAGAGAGAAAGATTAAAGAATTCATGCAAGAATCATAACCTAAAAGACTTAAGATCATGGAAAACACAAAATATATTAGAGCGAAGGAAAGAGTAGAAGAAATTAGAGAATTTTATGGAAAAGTCGCATCAGCTATTGTAACCGTTTTAATTGTAGCAGCAATAAATTATTATTTAAATGAGTGGCGAAATGCCTGGTTTCTTTGGGTAGTATTCGGTTTAAGTATCAGCTTATTTTTTAAAGCGAATAAAATTTTTAACTTGAATCCGTTTATCGGCAGAGACTGGGAAGAAAGAAAAACACAAGAGTTTTTAAGACAAGAAGAAAACGCACAAAGATGGAACTAAACGAATTTGAACAATCAGATAAATTAGCTAGAGCTGAAAAGAAGGTTAAAGAATTGAAAGGGTTTTATATTCACTTACTTGTTTACGTACTTGTGAATCTGTTTTTAATGACAGTTACCATAATGGGAATAATGTCTAGCGGAGCTTCGTTTTCAGAAGCATTATTTAACTTCGGTACATTTTCTACTCCGTTTTTCTGGGGAATAGGTTTGGCATTTCATGCAGCCAAAGTATTTGGCTACAGTCCTTTCTTTAGTAAAGACTGGGAACAACGCCAGATTAATAAATATTTAGAAGAGGACGAAAGAGATGCCAATAAATTTAGATAATATGGAAGTTTCAACAATAGGTAATATAGATAAACTAGCAAAGGCTGAAAAGAAGGTAAAAGACTTAAAAGGTTTTTATATTCATTTAACCGTTTACATTTTGGTAAATATTTTTATAATAACCATGAACGTAATTATAAGAATATGGGAAGGGGAATCACTATATGAAGCATTAGTTAATTTTGGCACCTTTTTAACACCTTTTTTCTGGGGAATAGGATTGGTTTTTCATGCAGTCAAAGTTTTTAACTTCATTCCGTTTTTAAGTAATGACTGGGAATCTCGCCAAATAAATAAATACATTGAGGAAGATAAACGTGAATTTGAAAAATATAGATAACATGGATACCAATCAAGTAAACGATAATCATGTAAACGAAGATTACAATAGGTTGTCTAAATATGAGAGAGCAAAAACAAAAGTGGAGAGTATCAAGCGTTTCTATAATCACACATTAGTTTTTCTAATAATAAATATCATTTTGTATTTCTTGAGACATAAGTTCGTTTTCATTTTGGTGAATAAAAATGCATTAGGCAATCCTGAATTTTTAGATTGGATAAACTGGAATGTTTACGGCACCACCATTGTTTGGGGAATTATACTGGTTATTCATGGAATTATTGTATTTGGAAATATTTCATGGTACATGAAGAAATGGGAAGAACGTGAAATTCAGAAATACATAAATTCATATAACGTTTAAAGCATACGAATCTATTTAACCATAAATATAGACCATGAAGACCATTATAATTGAAGACGAAAAACCGGCAGCACGTAGGTTAGGTAGAATGTTAGAGAGTTTAGATTTAACAGTCTCTACTATGTTGCACTCGGTTGAAGAGGCTATCAATTGGTTTCAGGAAAATGAGCATCCAGATTTAATATTTTTAGACATTCAACTATCTGACGGACTTTCTTTTGAGATTTTTGATGTCATAGAAGTGCACAGTGCCATCATATTTACTACCGCGTTTGACGAGTATGCGCTTAAAGCCTTTAAATTGAATAGCATTGACTATTTATTAAAACCAATAGATGATGAAGATTTGGAGCAAGCCGTCATTAAATATCGCAAACGATTTAAAACCATTAGCGAGCCTAATAAAATTGCGTTAGATTTTGAAGATATTAAGAAGCTGTTGGTAAATCCGTTAGAACGCGAGTATAAAAAGCGTTTTACAGCCAAGGTAGGTCAACATTTAAAAATTATCAATGCAGAAGATGTAGAGTGCTTCTTCAGTGAAAACAAAGGAACCTATGCTGCCACTAAAGATGGGCGTAATTATTTATTGGATACTACTTTAGAACAATTAGAAGATGAGTTAAAACCACAGGTTTTCTTTAGGGTAAGTAGAAAGTTTTTTGTGAATATTGAACATATAAAGGATATCATTTCCTACACGAACTCTAGACTACAGATAAAATTAAATAACAATCCAGATTGTGAAATTATTGTAAGTAGAGAAAAGGTAAAAGACTTTAAGCTTTGGTTAGAGTAGAAAAATTAATGTATTGTAAATAAGTTATTTACGATATAAATCTTCTTCCTCGTCAATTCTATTTTCATCAAATGCAGATGGCAATAATTTAGGAATTAGCTTAATAAATATAGGAAGCAAAATTGCACCGCCAGGCAGAATAAATATAGCTAAAGAAGGGATGCTTTTAAAAATATCTAAAAGTTGATTTTGAACCTTCTTCTTTTCTTCATTGTTTAAATCTCTCATGGTAGATTTTGATAACAAAGCAACCAATTCGGCACTTTGAGAAAGCTCTTTATGTAACCTTTTACTATTGCGTAGAATCAGTTTCTTAACAATCTTACCCATGCTATCGTAAAACTGTTTTGCCAAATTCTTTTCCTTTAAATAAGGAATTACATCCATATTCATTTTAAAGAATTCTGTTACATCTGTAATAGATGTTGATATGATGGTTTTTTCAAAACCTAGATCTTTTCCTATTCCGAATATGAAGTCAGACTCTGTATAATCTAAAGAATGATCTTCCCATACCGTAAGGCAAGCCATATCTAATAAATACCGATTCTCCCAGTTTTCCTTATTGTTCAATAGTCTCTCGCGATAAGAACCATCAAAACTATTTTCAGCACAACTGATATAGGTTAATGAAGACGCTAGCAATTGAGAAAGTTTGTTGTCTTTTCTATCTATCTCTTTAGAGCTTAGCGCATGGTAGGCAATGTTAATAGCTAGGTATTCAATTTCTTCAGCTTTTTCTTTTAGGGCGATATGGCCATTTAAAAAGTGCTTAAAGAGTAATACATCAATGAATAGCAGTGAATTGGTAATAAGGCTGTTAAAAGTTTTGCTAATGATATTGTCTTCAATATAGATTCGTGAAGTCATCAGCTTCTCTAGCTTCGCTGAGGTTTTGTTTCCTGTAAACCATTTATCAAAAAAACCGGTTCTATTAATTTTTAGAATTTCATAAAACTTAAATACCTGTTCAATAAATTCAGAATAATCATCACCTCCTTTTGTACGGTAGGTAAAGTAAAGCGCGTGTAATAAATTTATTTTAGCCTTTTCGTCTTCAGATAAGGTATGTTCCAATTCAATAAAATCTGGAATGCTAGAATTTAGACCATATACAAAACCACTTCTTTTAAGTGTCCCATATAAAGCTTCAAAATTAGGGAAAGCGTCTTGGTGTTTTTGAACAACCGAACCATATTTCTCAATCCAACCAGAGGAAGACGGGTTCATATCTTAAATAATTTAACAGTGCAAAGTTAGCTAATTATTACTTCATACTAATTTAAAAAATGTTACATCTACGCCATAGAAAGGTATATGCGCGGTTCTTATGTAATGTGGTGAGAATATTTTTTAATTTTTTTAAGAAAAAATGAACCTTGTCTTTTTTACCTCGTAAGTAAGGGTGATTCTAATCTAAAAAAAAAGGATAATGAAAAAATCAAAATTATTTATGGGACTTGGGGCATTAGCCTTGGTAGGAGTTCTTTTAGTTGCGGCAGATCATATTGATGCGCCAGACACAATGGGAACTTCGGCAGACATTGCCGACTTTTATGCGTTTGAACCAACATTAGGTTCAGACAATACCGTTTTTGCGGTAGATCTTCAATCTAATGTACTGCCAGATTTGGCTTATGGTACGTTCGATGAGAATGTATTAATGGAAATTAATATCGACAGAGATGGCGATTTGGTAGAAGATTTAGTAATCCAAGCTATACCAAGAGATGGTAAAATGTATTTCTTTGGTCCGGTTGCACCAAGTGAAACAGGATTGAATGGTTCAGTTATGGTAGATGCTCCGTTAGGATCAGTAGCTATTTCTGCAGAAACTGCAATAGTAGAAACTACTGCAAACGGTGTTTCTTTATTTGCGGGTCCAAGACAAGATGCTTTTTTCTTCGACTTTTTTCAATTCAATGCAGTAATAGGTGGTGAGGCTCCTTTAGGTTTTAAACCAGCGGGCGATCCAAATTCTACAGCTGATGACGATGATACTGCGGTTGACACCTTTGATGGTGCTAATACAATGTCTATCGTTATTGAAATACCAAATAGCCTTTTAGGAGAAACTACAGCAGTTAATGTTTTGGAATTACCAGTCTACAAAACATGGGTAACAACAAATGTTAAGCAATAATAACCTTATAAAAAATATAACGATGAAATATAAAAATATAAAATATACGTTTTTGTCTCTTTTGGCAGTAGCTGCTTTAGCATCTTGTAGCGATGATGATGACAATACCCCAATTGTAATTACACCAACATGTGATGATGGAATTATGAACGGTGATGAAACTGGTGTTGATTGTGGGGGCACATGTACTCCATGTGAAGAAGCCATGGATTTAGATTTTACTGGAACATATGCTCAAGTTGATTTTATGGGTAGACCAGGTATCAATACTGTTTTAAGTGCAGACGGAGATACTAAGAATTCTCATAATATGTCTATTCCTTCAGAAATGCAGGCTACTTTTCAAGCTGCTTTTGAAGCTAGGTTAGAAGCATATCATGATGTTTACGCTACTATTTTAGGAGCAGATCCTGCAGCCGTAAACTTTGAGCCTAACATTCTAGGTGATATTTTAAACGGACCAATGGATGATGGTTTTACCAACAATCCTGTTTCTGCTACTGTTTTAACTACAGTTTTATCAAATGACGTTTTAGAAGTAGCACCAAATTTACCAACTACGTATTTTAATGGTGGTAGTGGTGCACCAAATTATGAAGGTGCTATTGGTTTAACGGGTAGAACACCTCAAGACGATGTTATTGATGTATCCTTAATATTATTATTCGGTGGTGGTGATGGCGCTAGATTTAGCGGTCAAGATACTGATGGTGATGGTGTTGCCGATTTACCAAGATTAACTTCAGATGGCGTTGGGCTAACCGCTACTGTTGGTACTACGTTCCCATATTTGGGAGCACCAGAATAAAAAGTTGCCTTCATCTTATCTGCTGATAGTGGTAAATAATAAAGGTACAACCCTAAATTGTTTATGAAAAAGAAGGGGAAGGGGAGTTGAAAGGCTCCCCTTATTTTAAACGATCCACAATAAAACAAACCTTATGAAATTAATTAAGCTTTTAATAGTAGTGATACTGGTATCATCTTGTGGTACAAAGAATCAAGACACAGTTGCACATAAAAAAGATTATAATAAATATTTAGTATCAAACGAGATTGAAACAACCTCAAAATATTTTGACCTCTGGAATTCTAAAATTAGACCAGATAGCATGCAGCTTACTAGCTTTGGTGTGGTAGGTGGCGAATACAATCGCTATTTTCAGCAAACTGGAGATATTAAGTTTCTAAAAAAAGCAGAAAAGAGTTTAAAGAAAGCGGTAGATATCGCAAATATCGGGAAACCTGGTTTTTACAGATCACTGGCAAGAAATTATATCTCTCAGCATCGTTTTAAAGAAGCATTGCAATTAGCAGATTCTGCTGCTGCAATAGGCGGAGATTTCAATGAAAATCAAAGTTTGTTCTTTGATATACATATGGAATTAGGAAATTATCAAAAAGCAGAGCAACATTTGGATAGTTTAAAGAACATGTCAGATTTTGGTTATATGATTCGTTTGGCTAAATGGAACGATTATAAAGGTGATTTAGATACTACCATAAATTTTATGGAAAAGGCAAGAACAAAAGCAGAGACGTCTAAAAGTAAAGATTTAATGCTTTGGAGTTATACCAATTTAGCTGACTACTATGGTCATGCCGGTAGAATTCAAGATTCATATAATCATTATTTAAAAGCTTTGGAAATTGATAATAATAATGCTTATGCTAAAAAAGGTATTGCTTGGATCGTTTTTTCCAATGATAAGAATGCAGAAGAAGCAATACGCATTTTAGATTCTGTAACCAAGACTTATAATGCTCCAGATTATTTTTTGCTGAAAGCGGAAATAGCGGATTATATAAGTAATGACTTGGTGAGAACCAGAAATTTAGATGAATACTTTACCAGGGTAAAAAATGAAGCCTATGGAGATATGTACAATGCTTATAATTTAGGATTGTATATAGGCGAAACAAAACAATATGATAATGCTTTAATCTTGGCACAACAAGAAGTAGAGAATAGACCCACACCAGAATCATATAGCTGGTTAGCATATAGTTTATTAAAAAATGGTGATAAGGAGAAAGCTTTGGGAGTAATGAATACCTACGTATATGGTAAAACATTTGAACCTGCATTACTATATCAAGCGGCAGAGGTTTACAAGGCAAATGGTAAATCTGAAAGGGTTAAAGAATTAAAAGGAGAATTAATAGGGGCCATATATGAGTTAGGTCCCGGTATGGAAAAGCAAGTCCATGATTTGTAATTGATTGCCCAATTATTTTCATTTCATGTTTGTTTTAGGTTGGATTGTTTTTTTTCAACGCCACGATGAATAGTCGTGGCGTTGTTATTATTATGTATTTCGTCGAAAATTTGGTTTTTTTTAACAGCGTGATAGATGAAATACATATATTTATCGACCAAATACATTTAAAATGCCCCAGCATCTTAAATGAGTGAACTAAAAGTAACCAAGTAAACCAATTAGTGTTATGGAATACCTACTCTTTACATTATGGATAAGTTTAATGATTTTAATGGTTGGCAAAAGCATTTTTGCCTATAGATCATTACAAAAAACGCTTCACCGAACTAATCGTTCTATCTAAAGTAATTTTCTTAGTAGTACAGGTAATAACAGCAAATCTAGTATTAATGCTGTTACTAAGGTTACACTAATTATCAACCCAATGGTAACACTTGGTTGATGAATTGAAAATAGCATCACCATAAATCCAAAAAATAGGATAATGGTAGTTATTACTAATGCTCTACCGGTTTGTGCAAATGTCTTTTCAAGTGCAGCTTCTTTATCCAAGCCTTGCGTAATACTTAATTTATACTTTCCTAAAAAGTGAATGGTATCATCAACGGCAATACCAAAGACGATAGCAAAAACCACAGAAAGGGAAGCTTCTAGTGGTATACCTAAAAATCCTAAAATTCCACCCGCAAACAGTATGGGTAAAATATTGGGTACTAGAGATATTAAAAAGATTTTGATATCTCTAAAAACAAAAGCCATGATAACTCCGATCACTAATAATCCATAAAGAAGTCCTTCTAATAGGCTACTTCTAATGTATTCAGAGTTTTTATCTAGTAAGATACTTTTTCCGGTCACTTTAATAGCAACGAGAGAGGTGTCTAATTTCGTTTTAGCAAAATTATCAATATCACTGTAAACAACTTTTAATTTATCGGTACCAATGTCTTGTAGTCTTCCGTTAATACGGGCAATAGTTTCATCGGTATTAACAAATTTAGCTAATTGTTTACGAGCTAGCTTGCGCGTGTCTTTTTGGTATTTTAAAAAGGTTTTCTCATCGCTAGGTAACGTAAAAAAAGCAGAATTATTTAAGTTGTTTGCCTTATTGAAAATCTTATAAGGAAGGTTGGCAGATTGCACGTTACCAATACTTTTAAATGTCTTTAGATAAACCAGTAGTTTTTCAATTTCTTGGGCAACTTTAAAATCGGTTACCTTATTGCCATCAGTACTCATTACTGCAATTTCCAAAGGTCTAAATCCTGAGTAATTGGATTGGAAATAATCGAAATCATTTGCTATTTCACTTCCTGCAGGTAAGGTGTTTTTTAGTTCTTGATTTGTTTGTACAATACTAATACCAACAAAACATAGAAAAGTGAATACTACTGTACCAATAATGATAGATTTTGGGTAGTTTTTGGTGAACGTATTTATTTTTAAAAGATAGTTGACCCAGTTTTCTGAAATAGTTTTACGTCCCGTTAACAATTTTTCAGGTATGCTTATAAGTAATGAGCCAGTAAATAAGATTACGGTGATATAAGCCACTAAGACACCGATAGCGGCGTTTATTCCGAATTCTTGAATGCTTACCAATCTAGAGGAAAGTAAGGTTACAAAACCAACCGCAGTAGTTATTGACGTAAGTAGGGTGGTCATACCAACTTCTTTAAGAGAAGATTTTATGGCATGGTATGGTGGTGTACCATTATGTAATTTTCTAATATAACTATCGGTTAGGTGAATAACATCAGAAGTACCCACGATGAGCATGAGCACTGGGTAAAATGCGGCCATTGCATTTAGTTCTTTTCCTAGCCAGCCCAGCAGGCCCATAAAAAGCAAAAGAGAGGTAGCTATAGAGACTACAGAAATTAATACCACCGGCATACTTTTATACACCAACAATAGAATGATAAAAACTAGAATAGACGCTACTATAGTAGTTGTTAGTACTTCGCTCTTTTGCATATCAACAATTGCTTCGTAAAAAAAAGCTCTACCCAGAATATGGTAATCCGGTAAATTATGCTCTTTTAATGAAGCTCTTATACTGTTTAGAAGAAGTTCTGACTGTTTGTAATCTAAATTGTCTTCTGTTTCTAATGCTAATACGAGCGACTTTCTCTTTTCATCTACAAGTACGTTTATGAATAGGGAGTCTTCTTGAATTTTTTTCCAATCTTTCTGGTATTGGGTGGAATCTTTTATATGAATAATTGGCAGCGTAGTATAGCCAAAAGAGGTTTTAAGCGGGTAGGAGAGCGAGGTTAAAGAGCTACTTTCTAAAACATATTCAAAGC
>TARA_R110002033_G_scaffold1642_1_pt1 | contig 14837 bp, 10 predicted proteins | sample TARA_R110002033 | Tara Oceans TARA_R110002033 (sample SAMEA4397051) | marine metagenome | biome: Polar Biome; feature: [SRF] surface water layer (ENVO:00010504); material: water (ENVO:00002006), including particulate matter (ENVO:01000060) such as... | depth 5 m
TCAAATAGCTTAAAACCGATGGATTTCTCAACCTCGTTAAGCAGCTTAGTCGCACCTGGTTGAGAAATTGAGATGGAAATTGCCGCTTTGTGTAAGGATCCATAATCTTCAATGGCAACAATCAGTTGCAAATGTTTAAAACGCAAACGAGATATTATTGATTTTAGCACTGGGACCATAACCGCACCTTTTATTATTCATAGAACCTATTTTGTGATACCAAGCCTACCAAGTTTTTAACATCTAAGTCCGTGATAATTTCCTCCTACCGCATGAGAAGTATTATTTAAAACACTGTGCTTATGGGTTATTTCTCATTTTCTAACTAATTGAGTTAGCTCGCAAATGAAAACCAATAAAGAATAATGGACAAAAAATAGCGGAAAAATACTCTTACTTTAATGCATGACCAAGCAGACTGAAATAATTATGAAAGGCTTTGTTGACTCGGTGCCGCTGTTCACCTTGAGGATAAAGGCCCATTTTAGCTTCTTCAGAATAGCGGCTTCCTTTTACTAAAAAGGTACTGGTAGGTTTTGTGTCTTCAACGAAGGCTTCGAAGGCTCTTGCTGACATCTCTTCTGGTTTGGCGTAATAGAGAATTTTTAATTTTTGGTCTGCAGTACGGGACGCTTTAAACAGGTCGCTGGGCTCATCTCCTTGCTCATTTAGCATGATGGTCTTGAAGCACTCAGCCAATAATAAGCTCAGTGGATGAGGAATTTTATTATGAGAAAGCTTTATAGGAGAATTATTTAACCATCTTTCGGAAGCGAATTGTGAGGATGAAGCATATTGAAACATCTTTTCGCCCATGTAATGGTCAAAAGCATGAAACCACTCGTGTGCGAGACTACCTGCGCCTGCGTTTTTCGCTAGGGATAATTGTCGGGTTGCCGGAACGTAATGAGCCGCCACGCCGGGACGCCCACCCTTCCCATATTGAAGACCAAGAGTTCCTCGTAAAGATATCAGCAGTTCTGGCCCTTGTAATACAGACATTAGATCTTCTAGCGCTCGATAGAAATTAACCGCCGCGCGGTCCCTTTCTTCTGGCGTGACCCAACGTCCCATCTCAATGCCACGAAAATCAAATTGCCGCCGTATCGAGACAAAACTAATTGGGGATTGGTTATAAGGCATTCAGACTCACTAACTAACGGTTAGACTCAAAGCAGCATTAGGTATTAAGTAATACCAAATTGCTGGTTAAATTCAGCAATTTTTGAACGTCGCATATCTTTTAGATCCTGCAACTGACTCTCCACCTTACTTTTTACAATCTCTATTGTATCTGAATCAGCAGTGGCAACAGCATTTTCTAATTCGCGCTCATACTGATCTAATAAAGTATCATAGTCATCTTGATACGCTTCCTCCACCAGCGCCAAAGCTACTTGATGCTGATAGCTAGCCGCTTGTTCCGTATGCTTTTGAATGTAGGCCAGTGAATTATCAAAATACAGCTGCTTCAAAGAATCCTTTGCCGTAACGGAATTCTTAGAGGCGCTTCTTCTTTCATCCGATACGATTCTTGCAGAGGAGATTTCTGCATCATAGCCCATGCCAGTTTGTGCAAAGCTGACTGGCACAGTATTTAAAACGAGAATTGCGGTAAGAGACTGCAGCTTTTTTAGAAAAACTTTCTTCATGATGGTCATTCTCAATCAGTTATCAGGTAAAACTTGCTTCATAATTAACAGCGAGGTTAATTATGAAGCAAGTTTTGATTCTATTGAGGCTCAAAGATAAGAACAACACCCAAAGCGCAGATGCACATTTTAACCTTATCTTTGTGCTTTTTAGATCAATTACCTGACACTAGTCTTTATAGCACACTATAAATATGGCGCTATATTATGCACAACACGATTCACATACTCTTCATTTTCACCAACTGGGGCAACATAGTCGATAGCGCTTTTCGCTTCTTCAATGCTGTCTAACCGAGCAATAACCCAAGCAGCAAGATAATGAGAAGCCAAGCAGCCACCAGCAGTAGCTACATTTCCTTTTGCAAAAAAAGCTTGATTAAGTACTTCAACACCAGCCTCTTTTACCCATGGCAATGTTGTTATATCTGTACAAGCAGGAACATCATCCAATAATCCCAGTTTAGCTAAAATTAAAGCGCCAGAACATTGAGCCCCAATGACCTGACGACTTGGATCAAGTTGTATTTGCGCCATAATAGATGCATCAGCTACCACTTCTCTTGTTTTTATCCCACTCCCTATGATTACAGCATCAGCAGAAGATAAGCTTTCAAGGGAAGCCTGCCTTTCAATCACAACACCATTCATCGACTTAACTTGTTTAGTTGGGCTAGCAATAGATACTTTCCAGCCTTTATTTTTCACTCTGTTCAAAATACCAAGCGCTATAAATGAGTCCAGCTCATTGAAGCCATCGAAAGTTAAAATGGATATATTCATGATTTAATTTACTCCCACGTTTGATCATGAACATATCCTATTCCATCAATTCATGACAATTAAATTCATGAAATGCATAAAATTAATGCCCTTGTTACGAATACCCTTATTAGAATGCTCAACAGTAAAAAAGCTCGATTTAAAAGCCAAGCTGGGCATTTAGTCTGAGTTTAACCAATTGAAATAAAAAGCATTCTCATTCATGAGTTGTTTTTTCTCTTTGCAACCAAATAATTTAAACCTGTCACAGAAACTTCATCAAACCCTGATTTAATGCTTTTCAAGAACCATATCTCAGTGGCTCTCTCACTTTCTTTTTACACACGTAGTTCAGGTTGCGACCTGTAGGAATCAAGGAAAAAATCATGACTAACTCTGTCGACTCAAATCGCCGTCGTATGCTCGGCTTTATGGCTGGAGCACCATTACTACCACTTGCAGGTGGTGTATTTAGCTCTACTGCTTTTGCTGGAATGACTGATGCCCCTCTTTCTTCTGTTAGCTTTGTTCCTATGGCCGCACCATCACTAAGCAATCCTGCAGCCATGTCAACCAATCTAATTAACTCAGCGATGCAATTGAAGTTCGAAGATGGCACAAGCCGCATGGTTAAACTGGATTACCAACCATTCTTCATGACAGGCGACAAAGTTGCAGACGGTAATGGCAATACAGTGATTGCTGGTGGTTATTACGACATCAACAACAAGCCAATACTTGATCAAAGTGCAGGAAATCGCCAATTTTTCTCAGACTGTCCAGATGGCTCTAGCTTATTAACCGTTAAAGACGCGAAAGTCGCTGGTGTTTACGGTAATCACGTCTTTGCAGTCGTTCAATTTGAATATGCAACTCGCGATGGTGCTGGCGAAGACATGTACGGCAAGCTACCTTCTCCTATTGCTATTCTGACCTTAGACCAAAATCCAGAAACCGGTGAATTGAAACTGGTTAAATACCACAACGTTGATACATCGAATGTCGGTGGTTTATGGATTACTTGTGGTGCGAGTCTATCACCTTGGGGCACTCACCTTTCCAGTGAAGAATACGAGCCAGACGCGTCTAAAACGGATGACAAACAATTCAAAGCGTATTCTAAAAACCTATTTGGTGATGAAAACAAAGGCAAACCATACAACTATGGTCATTTGCCTGAAGTAACGGTCAACAAAGACGGAACGGGCTCTATTAAGAAACATTACTGCATGGGTCGTCTTTCTCACGAGCTTGTACAAGTTATGCCTGATGAGCGCACTGTTATCATGGGTGATGATGCGACAAACAGCGGTTTATTCATGTTTATTGCTGATAAAGCTCGAGACCTTTCATCTGGTAAACTTTACGTTGCCAAATGGCATCAAACATCCAACAAAGGGCCTGGTGCTGGGAACATTTCTTGGATCAAATTAGGCGAAGCAACAAGCGATGAAATTCAACGTTTGGTCGATGCCGATATTAAATCGACTGACATCATGGAAATTCATACTAAAGACCCTAAAGATCCTAGCTTCACCAAAATTGGCTACGGCGGAAAATCTAACTGGGTGAAACTAAAACCAGGTATGGAAAAAGAAGCAGCCTTTCTAGAGACTCACCGTTACGCAGCATTAGTTGGCGGATCTTTGGGCTTTACTAAAATGGAAGGCACCACTGTCAACATTAAAGACAAAAAAGCCTATTCTGCTATGTCTTATATCTACAAAACCATGACAGATGGCAGCAACGACATTCATGTTGAAGGCCCTAAAGCGGGTGCGGTTTATGAACATAAATTAACCGGCGGTCAAAAAGACAATAACGGCCAAGCAATCGACAGTGAATGGGTATCTGTTCACATGCATGCTCCTGCAAACCTGATTGGCGAAGACTTAGCAACGCCTGATGCACTTGGGAACACAGCTCACGCTGATCGCATTGCAAACCCAGATAACATCAAGTTCTCTGAAAAACTTCGCACTTTGTTCATTGGTGAAGACAGTGGTAACCACGTAAACAACTTCCTTTGGGCTTACAACGTAGACAGCGGCGAATTATCTCGCATCATGTCTTGTCCTGCTGGTGCAGAATCAACTGGCTTACACGCAGTAGATGAAATCAACGGCTGGACTTACATCATGAGTAACATCCAACACGCTGGCGATTGGGATGACAAACTACACGCAAAAGTAAAAGATACTTTAGATCCATACATCCGCGCTAACTACAAAGACCGTTACGGTGCTGCTGTTGGTTACATCACAGGTATCCCTAAGGTATAAGAGTTCAAGTTTTAAGGACTAAGATTTAAAAGCTAATACCTTAAAGCTATAAAAACGAAAAGGGCAACCATCTGGCTGCCCTTTTCTTTATCTATTACCTGCACTCAAACCAAATAAATTTCTACTCGCTCTTTGCCTTTACCGACGTTCTTTCTTTTTAATTTGATACTTCCAAGTTCTATCGTGCTTTTAACATGCGTTCCACCACAAGGAACTTGTGCGAAGCCATCAAGCTTCCAATATCGACGCTCTGCTTGCTCATCCGAAAAACCTTTTTCGACCGGCAAATCTGCATCAATTAACAACTGAGCTTGAGCTTGAATATCTGGCAGCATGGAAGAAATGCTTTCTGGCCATTCAAAATCGATCCGACTTTTAGTCTCTGAAATATGCGCGCCCATTTTTTCTAAATTTGGTAGTGCTTTGTAAAATAATTCCAAAACCACTTCCGCGGCGAAGTGCAAACGCATCAAACTATAACGTCGAGGCCAATCAATTTTCACCAATACAGATTTACCTACGTTAAAATCAGGGTCCGCAGCAAGAGTATAAAAAATAGATTTACCTGTTTTTTCCGCCTTAATGACTTCATAACCACCAATGCTTCCCGCATCACTTTCTTGACCTCCAGATTCAGCATAAAAAATGGTTTCTGCGAGCTGAATTTGATTGCCATCAATATGAGTAATAGTTGTCGTCAATTCAGTCTGATAAGGATCGATCCAAAATTGCTTTACCGTCACAGTATTACTCCTTACTTAATTGATGCATTCATCTAGTTATTCATCATAATAAATACATGTTAAGACAACAACAAAACAGCGATTGAAAAACAGACAAACATCGACCCTGTAATGGCATCTACCCACATCATATGTCGTACAAAGAAATCAGACACATAACCACACAACGTACTGTAGGTTAAATGCACAAGAAAAGTACAAAGCAACAAAATCAGAGTAAGGGTAACTGTCTGTGAAATCACGCGGCTCTCTTGATGAATAAAAGCAGGAAGCAGAGCGGTGAAAACAACTAAGGTTTTCGGGTTAAAAATAGACAGAATAACCCCCGTTACGAATGTCATTTTCTTCCCGGGCTTTTGTGACTTCACATCTTCTTGTTTACTGTTAAATAAAGGCCATAAGATACGAATTCCCAAATAGCCGATATACAAACCGCCAACATACTTGATTACAGCAAAAGCCAACTTCGAGTGCAAAACTAACTCGCTCAGGCCCGTTACAGTTGCCACCGCAACAACCCCCAAACCAAATACAATGCCTAACATTAAAGGCAGTGTTCGCCTTACCCCAAAGTACAAAGCAGAATTCAATACAGCAAGCGTACCTGGACCTGGCGTCCCTGCCGCAACCAAACAAATTGCTATGTAATACAAAACAGTAGCGCCACCAAGATCAAACATAAACCCTCCTATATAAAGCAAGAATTTATTATCTATATAGAGATATTTGCTTATAGGATAAAATTGCGTTTTTATGACACCTCAACAACCCAAAGGACATTTTATGGAAACGGAAATCGGTTCACATTTCTTTAATCTGGATTGTTACGATGGGATTGAATGTGTTCGAGCAAACTTCAAAAATCAGCACTTCTCAAAACATATACACGAAGGTTACGCTATTGGCGTCATTGAACATGGGGCACAAAGTTTTTTCAGCCAAGGAGAAAACCATACTTCCGGCGCGGGTAGTTTAGTTATTGTGAATGCAGATACCGCCCATACTGGTGGCCCCGCCTCAGAAAATGGCTGGGGGTATCGAGCCATGTACCCAACCCCAGAGCTTTTTGATGATCTTTTGAGTGACTTAACATTCAAATCAAAAAACGCACCCTATTTCCATCGTCCGATTATTGACGACGAAAAGCTTATAAAACAATTTAACCTAATATTCAGCTCTCTCGCTGATAAACCATCAAGGCTAACCCTAGAAACAACGGTTTATAATTTTTTTGTACAATTATCTATCAATAGCAAAATCAACAGTTCAGTCATTCCTACGAAAAAGGCAAATAAATCATTACTAATTGCGAAAGAGTACATTCATGCTTATGCCAGTCAGGAAATTAGCCTAGAAAACTTATCAAGAATCGTTGGTATGAGTAAATATCATCTCATTCGCCAATTCCAAGCATCGTTTGGCATCACTCCTCACCAATATCAGATTCAATCTCGACTACAAAAGGCAAAAACTTTACTCAAAAATGGTGATCAAGCAAGTAACGTCGCCTCAGAATGTGGTTTCTTCGATCAAAGCCATATGAACAGTCATTTTAAAAAAGCACTAGGAACGACACCCTACCTTTATCAAAAAAGAATTAATGCATAAACGACACACATCAAAGTATTGCATTACAATCATAACCAAAACCTTGAAACATCTTATTTCATGCACTTTTTTACTATTTATTGAAACTATAAATACCCGTTATGATGGACCCAGTAAACGGCTATATAAAATATAAGAATAACTATTATATCCATAAGCTATACCCTCCCCTATACACTAAAAATAGCTAAGGAAGCATTCTCATGAAAAAATTTCTAGAAAACAGACTCATCGGCACTAAACTTGGTTTAGGCTTTGGGTCAGTATTAATACTTGCTCTTATTGTTGGAATAGTCGGTATTTCAGGTGTAAACACTCTACTAAGTAGAGCGGATAAGGTTCGTTTATCGAACGATTTAGACGATACGGTTGTTGAAATGCAAAGAGCCAGAGAACTTTATGTAACGTCAGGCTCAGCAAAGGACAAAGATGAGTTACTTCGCCGTACAGAAGTGCTCGCTGACTTTTTAAAGGAAGGTAAAAATTTATACAACGGTTCAGATGTTAGAGAACTAGTAAAACTAACAGAGCAAAATCTCTTAGAGTATAAAAAAGCACTAACCAATCTTACTGATGCCCGAAAAAACTGGGAAGCAATTGACGATAATGCGACTAAGTTACGCCGCAATATATTTAATCAATATGATCAAACAATTCAACAGCTTCGCCAGCAAAATGATATAGAGAACATGAACACTGCATTGGATGTTGCAAACAGCTGGTATGCACTGACATCTGAGATAAATGATTATGTTATCAAGAAAGAAAATATACCTACTGAGCTTGTCACCACAAGGTTCCAAGCCATTATTAACCAAACAAAAAGCCTACAGCTATCAAACGATCTTCAGGACAAAAAACAAACAATACTGTCTCTTTTAAACGGATACGAAGAACTTGGAAAAAGCAACCCAACCGTTAATGCTGAACTTATAAGAGCGCAAAAAAATCTGATGGCTTTGTCAGCAGATATGAACGATAAAATTGATTCAATAACACTACTTCAGGAACAAAAAAGTAAAGAGGATGGCGATCAAGTTTCAACACTCCTAATCACAGTAACCGCCATCGCTATTCTGATGGGTATTTTCTTTGCTATGCTGATCCGTCATATGATTATAAAACCAATGAATGAGGTTATGACTGCGGTTGAGAAAATCTCTGATGGTGACTTAACTCAGATATTAAACACTGACCGCAAAGACGAATTAGGTCAACTTTATAACAACATTGGAGTCATGAGCCGGACTCTAAACAAGCTCATTTCTGAAGTGATTACTGGTGTCCTAAACCTGAGCTCAACCAGTGAACAATTAGAAGCGATTTCAAAGCAAGGCCAAACCATGATGCAGTCTCAAAAAGACGAGACGGATCAAGTTGCCACAGCGATAAATGAAATGTCATCAACGGTATCTGAAGTTGCTCGTAATGCAGAAACTGCGGCAGAAGCAACAACTAAAACCGACAACATAGTAAACCAAGGCAATTTGAAGGTATCAGACACAGCGAAATCAATCGAATCGTTAGCTAGCGACTTGACTGTAACTAGTAAAGCAATGGAACAACTAAAAATACGCACTGATAATGTCGGCAATGTATTAGAGGTTATTAAAGCCGTTGCAGAGCAGACCAATTTACTAGCACTAAATGCGGCAATAGAAGCGGCACGAGCTGGTGAAGCAGGACGAGGCTTTGCGGTAGTAGCAGACGAAGTGCGTGGACTAGCTAGCAGAACTCAAAGTTCAGCTAAAGAGATTGAGGACTTAATTGTCGAACTGCAAAATGGCGCCCAAGAATCCCTGGATAAAATGCTAAGAAGCCGTGATTTATCTTCGAGAAACGCTGAACAAGCAAAAGAAGTATTGGAACTTTTCGCAAACATTAGCGAACAAGTCGGCTATGTCCAAGATATGAACAATCAAATAGCTACCGCAGCGGAAGAGCAATCTCAAGTGTCTGATGAGATCAATCGCAGTGTTGAAAATGTCCGTCAGTTAGCAGATCGAACCACTGAAGGCTCTATCGAATCTGTTGCTGCCGTTAGCAACTTGAGAGCATTAAGTCATCAACTTAAATCACTAACAGATCGCTTTAAAATCTAGCTATAACCTCGTTAATGATGACTAAAAAATAAATATCAGCAGCCACCTAATTCCATCCGAAATAGGTGGCTCTTTTATTTAAATCCTCAATCACCAGTAACCCAATACCTTCCACCACAATCCGCCTATAATCCCCCATACGGCTAAATTCACCACACTCATAATAAAGCCCATAATCCACCAGTCTTCCATGGAAACATAACCCGAACCAAAAATAATCGGCGATGTGCCTGTAGCATAATGAGTTAATGACATCATCAAAGAAGACGCACCAGCCAGTAACAGACCAAGATACAACGGTGGCGCACCTAATGCCAACCCCGCAGCATAAAAAGCAGCAAACATAGCTGTAATATGAGCGGTTGTACTGGCAAAGAAATAATGCACATAAAAATAAATGGCGACTAAGATGACGACAGAAATAGCCCAATCAAATCCGAAGTGTTCAATATTACTTTCAACAACAGTCGAAAACCATTGCACCAAACCAAGCTTATTCAAAAAAGTGGCCATCATCACCAAGGCGGAGAACCATACAACCGTATCCCAAGCGGATTTTTCTTTGAGCACGTCATCCCAGCTCAAAACACCTGTTACTAATAAAACAGACAAGCCTAAAAATGCTACCGCCGTTGTATTCACCGCATAGTCTGCACCGAACAACATCGCAGGAATACCAGCCCAAAGAATAAGTAAAAGAGCAAACACCGCCACCATGACTTTTTCTCCATAAGACATAGGCCCCATTTCGGCGAGTCGAGATTTTGCGTAAGTTTTTGCATCTGGTGTACTTTTAATCTCGGGAGGATAAATGGCATAAACAACCAAAGGCACAAGTGCAATACACACCAAGCCTGGCAAAAGTGCCGCTAGCGCCCATGTTCCCCAAGTAATGCTAATATTAGCGCCAGTGGCGTCAGAGATTAATTTAACAATTAGGGGATTGGGTGCGGTTGCTGTAATGAACATAGCCGAGGTAATGGGGTTAATATGGTAATTAACCAAAGCAAGATAATGACCAATCTTACGAGAGGTTCCCTCCTCTGGCGAAGAGCCAAAACTAGTAGCAATGGATTTCATAATTGGATGAATTATACCACCACCCCGTGCGGTATTACTCGGTGTTACCGGTGCGATAACCAATTCTGAAATAGCCAAAGCGTAGCCAATACCAATGGTCTTTTTACCAAACAAAGAAATAAAGTAGTAACCAATACGGTTTCCAAGCCCTGTTTTTGCTAAGCCTCGTGAAATAACAATCGCTATACCGATCAACCAAATTAGAGAATTCGAAAAGCCACTCAATGCGTCTTTAATCGCGCCAGCAGGCGTATTACTAGTAACACCAGTTAGCGCCACTAGAGTAATCGCCAAAATCGCGAGAGCCCCAATTGGCATCGCCTTCCCTATAATGGCAACCACAGTACCAACAAATAAAGCTAGCAAATGCCAAGCATTAGCAGATACACCATCGGGCACAGGCGCAATAAACCAGATTAACAGCGTGATAAAAACAGAAATGAGTCCCGGAATGATCCGAATATCTGGGGTTTTCATGAAAAATCCTTTCATCTTAGAAAAAAGTTTCCCTATTGAAGACAAGGGAATCATTCCTCTATGTTAAAGCATTCAGTACTAAAAAAAGGTGATACACATCACAGAAGCAAGATTCACTAACAGTAAGGTAAAAAAAAGACCTGCATCAGCAAGTCTTTTTTAGATTAATAATTGAAATCAATAATGAAAAAAGATTAGGAAAAAATTCCTGTTAAGTTTTCATTCATCAAGGTTTGCCATTCTTTATCGAGTGGGGCTTCAAACAACATACGTTCACCGTTCAACATTATATCCAGGCGAGTCGCATGCAAACACAAGCGTTTAAAACCAAGGGCCTTTGTTTCTTTTAAAGACTCCGCTGGAGAATATTTTTCATCGCCAACAATCGGATAGCCAGCATATTGAGTATGAACCCGAATTTGGTGTGTGCGCCCTGTTACCGGCTCACACTCAACCAAACTATAGCCTTCAAACTGTCGAACTAACTTAAACCGAGTCAAACTCTCTTTTCCGTCAGTGTGTACTCTTACAACGCGCTCGCCAGATTGCAGTTCATTTTTTAATAAAGGGGCGTTAACTTGCAATTTTCTTTTAGGCCAGCTGCCATAAACCAATGCAAGGTAAGTTTTTTGTACGCCTTCTTTTTCGCGTAATGCTGTATGTAATTCTTTGAGGACTGCGCGCTTCTTAGCGACCATGATCAGACCAGAAGTATCACGATCAAGTCGATGAACAAGCTCAATAAACTTCTCTAGCGGTCGCATTTGGCGAATAACTTCAACCAGACCGAAACTCAAACCACTGCCACCATGAACGGCTAAGCCGGAAGGTTTATTAATGACGATCAACCCCTTGTCCTCGTAGACAATACGTGATTCTATCTCGCTTTTAAGGCGATCTGACAAGACAGGCTTGTCGGATTCTGGCGCAATAACAATTGGCGCAATACGTACAACATCTTCATTTTGAAGGCGATAGTCAGGCTTGGTCCGCTTCTTATTGACGCGTATTTCCCCTTTCCTAAGTAAGTTGTAAATCTTGCCTTTCGGAACACCCTTTAAAAAGGTAACCAAAAAATTATCGATTCGCTGACCCGTATTATTGTCGTCAATCGTGACGTAACGAACCGCGGGACGCTCTGCTGATTTTAGTTCTGAGTCCGACATAAGCTAAGATTGGTTTCCTTTATAATTGAAGCACTTAGTTTTTACTGTTATATTCACATTCGCAAAGGGTAAGAGGCAACAAAACACCTCGAAGATAAGATGCAAGAATTGAATGACAATTGCCGAAGCGACACTTTGGCCCCCTATCTTACCTCTGTAACAGTTAATCTTAAATAATAAACCGCATGATTCGGAAAAATCCGCTTCAGTGGAAGGAACTCTCATTAAAATTGCTAGGCCGCGCGTTCGCGTTGTTTCGTAAAAGCAAAGAAACGAGACCGGTTAAAGAGACTATTTAGTATTGATCACGGCAGCGACCGCATAAAAGCGTTTAAAATAAAATAAACGAATCGCGTACTCCTCTCGCCAGAGAACACTGAATGACTTGCTCTAATTCTGAGTCAGATTTATTAATGGTTACCCTATCACTGTTGTGACTCTTTCGTAATCAGCTAACAGAGTTCACACATATAATGATTAGAATGCTTATTAATGCAACTCAACAAGAAGAGTTGCGCGTCGCCCTAGTAGACGGACAACGTCTATATGATCTAGACATCGAATCCGGTTCACGCGAACAAAAGAAGTCAAATATATATAAAGGCCGCATCACTCGCATTGAGCCGAGTCTAGAAGCTGCTTTTGTTGACTTCGGCGCAGATCGCCATGGTTTCTTACCTTTAAAAGAAATTTCCAAGACCTACTTTTCCAAAAAATCGAACCATGAAGGCCGAATTAACATCAAAGATGTGTTAAGCGAAGGTCAAGAAGTGATTGTTCAAGTGGATAAAGAAGAACGCGGCAATAAAGGTGCTGCTTTAACCACTTTCGTTAGCTTAGCAGGTCGTTATTTGGTTTTGATGCCAAATAATCCTCGCGCTGGTGGCATATCTCGTCGTATCGACGGTGATGACAGATCACACCTTAAAGAAGCTATGTCAGGTTTGAACACGCCAGAAAATGGTGGCCTTATTGTTCGTACTGCTGGCGTTGGTCGCTCAACTGAAGAATTGCAGTGGGATTTGGATTACCTTGATACTCTATGGTCTTCCATTACTAAAGCAGCATCTGAAAAACCTGCTCCTTTCTTAATCTATCAAGAAAGCAACATCGTTATCCGCGCCATTCGCGATTACTTACGTGAAGACATTGGCGAAGTACTGATTGATGAGAAAAGCGCCTACCAAGACGCGATCAACTTCGTCATGCAAGTAATGCCGCACTTTAAGTCGCGCATTAAAATGTATACCGACTCAACTCCTCTGTTTAACCGTTTCCAGATCGAAACTCAGATCGAAACGGCTTTCCAGCGTGAAGTCCGCCTGCCTTCTGGTGGCTCTATTGTTATCGATCCGACAGAAGCCTTAGTTTCTATCGATATTAACTCGGCTCGCGCCACAAAAGGCGGAGACATAGAAGAAACAGCATTACAAACCAACTTAGAAGCCGCAGACGAAATTGCTCGCCAATTACGCCTTCGCGACATTGGCGGCTTGGTTGTTATCGACTTCATCGATATGACACCAGTACGCAACCAGAAAGAAGTTGAAACCCGCATGAAGAACGCTCTAGAGGCGGATCGTGCTCGCGTTCAACTTGGCCGCATTTCTCGCTTCGGTTTGCTGGAAATGTCACGTCAGCGCCTACGCCCTTCCCTTGGTGAAACAAGTGGTATCGTTTGCCCTCGCTGTAATGGCCAAGGATTCATCCGTGACGTGGAATCTCTAGCGCTTTCTGTACTTCGCCTAATCGAAGAAGAATGCTCTAAAGAGCGCACAGCTCAAATTCGTGCCGTTTTACCAGTATCTGTTGCAACTTTCTTATTAAACGAGAAACGCACTAACATTGCTAAAATTGAAAAACGTAACAATGTTCATATTATTCTTGTACCAAATCCTCATATGGAAACGCCACACTTTGAAGTAGAGCGTATTCGTGATGACAGTACAGTTGTTATGCAAAATGAGAACAGCTACACATTGGTAGAGACACCAGAGCAGCCGCCATATGAGCCTCGCAAAGCAAATGAAAATGTTCGCCCACAAGCGGCCGTAACCAGTATTGCACCTAAAGCACCAGCTCCTGAGCACACGGCACCAGCACAAGCAGCAGCCGTCGCGCCAAAGGCAATCAAAAATGCGCAAAACAAGCCAAGTTTGTTTAAACGCTTCATGACGGCATTGTTTGGCGAAACTCAAAGCAAGCCAAAACAAAAAACCGTTAGCAAAACGCCTCCTGTAGCGCCTTCACAAAATGATCGTGATACGTCAAGCAAGCCTAACGGCAATCGTGTAAACCGAAACAAACGCAATGTTAAGCATCAAAATGCGGACCGTGATGACAACAATGCAGCTGAAAAAAATCGCTCTACTCGTCAATCTCGCCGAGAACAAGCCGAAGCTAGCACCAAGGGAAGCAATAACAACCGTCGCAACAACCGTGGCAATAAACAAGAAACTCAAGAACCAAGAGTTGAGAAGCAAGAAGCTGCTGTAAAAGCAACTCCGCGCCAACCACAGAAAGAAGTTCCTGAAGTTAAAGAACGCAAACGCGATCGCAATGATAATCGTCGTCGCAACGGCAAACTAAAAGACGAAGCACAAGAAGCTACTAAACTACAAGAGCAAGAAGATGCTGCTTTGGTAGAAGCTGCTCAAAATGCTGAAGTGGAAAACAACGAAAACGGTGATGAGCCTCAACGCCGTTCACGTCGATCACGTCGTTCACGTCGCCCACAAAAAGAAGAAAACAACGTACAGCAAGAAAATGTTGAATCTGAAAACGATGAAGCACAATCTACTGAAGTTACTGCGGCGCAAACAGAAGAAGCATCAATCACTTCAGACGTTAAGCATGCAAAAACTGAAGTCGAAGCAAAATCAGCAGACACAACATCAGAATCTTCTACAAAAGATGAGCCTGAAGCTGTTGAAGCTGTTGAAGCTGTTGAAGCTGTTGAAGCTGT
>TARA_R110002033_G_scaffold98480_1_pt1 | contig 14808 bp, 15 predicted proteins | sample TARA_R110002033 | Tara Oceans TARA_R110002033 (sample SAMEA4397051) | marine metagenome | biome: Polar Biome; feature: [SRF] surface water layer (ENVO:00010504); material: water (ENVO:00002006), including particulate matter (ENVO:01000060) such as... | depth 5 m
AGTACCGATTATTTTGGGTATGTTGCTTGGGCCAGAAATGGAGAAAAGTCTTCGTCATGCATTGGTACTTTCTGACGGCGATTGGGGTGTACTTTTCAACAGTGGATTGAGCATTGGTCTATGGACGGTTGCCATTCTTGGTTTGGTTCTTCCTGTCATTGTTGGCCCTATGGTTCGCGCTAAAATGAGAAAATCAAAAGAAGCTGTTAAAGACGTTTAAGCCCTGTAATACTAAAGGCATTGTGACAAAAAATTCGAGCAACGTGAGTTGCTCGAATTTTGTTGTTTTTAATAGATGAATCTCACTTTTCAACCGCTATGCTTAACGTTATTATTTTTTTGCTGCGTGATTAATAAAATAGAAATTCCTTTTACGAACACAATCACCTAAATAGTCATTGGTATTTCAAGCAGACAGTGTACAGACATGCAGTGCATACGCCTCTTACTTAACGCGTTAAATGCTTTATTCACATTATTCAAAAGGCCATAACATGTTTTCGCATATCTATTACGGTGTTAGTGACTTTGAATACGCTTACGGTTTTTATAGCAAGCTCATGGCTTGCTTAGGCATCCAAGCGCGATTTTACGACCGAGACAAGCCATGGGCGGGTTGGAGCAGCGACAGTGTCGATGGACGCCCTTTATTTGTCATCAGTAAACCATTCAACGGCCAACCGCACCATGCGGGCAACGGACAAATGATCGCTTTCACTGCAAAGGATCGAACCACCGTCAACGCCGCTTATGATTTAGCCATCGCAAACGGCGCGACTTGCGAAGGCCAACCGGGACTGCGTAGCGAATACCATGAAAGCTACTTTGGTGCTTATTTTAGAGACTTAGACGGCAATAAAGTTTGTGTTGTGTGTCATGAGGTTGAATGACATAAGGAGATGACTTTAAATTTGGAAAATATAAATAAAATCAATTGGTTAAGTTTTTATTTCTAGGTAAGATAACAAGAATACAAATCGTTTTCTTTTTAGATCTTATTTGTTTTCACTATTTTGCGCCTAAGATCGGTTGCAGCTTCTATATATTGTCGCTATATTTCCGAAACTTGAGAGTCCAAGGAATAGCCAAGTTAACTTGTGCAGTAGGTGCTTTCACTAATGTCATTTTTTGGCAGGCGTGTGAGCACTTGGAAATCAACATACCCTGCCTTGGTTATTAATTGCAGAGGTAAGTATTATGATTCGTAAATTGTGTGCCGAAGATATTAATGAAGTCGTATCCATTTGGTATTCGGCCTCAGTGAAAGCTCATGATTTTATTGCTGAAGAATTTTGGCACTCGCAAAAAGAGCCGATGCGTGATGTTTATATACCCAATAGTGAAACTTGGGTTTATCACCTAGAAGACCGCATTTCAGGCTTTATTTCTTATTATCAAGGCTTCATCCCAGCTCTGTTTGTTTCCCCAAGTGATCAATCTAAAGGTATTGGTACTGAATTGCTCACTACACTGAAACAATATTATAACCAACTCAGCCTGACGGTTTATGCTGAAAATACTCAGGCTCATTCATTCTATATTCGACAAGGTTTTATCGAGCTAGAACGAAAGTTGTGTGAGCATACTGGGCATGAAGAGATCTTAATGTCTTGGGCTTTATAAACATATAAAAGTATTTCTAAAGGATTCAAAGTATACGATGTGTGTATTTTGAATCCTTTTTGTCTTAATTTCGTAGCGTTAGGATGAGCTAGTTTATCTAAGGCGACGTAAGAAACAAGTTGACGTATTTACCATGAAAAAAGTAAATGTAATAGGAACAACCGGAAGCGGGAAATCAACATTTTCACAGCGCTTAGCTAAAAAAATAAATGCACCTTATATCCAAATGGACCAAATTTTTTGGAAGCAAAATTGGCAAGAGTCTCAAGATTCTGAATTTTTTCAAAGAATTGAAGATGTTTTATCTGAAAGTACATGGGTTCTAGACGGTAATTATAGTAGAACGAATATTATAAAATGGCGTGACGCAGATACTATAATATGGATAGATTACTCATTTTGCAGAACATTATTTCAACTATTTAAACGTACTATCAAAAGGATAATCTCAGGAGAAGAGCTATGGCCAGAAACAGGAAATAGAGAATCCTTTGCCAAATCCTTTCTATCGAAGAAATCGATTTTCATTTGGTTTTTTAAAAATTATAGTCACAACAAACAAGGCTACTCAAAGTTAATGTATTCTTCAAAAATTAAGCACATTAATGTCATTCGTTTATGTAGTCCAAAAGAAGCAGATTTATTTTTGAAGAACATAGACGCGTAGAGTACTATTTTTGTATTTTATGAGTTATTTGTTGCAGCTACATTAATTTAACTTTATCGCTAGTCAGATTTGACTACTCTAATCAAAAGCCAGCTTATTTCCCCTTTTATTGAAGAGAAATAAACTGGCTTTCTTGTAATTAAGTTAAGAAGTCGAAAACTGAAGCACGGCCCCGACGAATCGTTTCAGTTCATCAGTCTGAGGGTTGGGCAAGATTGTTTTTGGATCGCCTTGTTCCCAGATTTTGCCTTGGTGCATGAAGACAACTCGGCTGCCTACATCGCGGGCGAAGTTCACTTCATGGGTCACCAGCACTAAGGTGATGGCTTCTTTCGCCAGTTGCTAGAGTACTTTTAAGACTTCGCCATCGTCATGTGTGGGAACAGGTTGAAGTTTTGGAAAATCATACTGACACTAAGCGCAAGACGACGAACCTTAATGTCTTTTGTGGTGACTTCTTAAGCGATAACATATTTATTTTAAAAGGGAATTGATTTGAAAAAGACAATAGCTGTGATGATTTGCCTTCTACTTTTTGGCTGCTCTCATGTTCCATTAGGCAGCATGCTTAAGCTGAGTGCCTTTGATGAAGATAGTTTTTTAAGCTTAAACCCACATGAATTGAGAGGTCGAATTCAGATCGATAAACCGGTTGAAATAGACATATCCAAAACAGCGCTATCATTGAATTTAGAAACATCGAATGGATGGCTAGTTTTTGATTATCCATTGAAGGTTCTCTCTATTAAAAATATTCATAAGGATGACAATAATTGGTTTACATCGGCGATGGAATTTACGGAATATGAGTTTGCTTTATCAGATGAGGCTGTTCACAACTTTCAAGCTTTACAAGAAAAAATGCAGTTGGAAAAGCCTAAAAGCTACCGTTTGAATATTGATACCGAACTTGAAAAACTACCTGATGATCAAGACGAGATTATACTATCTATCTTTGTAAGGCTGTCTGCAGAAAGTGATTACATTACCTTGTTTGATAGGGGATCTGTTGATGTTGAAGGGCATAACTAAAGCAAGTGGAAGCCAAACCATTAATTTTGAGTCAGAGTGGGATGCCCTGTTCACTAAAATTAAGGAATAAGCTGCGTAGTTAATAGATTCGTATTAGACATATCAACAATCACTCAACAGGATTTGGAAAATATTTACCAATACATCATGCCCGGTGGAAGACATCTAGATGGATATTAGATTTGATCCTATTGCTATCGATACACACTTTTTCAATATGTAGCATGAGATGTTTATTAGTTTTAGGTTAAAAAATGAGAATGTTTATAAAGATATGAATATATTAAAGGAATAGAAGATGGCTGATGCAAGTGTTGCGTTTGATGATGCAATTAAACATATAATGAAAAATTCAGAACAGTATCTTTACCAGTTTAATTTCTCAGCATGCGAGCTTTGGTTATGCAATGAATTATGTAAAATTTTGAATTTCGAAGCTAGCACTGGTGTATCTAGTGAAAAGAATGAGTTTATTTATAACGAAGATAAGAAAAGAGACTTGTCTATTTATCATTGGGATAAAAATGGCACTGAGAAGTTGCTTGAGCATATAGAAGTGAAAGTAGTTTATCCTAAATATTTGTTAAGCCATAAAGTAAATTGGCTTGACTCATTAGTGAATAAACTTGAAAGATCACAGCTAAATTTCAATGAATATATTGGTTACCATGGCTGGGTATTTTTTGTTTGGACATCAGATAGAACATATTCAAAAAAATACCCCAATCCAACCGATTTTTTTAATAGAGATACTCAAGAGATTAAAACTAAATTGCCTCATTGTTATAATTCAAAAACAGACTTCCAATGTGTTGATATCATTGATGGAAGCTTTTTATGGAGAGGTGTTACTAAACGTATTGTTGTTAAGGGCATGCAATTTACTAAGGCAGCAAAACAGATTTCTGTTTGAATACTAATCTGATTTTCTATTACAAATTTTAACTACCCAAGTGAAAAAGCCAGTCCGTCTCTCTTACATTAAGAGAAAAAAACTGGCTTTTTTGTAATTATGTTAAGAAGTCGAAAACTAAAGCACTGCCCCCATAAACTGTTTCAGTTCATCTGTCTGTGGGTTGGACAAGATGGTTTTTGGATCGCCTTGTTCCCAGACTTTGCCTTGGTGCATGAAGACAACTCGGCTGCCGACGTCGCGGGCGAAGTTCATTTCATGAGTAACTAGAACCAAGGTGATACCTTCTTTAGCCAGTTGTTCGAGTACTTTTAATACTTCGCCGACCAATTCTGGATCAAGGGCAGATGTGATTTCGTCACACAGCAAGACTTTTGGTGACATTGCCAAGGCGCGGGCGATGGCGACACGTTGTTGCTGGCCGCCAGACAGTTTTTCAGGGAAGCTGTCGAATTTTTCTGCAAGTCCCACTTTTTCTAGCATGGCGCGAGCCGTCGTTTCGGCCTCGGCTTTGCTTTTCTTCAAGACGATAGTCGGTGCAAGCATGACGTTTTCGCCAACTGTCATGTGCGGGAACAGGTTGAAGTTTTGGAAAATCATACCGACGCTAAGCGCAAGACGACGAACCTGAATGTCTTCTGTGGTGACTTCTTTACCGTCAACGGTAATGCCGCCTTCTTGGTATTGCTCTAAGCCATTGATGCAGCGCAGTAGAGTACTTTTACCAGAACCACTTTTGCCGATGATAGAAACCACTTCGCCAGCTTTGATGTCTAGATCAATGCCTTTCAGCACATGATTATCGCCATAGTATTTATGGACTTGATGTAAGTTAACGAGAGACATTGAATTTTTTCTCCAGATGCTTGCTGTACAAAGACAGTGGATAACAGAGCATGAAATAAATCAGCGCAACTAACGTGAATATTTTGAACGGCTCAAAAGTAGCGTTATTTAACATGGTGCCGACTTTAGTCAGTTCGACAAAACCAATAACTGATGCCAATGCTGTGCCTTTAATGACTTGTACTGAAAAGCCAACAGTCGGGGCGGTTGCCACGCGAATCGCTTGCGGCAATATAATATGTCTTAGGGTTTGTAAAAAGCTCAAGCCCAAACAACGGCTTGCTTCCCATTGGCCTTTTGGCAATGTGTCGATACAGCCACGCCAGATTTCCACCAAGAAGGCGCTGGTGAAAAACGTCAGTGATAAAATCGCTGCGCCCCAAGCGGATATTTCATAGCCCAGCATGGATAAGCCAAAGAAGCACAAGAACATCTGCATCAGCAATGGCGTGCCTTGAAACAGCTCCACGTAGATTTTTACGATGCGTTGCATCACAGGATTACGCGTCAAACGCATAGCGGTTAATGTCAGCGCGACAGTTGTGCCACCGATAAAAGCAGCGAGTGACAATAAAATGGTCCATTGTGTCGCAAACAGTAGGTTGCGCAGAATGTCGTAGTTAGAAAATTCGATCATTGAGTTTCCCTCATTTTGCTTTTATTGAATGCCTTTTAATTAGACGTTCGATAAGCAAATAGGCGTTTTCCTAATGCGTTAAAAGCAAATCTCAACAGTATAGACAAACCAAGGTACATCAAGGCGGTAACGAAGTAGCTTTCAAAAGCACGGAAGTTACGTGATTGCACAAGGTTGGCTGCGTAGGTTAAGTCTTGCACCGAAATCTGAGAAATAACCGCAGAACCCAGCATGACAATAATGCATTGGCTGGTAAGTGCTGGGTATATCTTTTCAAATGCCGGAATAAAGATTACGCGCGTCAGTGTTTGGCGAAAGTTCAATCCCAACACTTTTGCTGCTTCTATTTGACCTTTTGAAATGCTGGCAAGACCTGCACGAATGATTTCTGTGCTGTATGCGCCAAGGTTAATAGTCAGTGCGATCATGCTGGCTTCCCATGGCGACAACATCACGCCAATAGCCGGAAGACCGAAAAAGATAAAGAAGAGCTGAACAATAAACGGCGTATTGCGGATAAGTTCCACGTACACACTGACAACTCTTTGACTTGCTCGGTTGCCGTATTGGCGTACGGTCGCGCAGACCGTACCCAATACCACTCCCAAGATCGTTGTCAGTACAGTGAGTTCAACAGTGGTTTTTAAACCACTGAGAAACACGTCGCTGTATTGCAATAGATCAGAGAAATACAACATAACGAAAGCCTTATGCGCCGAAGCCTTTAGGTAGTGGTGCTTTTAACCATTTCATCGAAATGTCGTTTAGTTCACCAGATGCCAAGGCGCCTTTGATTAGCTCATTAACTTTGGCTTGTAGTGCTGTTTCGCCTTTTGCCATACCGATGTAGCAAGGGGAGTCTTTCAACATGAATTTACTTTCTGGTGCGCGTTGTGGCTGACGTTTAGCAATTTCAGCGGCAACCAAGTTACCGGTAGCGATCAAGTTCACTTGACCAGATAGGTAAGCGGTTAGCGTGGTGTTGTTGTCTTCAAAGCGACGTACGTTGACAGATTTAGGCGCGTTTTTCTCAAGCTCTAAATCTTCTACTGAACCGCGAGTAACACCAACGGTTTTGTCTGCTAGTTGGCTGATTTGTGTAACAGCAACGTCTTTAGAACCAAATACGCCTAAGAAGAAAGGTGCGTAAGGTGTAGAAAAGTCGATGGCTTTTTCACGCTCGGGGTTTTTACCTAGGCTAGAAATAACCAAGTCTACTTTTTGAGTTTGCAGGTAAGGAATACGGTTGGCGCTGGTCACTGGGATAATTTCGATTTTCACGCCCATTTCTTTAGCGATGTAATTTGCCATGTCCACATCGATACCTTGAGGTTTTAAATCGGTACCAACTGAGCCAAATGGAGGGAAGTCTTGAGGAACTGCAATGCGAATAAGGTTACGGTCTTTTATATCCTGCAACACGTCTGCGCTTGCGCTTAATGCGCTAAAGCTTGCAGCGATGATCAATGTTTTGCCTAGTAGTTTGGTCAATCTTTTCATGGTTGGGGTTCCTGTTTCGTTTTGTGAATGCCTGAAACACAATTTGCAACACCCATGCCAACATGAAACAAAAGTTTCTTAACTATTGATTTGTGTAACAAATCACTGCAAATAAGACTTAAACCCCCAGTTACTCAGTACGGCAATGAAAAGACTTTGTGATGAAATAGGGAGCTTTACCCTTGCTTTGTGCGCCAATGTAGGGCGAAGTTGATATTTTGGTGCGCTCTTTTTTGTCTGATTTGATCTGTTTTTCTGATGAAAGCGTACTACGAGGCATCAAAGCGATAATCTAAGTTGGCAGTTCAACGATAATCAATTACCGTAGAGCAAAATATCCCCGAACTGAGGTTAACACGTGGCTACAAAGCAGGATGTGCTATCCCTGATCGAGCAGACCTACCCGACTCTGTCTCCATCAGCGCGATCAATAGCGAACTATTTACAACAGAATCCCTTGGCGATTGTGAGTCAAACGTCGGCCGAAATTGCTGAAAACACCAATACGTCAAAAGCGACCGTAAGTCGTTTCTTTCGTCAGCTTGGTTATGATTCACAACAAGGTGCAAAACAAGCGCAATTGGCATTGCGTGAAAGCGGCGTACCGATTTTCACCCAAGGCTCGTCTTTGGATCAAACCGCGCAAGAGCTAAAAAACCTATCGCTTACCTTTGAAGGTTTGCGACCTGAAATCCTTAACGAGATTAGTGAGCGCCTAGCCAAAGCAAGCCGAGTGACCTTGATAGGTTTTCGTAATGCTTATCCGTTAGCGTTGCATTTTCGTCAGCAGTTACAACAAGTGCGTCACTCCGTTCGCTTATTGCCTCAACCGGGTCAAACATTAGGAGAAGATCTACACGACATTCTTGACGATGAAGTGATTGTCTTGTTGGGCTTTAGACGTCGTACCCGCCAGTTCAAACAAATCGTAGAAGCTTTGCAAGGCCGCACCACGGTATTGATTACCGATCCAACGGGGCAGGTTTATAACCAACAAGTGTCTCATGTGCTACTTTGTCACCTTGGCAACGAAAGCCCATTCGACAGTTACGCCGCACCAATGAGCCTGATCTCTATGTTGTGTAACCGAGTGTTTGGTTTTCTGGGCGATGCGGCGAGTCGTCAGACGCAGGCGATTTCGGCGTTGTATGAAGATTTGGATGAGCTTGAACCATAAGTTTTTAAAAGAAAACTTACCCACACTGTTTGCGACACTTTTGAAGAAAAAAAAGAATTATTTTTTGTTTCAGTTGACAGGGTGGTGAAACGATTGTTTCATATGTGCTAATCAAGCGGAGGACATATGAAACATTTCATGGTACAAAATCCTTTTATCTCTCCTAAAGAGCTTAACTTAAGTGAAACGGCTTGGAACGATCGCTCATCAGCTAATCCTACTTTGCCACTGAGTGGTTTACGTTTGGCGGTGAAAGACTTGTTTCATATGGCAGGGTTGCCAACTTCCGCAGGCAATCCAACTTGGCTTGCGACTCATCCTATTCCGACGAAAACGGCTTCTAGCGTTACCGCTTTACTGAATAACGGTGCTATTTTTTGCGGTAAAACCATTACCGATGAGTTGGCTTACAGTCTTAATGGGCAAAATATTCATTACGGAACACCCTCAAATCCGGTGACACCAAATCGTCTCCCAGGCGGGTCGTCATCGGGTTCGGCGGTGGCTGTGTCATCTGATCTCGCTGATATAGGTTTAGGCACTGATACGGGCGGTTCGATTCGAGTGCCAGCCAGTTACAATGGTTTGTTTGGATTACGTCCGACGCATGGCGTGATTCCGTCCGATAACATGGTTGCCCTTGCACCCTCTTTCGATACGGTTGGTTGGCTCACGAGAGACTTAGCCACACTAGAAAAAACAGCCCGTGTTCTGCTGAAGAGTAAGCTCCCTAAAGAATTTAGTAACGTATTGATTACCAAGAATTTAATTGATCAAGTTGCCCACGTAAAAGAGCTAAAAACACAGCTGAAAACGTGGCGTGAACAAAAGCGTTTTCCTAAAGAATCCTCTATCGTTATTGACACCAAAGCGTGGAAAACCAGCGAGACATTTCGAACTTTGCAAGGTGCGGAAATTTGGCATGAACATGGCAAGTGGATTAATGATCTTAAAGGCCTAGCTGGTGTTGACACTTCCTCCGTTTTTGCACCAGATATTCAGTCGCGTTTCGAATGGAGCCAAACTATTTCTGAAGCCGATGTTGCTGCGGCAAAACAGCAAAGACAGCGCTTTACGGATTGGCTAGAAAACGAAATCGAAGGATCAGTTCTTATCATTCCGACCACCCCCGGTTTAGCACCTTTATTTGATGTGGCCGACGACGAGCTTGCCGCTTATCGTAATCAATTAATGGATATTACTGCCATTGCAGGATTAGCCGGTCTTCCGCAATTACATTTACCGGTTTGTACCTTAAATGGCGCACCATGTGGCTTGTCCTTAGTGGGTTCAAAAGGCACAGATTTAGCGCTGATTGAATTCGCAAAACACTTAATGGAGTCGGCGTCATGAGTACTTTGAATCCCAATAATGACTCACACACGAATAACATAAAAAAGAACGACATTGCTTTTACCGCGCCGCATTTCAAAGCTACAGAAACAGGGCGAAAAATTCTTGAGCAAGGTGGTACAGCAATAGAAGCCATGGTTGCTGCTGCCGCGACGATTGCGGTGGTTTATCCACACATGAATGGTTTGGGTGGCGATGGTTTTTGGTTGATTAGTGAGCCGGGTAAAGAACCAATTGGCATTGATGCTTCTGGTAAAGCGGCGCAACTGGCGACACTGGATTTTTATAAAGGCCACGACAGCATTCCAGCACGAGGTGGCAAAGCCGCATTGACGATGGCGGGAGCTGTTGCAGGTTGGCAAGAAGCCTTGGTAGTGAGCCAAGCTTGGCAAGCCGCCTCCAATGCACAAAAATTGCCGTTATCGACCTTGCTTGATGATGCCATTCAATTAGCGAAAAACGGCAGTGACGTGACAAAAACCTACGTCGATGCAAGCAATAAAACCTTTGCTGACTTGGTAAGTGTGCAGGGTTTCGCTGAGGCATTTTTGAACGCTGGTAGCATTTACGAACAAGGCGATATGTTGGCCTTGCCAGTACTGGCAAGAACGCTAGAACAACTTGCTGAAAAAGGCTTAGACGATTTTTATCATGGTGATATTGCCACACGTTTGGCGAAAGATTTAGCCAGCGCAGGCTCGCCGATTCGCTTGGCGGATTTTCATTCTTATCAGGCAAAACGCGTAGAACCTTTGCAGGTCAAAACCAGCGTCGGCTCTCTTTATAATCTGCCTGCGCCGACACAAGGCATCGCGTCTTTATTGATTTTGGCCTTGTATGACAAGCTTTATACGCAAGGCAAAACGGTCACAGACATGGCGCATTTACTGATTGAATGTACCAAACAAGCCTTTATCGCTCGTAACCAATTTGTGACTGACGAATCTCGTCTAGCAATGGATTTATCGTCTTTATTGGATGAAGAACAGCTAGAAAAAATGTGTCACGAAATCGCCTTAGAGCGAGCGCAACCTTGGCCACATCAAGCCAAACATGGCGACACCATTTGGATGGGCGCTTGTGATAGTGAAGGTCGAATGGTTAGCTATATTCAGAGTTTGTATTGGGAATTTGGCTGCGGCGTAGTCAGTCCTTCCACTGGTATTGTGTGGAACAACCGTGGTTCGTCGTTTTCGTTGGAAAAAGGTTCTCTGCAAGAGCTTGGGCCGAACCTCAAACCTTTTCATACACTGAATCCTGCTTTTGCCGAATTAAAGGATGGTCGTCGTATGAGTTACGGCACCATGGGGGGCGAAGGTCAGCCACAGACTCAAGCAGCCTTGTTTAGCCGTTATGTTTATCATCAAATGCCGTTAGATCAAGCCATCAGCGAAGGTCGTTGGTTACTTGGTCGGACTTGGGGTGACGTTAGCCATAATCTGAAAATCGAACGAGACTTTGCCGTTATAGTCGCCGATGAGCTGGTTAAGCGCGGTCACGATTTGGTTATCGTCGATTCATGTAATGAATTAATGGGTCACGCTGGCGCGGTTGTGCTTCATCCGGAAGGTCATACCGAAGCTGCAACGGACCCAAGAAGTGATGGCTTGGCCATCGATAGCACTGATATTTAGAAACAGTCAGATTTAGTAACACTTTAGTTAGTAATCATCTCACTTAGGAGAAAACAGAAAAATGTCATTCATAATGGAAAACTATTCCATGATTCTCGCCATGATGGCCACTGGTGTGGTGGGTGGGATTTTAGCCGGTTTGTTAGGTGTCGGCGGCGGTATTGTTATCGTGCCTGTGTTGTATTTCTTGTACCAAGGTATGGGCGTTAGTGCGGATTCTGCCATGTTAGTTGCCACAGCGACCTCATTGGCAACCATTATTCCTACTTCAATCAGTTCGATCCGCTCCCATAAGGCCAAGGGCAATGTTGATTTCGACTTGCTAAAACGTTGGGGCTTTTTCATCTTCGCTGGTGTAATGGTGGGGAGTTTTGTCGTAACGCGTGTGGATGGTCAATGGTTGTCCTTGCTGTTTGGCGTCATTGCTACTTTATCTGCGCTAAATATGTTGCTGGGTAAAAAAGACAGCGTGTTCAAATCCCTACCGGGCAACGCGGGTCAAAGTGTCATGGCGACGTGTATAGGCTTTTTTAGCTCTATGGTGGGCATTGGTGGCGGAACATTGACCGTCCCGACTCTGACTTTTTGTAACTACCCAGCGCATCGTGCTGTTGGTACGGCCGCAGCGGTTGGCTTGATCATTTCATTGCCAGCGGCATTAACTATGCTGATTTTTGGTCAAAGTCCTGTTGATGCACCTTATGGCACAGTGGGCTTAGTTAACCTAATTGGCGTTATTTGCATCATTCCATTGACGGTTTTGTTTGCACCTGTTGGCGCGGGATTAGCTCATCGTTTAGATGCTTCTAAGTTGAAGAAAGTCTTCGCTGTTGTGTTGATATTCACTGGCATCAAGATGCTTTATCAGGTTTTAGGTTAGGAGATTATTATGCAGCCACTTTCATTACCTCCAAGATTATTAATGGGCCCCGGCCCGATTAACTGCTATCCACGCGTGTTGTCGGCTATGTCGACTCAGTTAGTGGGCCAATACGATCCAACCATGACCAGTTACATGAACGAAGTCATGGAATTGTATCGCCGAGTTTTTAATACCAAAAACCAGCAAACCTTTTTGATTGATGGTACTTCTCGCGCTGGGATTGAAGCGGCTTTGGTGTCTTGCTTAGAACCAGGCGATAAAGTGCTGATTCCTATCTTTGGTCGCTTTGGTCATTTGTTGGCTGAGATTGCTGAGCGCGCCGATGCCGAAGTTCATACTATCGAAGTGCCTTGGGGTGAAGTCTTTGATCCGCAGCAAATTGAAGACGCGATCAAAAAAGTACAGCCAAAACTATTGGCGATTGTACAGGGCGATACTTCGACCACTATGTTCCAACCATTAGAAGAGCTAGGCGAGATTTGTCGTGCTCACGATGTGTTGTTTTATACCGATGCGACGGCATCGATTGGTGGCAACCCGTTGGAAGTGGACGTATGGAAAATCGATGCGGTGTCTGTTGGTTTGCAAAAGTGTTTGGGTGGGCCATCTGGCAGTGCTCCGATCACATTGAGTGATCGCTTTGTGTCTTGTGTACGCAAACGTGCTCATGTAGAAGCGGGCATTCGCGATGCGCATCATCAAGGGTCATCTGGCATGCGTATTCGCTCTAACTATTTTGATTTGCCAATGATCATGGATTATTGGGGCGACGAGCGTTTGAACCATCATACGGAAGCCGCAACCATGTTGTTCGGTTCTCGTGAATGTGCGATTCAGCTACTTAACGAAGGCCAAGATACGGTAATTCAGCGCCATCAGTTAGCAGGCGATGCCATGCTACAAGGCGTTCTAGCCATGGGCTTAAAGCCATTTGGTAACTTGAAACACAAGATGACCAACGTAGTGGGCGTGCATATTCCTGATAACGTCGATGGCGAAAAAATTCGCCATGATTTATTGACCATCTTTAACATCGAAATAGGCACCAGCTTTGGTCCATTAAAAGGCAAGGTTTGGCGCATCGGCACCATGGGTTATAACGCTCGTCAAGACGCGGTACTGCACACCTTGCAGTCGCTTGAAACTGTACTTCGACGCGCTGGATTTGCTTTACCAGCAGGTGCTGCCGTCGATGCGGCCATGGCTGTCTACAGTGGAGACAAATAATGATTGATTGCAACAAACTCGCTCAGTTGGTCATGGACCGCTGTGACGAACTTGGCAAAATCAGTCAAAGCGATGATTGCCTAGATCGTCGCTATCTCACCAAAGAACACAAACAAGCCAATGGATTGGTGGGCGGCTGGATGCAAGACGCAGGTATGCAAACGTGGCAGGATGAAGCTGGTAACCTTTGGGGACGCTGGCAAGCCGCAGCCCCAGATGCGCCGCGTTTTATCATGGGTAGCCACTTGGATACTGTACCAAACGGTGGTCAATACGATGGCATGCTGGGCGTTATCACGCCGGTGACCTTGATCGGAGCGATGCAACAAGCGGGAATCCGTTTGCCATTTCATCTTGATGTAGTGGGATTTGGTGACGAAGAAGGCACACGTTTTAGCTCTACATTACTTGGCAGTCGCGCGCTAACAGGTCAATGGCCAACAAGCTGGGCCGATTTAAAAGACAGTGATGGCATTAGCCTAGCACAAGCATTAAAAGACTTTGGTTCGGACTTTGCTAGTATTCCTAATGCCGCCATCGAAACCGACAATCTGCTTGGTTACCTTGAGCTTCATATTGAACAAGGACCAGTATTAGAACAATTGGATTTGCCAGTGGGTGTCGTTAGCGCAATCGCTGGGGCAAAACGCTTTGAATTTAATATTACCGGTATGGCTGGGCACGCTGGTACTGTGCCGATGAATCTACGCCAAGATGCCCTTTGCGCCAGCAGTGAGATGATTCTTGCGGTAGAACGAGTCGCTCAAAATCATGGCATTGTTGCCACTGTTGGACGTATTCAAAATCGTCCCAATGGCGTTAATGTGATTTCTGGTAACACGGGATTTTCTCTCGACATTCGCAGCGAATTCGATGACAAACGCGACATAGCACTCGACGAAATATTGCTAGAATTAGAAGCCATTGCTGCACGTCGTAATGTGCGTATTGAACGCAAAGCGACCCATGCAGCTAACGCCGTGCATTGTGATGACAAATTGCAAAGCGTGCTACGCAACGCCATCGAAGCACAGAATATCCCAGTACATACTCTATTCTCTGGTGCGGGACACGACGCTATGGCGATTGCCGACATTTGCCCTGTGGCTATGCTGTTTATGCGTTGCGACAAAGGCATTAGTCATCACCCAGCGGAAGCGATTGATACACCAGATGTGGCGGTGACCTTGGCCGTGTTGAGTCAGACATTACAGAGTTTGGCCTAACGGTTTACTTTATGCCCTACGCAAATAATACACCGAAGCAAACTTGTAGGTCAGATGAGACGAGGAACGAGGCGTAATCTGACGGTTGAA